>Ga0222674_1000211_pt1 | contig 26337 bp, 29 predicted proteins | sample AntAcemetagen866_FD_179804 | JGI IMG/M metagenome (GOLD analysis project Ga0222674, IMG submission 179804) | Saline water microbial communities from Ace Lake, Antarctica - #866 | ecosystem: Environmental > Aquatic > Non-marine Saline and Alkaline > Saline | place: Antarctica: Ace Lake...
ATACAAGTGCCACACGCAGTATAATTGCTGCTGTAATTGAAGATGCTACAATTTTTATTGTAAGTTCGTTTGATGACTTTGTATTAAACGCTAGCGAAACTTCACTAGCTGCACAAGGGTTCGATAGAATCTACAAAGGTATTACGCTAAGAAATACCAAACTCGCAACAGCTGGCGTTACAAGTACAACTGACAGATTCCACGGCACAGCAACAAATGCTGATAAGCTAGGCGGCATTGCAGCAGGAAACTTTATACAAACTGGTGCCGGCAACACAGTATTTACTAATGCAATCGAAGTACCGGATGCAGGAGTACTAATAGGCGATTCTAATGATTTGCAAGTTAAAATTGCTGCAAACGGATACGACGGCATAATACAAAATGTTACTAACAACGGAACAATCCAATTAAAAGTTACAACTGCCGGCGGAGCATTAACTCACGTTGGTACAGTTGTACCAACAGGAATAGTTCCAGCAGTAGATAATACATTTGCATTAGGCACAGCAGCACTAAGTTTTTCAAATGTACACGCAGTAGCGTTTACAGGCGAAGCATCTAAAGCAGCTACACTAAGAGTAGGTACTGATTTCCGTAGTGCAAGTGCAAGCGCAACTAATAATACAGTTGCAGTAAGAGATGCAACAGGCAATATCGCAGCAAACTTATTCCAAGGTGTTGCAACACAAGCACGTTATGCTGACTTAGCAGAAAAATATACGACAGAAACAGAATTACCAGCAGGTACAGCAGTATCAGTATGCAGTCACCCAGACCACGAAGTGGAGCCAGCAGTTGCAAGTAATCATTGTATTGGAGTTGTTTCAACAGATCCAGCATACATGATGAACAGTGAAGCAGATGGTCAATACATTGGACTTAAAGGACGTTTACCTGTAAGAGTTAAAGGCGCAGTTAGCAAAGGCGATGTAGTTTATGCGATGGCAGATGGTGTATGTACTACTATTGCTACAACAGCAATTGTAGGAATTGCACTTGCGTCAAACGATTCAGTAGAAGAGAAATTAGTAGAATGCGTACTTAAGGTATAAAAAATGGCAGATATTACAGCAGCACGAATTAATAATCTACAATCTAGTATTGCACTCATATTAGGATCCGGCTCAGGACAAAACGGCTACGGACAATCAGTGTCTAGTGCTCCTGTTAATAATACAGGAGACGTAGTTGAAGCAGCTGATATGAACGCAATCTATGCTGATATTCTTAAAGCAAGAGTTCATCAAGTAGGCGCTGGCGATATTGGAATTGCTCAAGTTATACAAAATCTTAACATAGTTGCTGAAAACACAAGTTCTTTTATTAGTGATGCTGGTGTAGCAAGTGCTGATCCAGACGGCTTAAAGAAAGGCGTAGTAGACTTTGAAACATTAATGGCCCAAGTGCAAGTAGATAAAACATTAATGCACACAAGCCAAGCTGCATTAGAGCCTGCAATAGCAAGTGCTAGATCTAGCACGTGGAATGGTTTACTTTACCATGAAGTAACTGTTACATTTTCATCTGTTAATGCTAGAAGGTTCTTTTTTAATACAGGTAGTGAACTTAGAATAAGTGCAAATAACACAGGAGCGTCTACACCAAAAGGTTTAGACTGGAATCAGTTATGCACACAAGCTGGAACAATTAAATTTAGCGCAAATACAACAACTTCAACAACTGGTGGCGGAACAGCCATCGGTAATTATGACCTAACACCGGCATACCAAAACATATATCAAAAAATAGGAAGTGGTACGTATAGTGCAGTTTATGCAGGTAACATTTATACTGTTAAAGCTAAATCAGATCTTGATACACGTATTACTTTTAGAATTGAATTTAACGATGTAGTATTCGATAACAATGTAGATAACAACGTAGACGGTACGCTTACTAGTACACTACAGCATTACCGCGCAAATGGCGATGTAACTGTTCCGGCACCTGCATATTATAACATACAACCGCTATCATAATCAGGCATGCCAACATTGTATTATTTTTTAAATAAATACATTGATAACAAAAGAGATGATAGATGCCAACAACCGTACTAGCAGATGAATACAACGCACTTAGGATAGTCACAAATGATGTGCTTGGCACTTCTGATGTTGTCAGTCCTAGTTATGGCTATGGGCAAGGATTTAGTACAAATGCTGTAGTCGGTACACGATCAGTAAGTGATCCGACAACAGCTTCTAAAGTAACAGCACAAGGCTACGAAGATTTATATATTGACTTAATACGAGTGCGTTCACATCAAATAGGTGCAGCAGCAGCTATCGATGCATTTGTAATAGGCGATTATGATACTAACGGAGCAACAACAGATAAAATTGAAGAATCGTACATATTAGGATTAATAGCTTTAGGAAATAATATTCTTACTGACAGATTTTCTGTTGCTGCTGCTAATTTAGATCTCGCCAGCGTGCCTACTGCAAGTAGTTCCAGGGTTTCATCAACTTGGACAGGTACAATTAGTCACATTTTTACAATAACATTTAATACTGCACTTGAAAGGCGTCACTTTTTTAATGCAGGCGGACAAATACGGTTAAGTGCATCAGTTGGATATACTGGCAGTCAAGCAAAAACAGTCGACTGGCAAACAATATTAAACGCTATGGGCTCGACGAGCTTCAAAGCAGAATCGACATTAAATAATGCAAGTGTTGGAACAGGTACTAATATAGGCAACTATGATCTTACCAGCGCCTATCAGCGAGTATATTCTAGAGACGGAGGCGCAGTATATGCTAATAACGAATATAGAATTTTTGCAAAAGAACACGCAACAGGTAACTCTACGTCAGCAATACAATTTAAAGTAGAATTTGTAGACGGCTCTCCAAATGATCCAAGCTACGGAGTAGATGAAGTTGTGTATGGCGGATTTAATAGTGTTATAGAAACTGCAACACCGAATAGTCAAATATCAATTAATGGCACAACGCATAATGCAGTAATTATTAACTCAATTCCCCAAGGCGCAACAATCCGCCCACTTTCTTAACCAATCTCCACTTGACAAATCATTAAATCCAATATATACTAGTAGTAATAATAAACTAGGAGTTTAACTATGGATGAGCGTTTAGAAAAAGCACTAGACTTTTCTAATTATATGCTAACACTGAGTAATCAGAAGAGACTGTTAGCAGAAAAGTACCAAGAAGAATTGATACACTTTTACAGCGGTTCGCAATTTACAATTACCCGTGAGCTGATTACATTTGTAAGCACAATGGTATCTGCTGATCAAGACGAAATTGTCATTGCAGACGATAATAATATTCCGTGTATGGTAGAAGATTTAGCTAACTTTTATAGTGAAATTATAAACAAATATACCATTGCATCTAATAATTACTACACTGCGTATGATAGCCTTAAAAAGAATAGAAGTGTAGAGAAATTGGTAGACTATGAGTAAAGGCGCAGTTTTAATTGCAAGAAATAACGGACATATTGATTATATAAAACAGGCTGTATTTCTTGCAAAACGAATAAAGAAGCATTTAAATATTCCTGTTTCGGTTGCTACTGATAGTATAGAATATCTAACATCAGAATTTGGTATCGATGACTTTGATAAAGTTATTCAATTGGATTATACTGCTGAATCTAACATGCGTTATTTCTTTGATGGTACTCTTTCTAAAAAGACAGCCAGTTTTAAAAATAACAACAGAGCAGGAATATATGACCTTACTCCATACGACGAAACATTAATACTAGATACTGATTATGTTATTTCGAATAACTTGTTAGCATCTTGCTTTGAGTCAGATTCAGATTTTATGATATACAAAAAGTCTGATGATATTGCAAAGGTTCGAGACGAACGTGAATTTGATAAAATAAGCAATACAAGTGTTGACTTTTATTGGGCAACTGTTGTGTATTTTAGAAAGACAGAAGCTAACACAATCTTCTTTAACTTAGTTAAGCATATTGAGCAAGAATGGAATCATTACAGGCGAGTGTACCAAATAACCTCTGGGTTGTTTAGGAATGATTTTGCGTTTAGTATTGCAATACACATAATGAATGGGTTTCAGCCAGGCAACTTTGCACAACAACTGCCAGGCAGCATGTTATATACTACTGACAAGGATGTGTTGTGGCAGATGAACGAAGATGAAATGATGTTTTTAGTTGAGAAGAAAGATTATCTAGGTGAGTACACGGCATTAAAAACATCAGGACAGAATATCCATGTAATGAACAAAGCTAGTCTTAATAGAATAATTGATCAGGAGTTTGCAAATGACTAAAGGAATTGTAGTTCTTGCACAAAACAATGCAACTGATAATTATGTAGAACAAGCTGCTTTATTAGCAATGAGTTTACACACTTATAATGATGCAAGCATTAGTTTAATCACAAATGATGAAGTGCCAAAAGAGTATATAAGTCTTTTTGATAAGATTATACCTATTTCGTTTGGCGACAGCGCCGAAGGCAGTGACTGGAAAGTTGAAAACAGACATAAATTATATCACGCTAGTCCTTATGATGAAACTATTGTGATGGATACTGATATGTTAGTATTACAAAACATTGATGTATGGTGGGATTTCTTAGCTAATTACGAAATGTTCTTTACTAGTAATGTACTAACATACAGAGGCGATATTGCTGACACTAGTTATTATAGACAAACGTTTATTGATAACAATCTTCCTAATTTGTTTAGTGGATTGCACTACTTTAAGAAGTGCGAATTTGCACAAGAGTTTTATACTTGGTTAGAATTAGTAGTTAACAACTGGGAAACATTTTATGAACAGCATCTTAAAGCAACTAGTCGTCCTAAGCATGTAAGTATTGATGTATGTGCTGCTATCGTAACAAACATATTAAACTGCGAGTCAGCTGTAACAAATAAGGTTTCTAAATTTCCAAGTTTTACACATATGAAACCGTATTGCCAAGGCTGGAACGAAGTTAATAGTAGTTGGCAAGATCAAATAGGTGTTTATATTTCTAAAGACGGTAGCACTAAACTGGGCAATTATGCTCAAACAGGAATACTACATTATACTGAAAAAGACTTTATAGAAAACTCGCCTGCACTTGAGAGATATAGGAATTTAACAAATGTCTGATTTACAATCTTTACTTAAAAAACTTAATGCAGGTCCAGTTAGTACAATATCATATGTTTATTACGAAAAAGAAACCGGTAAGATACATAAAATTAGCTCGAAAAATACGCCTGATGAAGGACTTACAGTTTTTGAAATTGAAAACGAAGAAGTGTTGCCTATTCTTAGTGGAGAACGCAGAACTGAAGAGTTTACTATAACGTATGATGTTAGTTTAAAACAAATACGGTTAAAAGAAGTAGCATATGATGACAGTCACAATACTGCTGCTACAATGACTTACCAATTACCTGTTATTAAAGGTACAAATGAAGGACATCTTTCGGTGACAAGTGTATATGAAGGAATGGAAATTTATATATGGTCTAAAGAACAATCTTACGAAAAAAATCAATGCGTATGGTATAATAGTAATGTTTATAAACTTTCAACTGACATCTCTGCAAACACAGAGTTTGATTTGACCATACACACTATATTTGTAAAAGATGTATGGTTAACTTCGTTGCCTACACAAACACATTCTGTAGAAAAACTGGCGATGATAAACGAATATGTCGGGGTGCATGTAGATGTGTGGTATAAAGAATTATCGCATCTAGCAGGACAGCACGTTTGGTTAAATGGAACGGTATACAAACTGTTAGATGACCAAGCTGTAGATACAGAATTTACGATGGATAACGCAGAACTTATTGTTAGCAATGTGCAATTATACTCTGATGAAAATAAATCACTAAAACCAATTAGCGAAGTTGCGCACGGCGATGTTATATTAAAAGATAACAGTATCTATAGTATTCAGCTAGTACAACAAGAGTTTGACAAAGATAAACGTAGTGTGTTTTTCTATACTACACCACATACACTACTTTATTATAATGGCAATAACTGTATTGAAGCTGATTTAAATACTATACATGAGGATGTACAAATAGTTAATATAGAACTAGAATTAACAGACATACAGGACTTGCGCAACGGCCAAACAATACTCACCGGTAAACAGCTATACCAAACACAAGTTGATAAAGAGTACGATATTATTGTTCAGCAAGATACTATGTCTAATGTCTGGAATCTTCAAATTAATCCTCACACTAAAAGATTCTTACAAACTAGCGGATATAGTCCTGCAGAAACTTTGTATTTTAGTGTTACATCGAAATACGACCCAAATGTATTGCACAGGAGTTTAGAATTTACTGTAGCAGATTTGTTAGATGCTAATACTTCGGTAATTCCGTTCAATTCTAAAGCCGAAGCTGACCCACTAAATGTAAGTATATATACAGCAAAATATTTTAATAGTTACGCACACGAGGTTATTTAATGGCAAAATTTAAGCCAATCGATTACGATATCATCTATCTAAGTTACGATGAACCTAATGCTGAAAAAAACTATGCAGACTTATGTAAAAAAGTTCCATGGGCAAAGCGTGTACACGGTGTAGACGGTAGTGATGCTGCACACAAAGCCTGTGCAGCACTAAGTGAAACTGATCGATTTATTACTGTAGACGGTGATAATAGGATTCGTGAAGACTTCTTAAACCAAGTGATAGATTTTGAAGAACACACTGACTTACAAAATACTGTAATTAGTTGGTGCGGCAGAAACGAAATAAACGGATTGATGTACGGCAATGGCGGACTTAAATGTTGGCCTAAAAAATACGTATTAAATATGCGCACACACGAAGCAGCAGATCCTAACAATGCACACGCACAAGTAGACTTTTGCTGGGATGCACAATATATTCAAATGAATAGTTGCTACTCTGATGTATATAACAATGAAACGCCTGCACAAGCATGGCGAGCTGGATTCAGAGAAGGTGTAAAGCTTGCAACTGATCGTGGCGCCAGAATCTCTAAAGAAGAATTTAAAAATAATCATTGGAGATGTTTGCATTGGGTATACATTTGGACTATGGTAGGTGCAGATGTTAAAAATGCGTTGTGGGCTATCTACGGTGCTAGAGAAGGCTTGTACATGACAATGTGTACAGACTGGGATTATGTTCAAGTAAGAGACTTTAAATATTTAAACAAGTATTGGGATAAAACAGTTAACGTATATATACATGATGGAAACTTGTTAGAATCGATTCAACGGTTAGGTAACAGTCTTATTGATGAATTAGCCATTCCTATTTCAGTAAATCCATTAGATATACAACAAAGCAAGTTTTTTAAAGCAGTATATCAGCATCCTGCAAGAACAGACCATCAACGGTTTATAGAAGAATTAAAGGACGCATAATGGACAGTAAAACATTAGTGTATTTAGAACTTGCTACAGATCAAATCTTTTATGTAAATGGATTTAAAAAAGATGTAATAGAGCCTTATCTTGTCGATAATTGGCAACCTATGGGTCTTTATGCAGTATGGGATGAGTTTGACAAAATTTATCGGAAAACATCTAAGATACCAAAAACAGAAAAGTTTTTTTATCCTATAGTTGTTAGTTTATGGGAAGTTAGAGAAGTATTTGATCAAATTACTATAAGCCCTAAGATAGTGCAAAGGATTAAAGACGGACAGTGTAAAGTTATCTTAATTAACCCATTTGAGGGATGGACTTGGTCATGGTGGGATGAACTAGCTACTATACTCCAAACAAAATTTAATATTAGTGCAGACAGTATAGTTTTTATGTCTGGAAATTATTACCCTAATCCAAAATACAAAACAGTTGTTTTTAATACATGGGAACGACAAATATGTGCAAACTATTATACAGACGAACATTATGATAACAGCATGTCTCACGTTGCAGATACTAGGCCAAATAAGTTTATTTGCCTCAACCGACGACCTTCTATACACCGTCATGCAGTAGTTGCTAGTTTGTACAACTTACGAGATCAGGGTATTCTTACAAGTGCTTTAAATGGTAGTTATAACGAGTGGTATCGAAACTGGGTAGAGGAGAACTTCCTTCACAACTATCCAGAACTTTCTGACAAGTATACTACTAATATTAAACCAAATTTGCCATTAACATTTGATGATGGCCTAAATCCAGAAATTGATAATCCTGCTGCAAACGAATGGGGAAAGACGGAAAAGTATTATTCTAGCTATTTGTATATCGTTACAGAAACATTTTTTGAAGGAATGGCACAGGGAGAAAACACGTTATTTCTTAGTGAAAAAATATTTAAGCCTATAGTTTTCTTCCAACCTTTTATTGTATTTGGGCGTCCTAGCACAATTAACCTACTACATAAATTAGGTTATAAAACATTCGGCGATTACATTGACGAATCGTACGATAGTATTGAAAATGATAAACAACGACTACTAAAGGCAGTAGAGAGTATAAAAGAATTTACTAGTCTGCCATATGGTGAATTAACTAAACTAATGTCAGAAATGCTTCCTATATTTAAACATAACTACGAAGTACTTAAACAACGCCATGATGATGAAATATTTAAAAATTTAAAAGCAGATTTATATAATTGCTTACATGGAGAACATTAATGTCAAACATACTTGATAAACTAAAAAAATCTGAGAAATTTTGTATTATGCCTTGGATTCATTGCGCCACACAAACCAATGGCGCTGTACAATTATGTTGTGTAGCAACTCCTATTACAGAATTAAACCTAAACGATATGACTTGGGAAGAAATATGGAATAGCCCAGAATATAAAGATGTGCGTCTTAGAATGTTAGACGAACAGGAAGTGTCTTATTGTACTAATTGCTATAAAGAAGAAGCAGCTGGTATTAAAAGTCATAGACAGAACGAAAACGAAGTATGGGCTAATAATTGGAGCCCTATTAAGTTACATGAGCTAAGAAAAATAGTTGATGATACTAACGAAGATGGCTCGCTTGATAGCGGCATTGTTAGTGTAGATTTCAGATTAGGCAATACATGTAATTTACAATGTATTATGTGTCGTCCTCATGATAGTAGTAAATGGTTAAGAGATTCAAAGGTACTAGCAGCGAATCTTACAACTGATGCAAAATGGGATTGGAAGCACAAAAGTGAAATTGTAATCGAACAATTTGAATGGTATAAAAATCAGGCATTTTGGGATAGTTTTTATGAATCTGCAACCGATATTAAAGACTTAATATTTGGTGGAGGCGAGCCTCTACTAATTAAACAACACAAAGCACTGATTAGACACTTAGTAAAAATTGATCATGCTAAGAATGTTGAAATTAGATATCACACCAATGCAACAATTGTCGACGAAGAACTACTAGAACTTTGGACACATTTTAAAAAATGTCATATTATGCTTAGTTTAGATGCATACGGAGATTTAAATTCTTATATTCGGTATCCTTCTAAGTGGGACGAAATTGAAAAACATTTAAGAATCTATGACAACACCACTGGCGGCGATATAATTATAGATATAAACACTACTATACAAGCGTGTAACATAAATTGGATGCCTGAGTTTGCCGAATGGATTTGGGCACAAGATTATAAAAAAATAGGTAAGCGTACAACTAACGGAACATTCCACGCTGCTACATTGCACTGGCCAAAATATCTATCTACCAAAGTGCTACCGCAAAAGTCCAAGCAAGCTATATCAGAAAAACTAAACAATTTTATGAGTAAGCATACTGATAATCCAGAAATACAAGCATGGCATGCACAGGTTGAATTTATGATGAGCGAAGATTGGAGCAGCATGTTAGATCAAACTAAAGATTATCTTACAAATTTAGACAAAATGCGTCCTGTACGATTTGATCCATTGCAGGATATTATCAATGCCTAATAATTATTACGAACGTATTGACGGTAAAAAAGACCTAATAATTGCATTAGGTGACAGTTGGACGGCAGGAGAAGGCTGCTACACTGATAAAATTATAGATGATTATCTATCTAAAAAAATTACCAAAGAAGAAGCTTTTGATTTAGGACGGGACGTATTTGGTCCAGATGGTTGGCCCGATGCTCTTGCTAAACTAATGGATTGTGATCATATTAATTTAGGATGGGCAGGCAGCGCAAACACTGCAATGGCTAAAAGACTTATAGATCAAAATGACCGTGATCATAAAGGACATTACGAAAATGTTTATGTAATATTCTTATTATCAGATCCTACTAGAATAAATTTTTATAGTGGAGCTGGTTTAGCCAGCTACAACGTTGGCACAGTCGCTGATGAACCAATAATGAAAGCTTACATAAGCAGTGTAATGAAAACTTGTCAAGATGCTGACTTAGAAACTATACATGCTTTGAAATGCATTGACTACTATTGTCAAGCAAAGGGTTATAAATTTTTCTACGGAAGTGCCTTCTATAATTTAGATAACTCGTTTAATACATTATTTAATCTTTATAAACAAAATTTTCATAATTTTATGGATTACGATAGTATGGTACATTTAACAGATACGCCTGAATTAAAAAGTCGTATGAATTGCGGACACCCAAATCAAAAAGGGTATAAAGTAATTGCTGAACAAATGCATAGAATAATAGTTGATAATAAATGGATATAGTAACTGTTACATGTGAATTAGATAGTTACCAAATGATACAACAGGCAGAAAGTATTAGTTTGTTTGTAGAGCCATGTACTCACTGGGTAATTGTTCAAGGCGTAAATGTTAACTTAACAGTATGGAAAAAGAGATTAGAGCCTTATTACAAAAACCATACGCTAAAGTTAAAAACGTATGATAATACCATGTGGCCAAAATTAAATCCAACCTTTCATGGATATTATATCCAACAGATACTAAAGCTTTTAATATCTAAAGACATTAAAAATGATTATTTGTTGTTAGATACTAAAAATTTATTTTTAAAAAAAATTAATACGGAACAATTTAGGAACCAATCAGGCGATGGATCGAGTTATAATTTTCAAAATCATAACTCTCATCTAAAGATACATATTCCAACAATCGAGCGGTATGCTAATAAATTAGGTATTCCTGTAGATTACGAACATCTTAATCCTATACTTCCGTTTGTAATAAATTACGAAGTTATGAAACAAATACCTAATTTAGAAAAAATACTCGAATGGTTTAGTGACACCGGCGGCATACTGATGAGTGAATTTTTATTATACTCTAGTCTTTGTAAAAAATATAACTATACTCCAAAAGTTTCACTGGATCCTATAAAAAGTACATATTTTTGGAAACAAGAAAGTTTTTTAAAAAATGAAAAATTAGACGATATTTATACTGTTGGGTTTCATCGAGAATGGTTAAGACTGGCACCTGCTAAAAATATAAAACGTGCCAATAAGATGTTACGGACATTGGGATTTAAAAACCTATTAAAGGAGATTAACTAATGGCTTATTGGAATTATGACAGAAATTATCATTTTGAAAAATTTAAAAGTAAGTTTTTAGATCAGCAACTTATTCCTATTACTCCGTCGCAAGCTTGGCAAGATTTATTTGTACTAACTATGTTAGATGGCAAAAAAAACGGAAGCTATGTAGAAATTGGAGCAAATCATCCATGTCACGGAAGTAACACTTTTGCATTAAATGAATATTTTAATTTTAACGGTCTATCTATTGACATCGAAGACTGGAGTAGATTTTGGGTTGATCAACGACCACTATGTAATTTTATATGTGCAGATGCTACTACTATTAATTATAAAAATTTATTTGATAACTCGAATATTGCTGCCCAGACAGATTATTTGCAAATTGATGTAGACCCTCCTGAAATTTCTCTACAAGTTCTTAAACGATTGCCGTTAGATACACATAGATTTTCTGTTATTACTTTTGAAACAGATGTTTGGCAAAGTGATACATCAGTTGCAGAAGAATCGCGTGAAATTTTAGAATCTTACGGATATCAATTAGTAGTTAAGAATGTTGCATGTTGTAGCAAAGATTCTGACGGTAAATTAATATGGATGCCATTTGAAGACTGGTGGGTTGACCCGTTAGTAGTTTCTGCCAATAAAATAGAAAAGTTTACATATATAAACGAAGATGAAGTATATCCCCAACAGATTTTCTTAGATATTGAAAAATTTGAAAGTATTAATTATATAAAGGAACCCACATGAAAATAGGATTTATAGGCACAGGAAAGCTTGGCATGCCGTGTGCAGAAGCAATGGCAAGTAAACAACACAACGTCACAGGCTACGATATTGCAAAGTGTACTAGTCATCAAGTAACAATGATGCCTACAATTGAAGATGCAGTAAAGGGTAGAGACATTGTATTTGTTGCAGTGCCTACTCCACACGATCCAGACTACGATGGCAGAGAACCAACTGCACATTTAGCACCAAAAGACTTTAATTACGATATTGTAAAGGATGTACTAGTAGAAGCAAACAAGCACATGACACAAGATCAATTGCTTGTGCTTATTAGTACAGTATTGCCCGGCACAACACGCAAGCAGTTTGTTGACCTTGTTCCTAACACACGCTTTGTATACAATCCTTACTTGATTGCAATGGGTAGTGTAGCATGGGATATGGTTAATCCAGAGATGGTAATGATTGGCACTGAAGACGGTAGTGCTACAGGAGATGCAAAACAACTTGTAGCCTTTTATAAAACTATAATGGAAAACAATCCACGCTACGAGATTGGTACTTGGGACGAGTGCGAGTGTATCAAAGTATTTTATAACACATTTATTAGCACTAAGATTGGACTTGCTAATATGATACAAGACGTAGCCCAAAAACAAGGAAACATTAATGTTGACGTAGTTACAGATGCGTTAGCCAAGTCAACTATGCGTATCATGGGTCCACAGTATATGAAAGCTGGTATGGGCGATGGAGGTGGATGTGTGTTACCCACCTTCCCGATTGAAGTAAATGGCAACAAGATTTCTATAGAGGAATTTCATAAATTTTTCAACTCTAAAACTGTTAATCTAGTTAAGTCTGCAAATTATGCTATGTCAAAGTCTGACGAAAAGAAGGTGTACGAAGCAACTACTAGGGAGTACGATGGTACAATTTTAGTATTTCATACTAAATCTGGAAAAACATTGAAATGTACCGCAGAACACCTACTGCCAGTAAGTAGAGATGGTGCACGATTGCTCATTAGAGCAGACGAGGTACTAGACACTGATAAGTTATTTTCTGTATAATTAGTGGGATATAATAGTGCATGTCATGTACCTTTTTGATAAATAAGTATTAAGGAGCAACAATCATGATTGTAGAGGAATTTAGAAGAGATCGCAAGGAAGGCAACGGAAACAACACATTTAGAATAGTTAAGGATAAAATGGTTAAGTTGGAATGTGATGAGTGTAGAGAAATCCATATTCGGACAAAAACACATTATATAAAAATGCAAAAAACGTATCCTACATTGTTTATTAAAGATTATTGTAATGCGTGTTGGCGGGCAATCTTAGCAAACCGTCCTGAATATAAAGAGTCGTTGTCAAAGGCCGCAACATTATTCCACACGACTAAAGAAAGTGTAGCATATCGCCAGAATATTTCAAAGTTCCATAAAGGACGAATTTGTGGTGAAAAAAACCCAATGAAGAATCCAGAAACCAGACAGAAGGTGAGTGCTACACGAACAGAAATGATGAAAGACCCGGCTGAAAGAGAAAAATATGTGCAAGGTTCTATTGATGCACATGCTAGAGGAGTATATATAGGCATTGACACCTCAGGACGTTGTAAATGGTACGAGTACGATCATTCAAATGGCACCACGTATACGGTTCAAGGAACTTGGGAATTAAAATTTATTGAATGGCTAGATACAAATGACATTGTTTTTACGTGTCATGAAGGGCGATTACCTTACTTTGATGGAAAGTATATGAGGAATTATTATCCTGACTTTTATGTTCCTAGTATGGGCGGATATGTAGACATTAAAAGTGATTACTGGCACACAAAACAAAAAGACAAATGGGCCTTGCTCGACGAGCAATATCCAAACAAAATCAATGTTCTTAAAAAACAAGAACTGAATAAATTAGGAATAGATGTATGAGTTTAGAAATCATAACTAAAATTGAAAAAGAACACTATACTGGCAAGGTATATAACTTAGAAGTAGAACCTAACGATAGTCACGAAGATGACCAGTATTATGTTAACGCTGATAACGGACTAGTAGTACATAATTGTCACCCCCGCGATAACATTGCACTACGTTACATGGCTAAAGAGTTAAATTTAGGATACGATTTATTTGACAGCATTATGAACGCAAGAGAAATACAAGCAAAGAACATTGCATTAGAACTAGTGCAACATGCAAATGAACATAATATGCAGATTGTTATTCATGGTAAGGCATACAAGCCAAACGTAGAATATTGCGATGGTAGTTACAGTTTACTGATTGGTCATTACTGTGAAGAGCAACAATTTGAACCTGTGTATGTAGATCCACTAACAGGTGACGATTTTGATACATCGGTGCCTTGTGTATTTTTATTAGCACACAGCGCAAGTACTACATACAAGTATACCGGTAAAACTAGTGCAGACAAATTGTATTGCGATATTCCTAACGGTAGCATAGTAGTTGACCCATGGCGCTCATATGTAAATCCAAATTGTACAGTAATCCATTACGGAAACACTAGAAGATAGGTATGGAAAATATTGAAATTAGTAAATGGCCTGTAATTATTGTTGCAAACTATAGATCTGGTTCGACAGTATATGCTACACATTTGTCTAATTTATATGATGTTCCTTATTATTTAGAACCGTGGCATACACCGGAAACCCGCGGAAAAAATTGGGGACCGCACGTAAACGGTGTAAAGCAGGATTTTTATGACCATTATCATAGCAAAGATAGCAAATACATTCTTAAATTTATGCCTGATCAAATAAACAAACTTACACCTTATAGTGCTTTACTTAATAGTAATTGTTTTAAAATAAAACTATATAGACAAGATGACATTGCTAGTATTGTAAGTAGTTATATTAGTTTTATGAGGGAAAAGTGGTGGACTACTTCTAACGAAATTACTAAAAATTACAGCTTAGAAATAAATGATGATGTTATTATAAGATCGATATATATGATTACACGAAATAATTTTTGTCTACATAATTTAAATATTAATTACGACAAAGTTATTACCTATGAATCCTTAGGAACAATTTCTAAAACAGAGTATGTAAAAACTTATATGCCTGATAACATTGTAGATATCTGCAATAGAGTTACAGAAATATATAACAATTTGTATTAACAAAGGAAATAAAGTGGCACAAGAAAGATTAGGATATTACTTAGTAGGACAAAAAAAGTTTCCTAACAAGACTCACGCACTTTTAGAAAGCAAAAAAAGTGGACTCGATGTTTCTTGGATATTTAATGATAATGTCTATGGAAACATCGACTGGTCAGTTCCTATTAATGTTCCTTTAATGGAGTTGTACAAATCCCGTGCATTACAATTACGACAACAGTATGATTATTTAACTCTATATTATAGTGGAGGAGCAGATAGTACAACTGTACTACATTCTTTTATAGACAACAATATTTTTATAGATGAAATATTAATATGGAATGCTGAACCCTACGATAAGCAAACTAATGATAAAGATTATTCAAATAAAAATTATAATAGCGAAGTTAAGTATGCTGCTATGGTGCATTTGGATAAAGTTAAAAACTCGTTAGATCCTAGGACTAAAATTACACTAAAGGACTTTGCAAAAACAGGCTTAGAAATATTAAGTAAACAAGATAACTGGTATGAAACTATGCCGTTAGGTGTAACTATTAGTATATCAGGAATATTAAGACAAGTATGTCAACATAATGATGCACATTTTCTTAGACAGCAAGATACTGGAAAGTCTACATGTTACGTTATGGGAATTGACAAACCTTTGGTGTGCAAAACTGACGGCGACTACTATGCATATTTCCAAGATAACTCTGCATACCATGTTATGAGCCCTGTTGATTTTATGGGCACTAATGATCGAGTAACTACTGAATTCTTTTATTGGACACCAGACTTTCCTGAAATAGTAGTTAAACAATCGCAATTAATAAAAGCTCACTACGAACTAAATCCAGCAATTCAGCATATGGCCGAAAAGGCATTAACAACACACATAAGCGAATATAGAGATATTATACATGACGCAATATATCCTAGAGAGTTCTGTGAAGAGTTCCAAGTAGAAAAGCCTAGTACTCACATCAAACGCCAAATGGATGATTGGTTTTGGGAAATAGCAGATCAGCGCACACGAATGAATTATTTAGAAACTATAAAGTATCTAGGGCAAAACACTGATTCAAAACATATGATTAAAAATAATATTAATTGGGGTATTTCTGCTCATCGTTCTAAGTTTTACAAACTGTAGCCACAATTATATAATAATCATTAACTGCGCATATAAGTACTGTTATATAAAAAGGATAATCTATGATTAAATTTAATGAAGCATACAAACGTACTATTGGCAAGTCTGTGTCATGGCGAATAATAATAACACTTGTACAAATTATTAACGGACTGATAGTTACGGGAAGTTTGGCATTTGGCATACAAATGGCAAGCCTTGGCGCTGCTGTAAACATAGTCCTATATTGGGTCCATGAAAGAGTATGGAACAAGATACAATGGAGCAGAGAACAAGCTGGAAGCACATATAGTGAAAAATGGTATAGAAGTATTAGTAAAGACCTATCGTGGAGAGTTATTATTACTTTTAACAACTTTTGGATGCCGTGGGTATTAACAGGAAGTTGGAAGGTAGGACTTTCGTTTATGGGTGTAGCAACACTTGTTAACATGTTTATATACTGGTCACATGAAAGACTTTGGAACATTGCATCATTTGGCAAACAAGTACTAGACGTGGATGATACTAAAGATGTATTGGAAAAATGATTGGCTCAGTTATCATTATGACCGTCTAGGAGTTGCAAAAACTAGAACAACAGATGCGAGCGAATGGTGGCAACTGCGTATTAAGAAAACTATTTCTAGGCCAGTTAAGTCTTATCACGAAGAGTTATTACTTAATGCACACGCAGTTAAGGATGCATTTAATGAGCCGCTTGACTTACTATTGTCAGGTGGCTTAGATAGTGAACTAGTACTTCGTAGTTATGTAGAAGCAAAAATTCCTATAAATGTTTTCATTGCAAAATACAACGATGATATTAATGCAGTTGATTTTCACGAAGCACTTACTACTTGTAAAATTTACAATGTTACACCTACTATTATAGATTGTAATTTAAAAAAGTTTATAGAAAATGATGCACACGACATGTGGAATCTAGGATACTTTGCCTCTGCTGGTTATATGGTTATGATGAAGCTTATAGAAAGTCTTGATAACATACCAATAATATGCGATGGCATTAATGCAGATAACTTTAGACGGGCTAGTAAGACACAATGTGATATAGTTATATATGAAAAGCACTTTTCAGCAGCAATACACGGCAACACAATTAATAGACCTCTTATTTCTAGTTGGTATGATTATTCTCCAGAGCTAACAGCAGCATTCTTAGATCTAAATTTACACAAATGGAAAAAACATAAATTAATAACTCCGCCTTTTAATAACGCTAATCTTCATAAACTAAAATATCTTAATAGTAATAAACTCTTTGGAACAAGGATACGCAAAAAACAATCAGGATGGGAATCAGGATTACGAGATGGATCTTTAGTTCCGTATATAGAAGAATTTAATAAACAACATAAGAGTAATACTGTTGATGGAATAGAAGCAACATTTCCTTATAATACTTTTAGAAGTATGTTATGAGTGTATTAAAACGTCCGCCCGGTGATTCATTTACTTTTAGATTATTTTTCCAAGTAACGTCTAAAATAAAGTTTCCGTGTGATAAAATTTATTTGTGGGCAACAACAATTAATCCTTACTATCAATACAGTGATTACGATGTTAACGGCAATTGGAAAACATTGACAGCAACTGATTATAGAAATCAATTAACGGACAGTATAAAATCAAACTTAGTTATTATTGGACTAAAGGATCACTTAACTTCTGTCGATTTTAACAAAGAAGATACTGTTCCTGACATAGCTGAATATCTTATTAAGTTATTTCACGAGCATAGCGATAAAACATTTATTCTATTAACATCAGTAGAAGGTCTCGACACATATATTAAAAATCCTAATGTTAGTATAATTCCTTGGGGAGGCGATATTACTAATCATCAGAAAGAGTATAAAACAGTTGAGCCTGTATTAGAAAAGAACTTAGATAGTAGTCGTACATATCTCAGCCTTAATAGAAATAAACGCACACATAGGCCAATGACACTTGCATTATTACATGCATTGGGCTGGCAGAAGCACGGATTAATATCATGTATGTTTAAAGATACAATCACAGATATTATAGATTATACAAAATGGAAAGTATCTGATTCAGCTCTTTATTCCGATGGGTGGAATGAGTTATTAACATCAACTGATCTGTTAACTGACAGTCTTGCTATATATGAAAAGCACGATAACGATAATGTTAGTAATTTTAAAAATAGCTTAAAAACATATTATGAAAATACATTTGTAGAAATTATAAGCGAAACTAGTTATACTGAAAAGTGTTACAACTTAACAGAAAAAACATTAAATAGTATATACGGTTGTTCGTTCCCAATATTGTTATGCAGCAAAGGCAGCGTAGACTTTTTACGTTCAATGGGTTTAGATATGTTTGATGATATAGTTGATCATAGTTATGATGCTATTGATGATCCTGTAGAACGGTTAGAAGCTGCAATTATAGACAATGCAGAGTTATTAACAAATAACAAGCGTACTAAAGACCTTTGGGTACAAAATAAAACTAGATTTGAGAATAATGTTGACTTTTGCCGAGAAAGACTGTATAATTACTACAGTGACAGAGCTAAAGCAATGTTTGATGGTGTAATTTCTAATGAACTATAAAAATGACGACTCTTTTTTCACAGTTATATTACCAATACGCACTCCTCTGAAATATTGGGATATATACAAATGGGCTGAAAAAGATCCTAATGCAACATTTAGATTTATCCGCGATTTTGAAATTGAAGAAGATAGACTAACACTTAAAGAAGTTAACGAAATGTATCCCGGAGTTAAGGTTGTCGGTGTCGTAACAAATCCGTGGGGCAGAGCATTGTGGGCGTATAATATGACAATAGACCCGCCGACTGGATATCCAGGAGTTGCTGAAGTTTCGAAACATTTTAAAAACATAGACTTTACTTCGTTTGACGCATATTTAAATAGTATAGAACAATGCGAGATACTTGATGCTAAAACACATCCTTCTACTCCGCAATCAACTTGGATTAGTTATGATAACACTCGAGTTGATTATATACTTCGTGCAGAGCATTTAAATGAAGACTTTAAACTGTTGCAGCAATACTTTGAATCAGACATACCGTTAGGTGTAGACGATTTTACAATTGACTATAAGAAGCACTATACATCGACAACTAAAGCTATTATTGAAAAGTATTTTAAAGAAGACATTGACAGATTTGGATATGAATTTTAATGTATGATATTGTATTCATAAGTTATCAAGAACCTAGCGCAGATGCTAACTACGCTACCCTTAAGGCTAAGTTCCCTATGGCTAAACGTGTACACGGAGTTAAAGGAATACACCAAGCACACATAAAAGCAGCAAAGAAATGCTTTACTAAAATGTTTTGGATTGTAGATGCTGATGCAATCATCATGGACGACTTTAACTTTGATTATGTTGTTCCTGATCACCAATTAGATCACGTATATGTATGGCGCAGTCAAAATCCTATCAATGATTTAGTTTATGGTTACGGAGGAGTAAAGTTATTTCCTCGGCAAATGACAATTGATATGGACACAAGTAAGACTGACATGACTACAAGCATTAGTCCACATTTTATTGCTGTAGAAGAAGTTGCAAATATTACAGCGTTTAATACAAACCCGTTTGAAGCATGGCGCAGTGCATTTAGAGAATGTGCTAAATTAAGTAGTAAAACAATCTTGAGGCAAAACGATGAAGAAACCAAAAATAGACTTAATATCTGGTGTACAAAAGGCAGTGAGAGACGCTGTGGTGATTTCACTATTGCTGGTGCTAACGCTGGGCGGGAGTTTGGCATATCTAATATGGCTGATCTTAAACTTATAAACGACTTTGACTGGCTATATGAACAATTTTCAAAACATACCATTTGAGGACATAACAAGCTTTGGACAAAAGACCTTACTAGGTACAAAATTGTTCACAGTTAGTTGGATCCTTGCTAGATTTTGTAACTATAATTGCAGTTATTGCTGGCCCTATGCTCGCAGTAGCACTCCTGATCACCAAGATTTAGAAGTATATACAAATTCTATTGACGAAATAAAACGCCAAGCAAGAGAAAACGGGTTTACTGACTTTCACTTTAGTTTTAGCGGCGGCGAACCTACTGCTTATAAATACTTTGGGAAGGTTATAGACCATTACTGTAGTGATACAGCACCCAAGTACCAGAGTATCCACATGACAACCAATCTAAGCCCAGGAAGCAAATGGTGGAACAACTGGTTAGAATCTACGAGCAGTTTGCAACGTAGGAGTATTACAGCAAGCTACCATGCGGAGTTTGCAAATGAACAAGAGTTTGGAGATAAGTGTCTTCAGCTTATGAAGGCAGGAGTGTATGTTACGATCAATCAAGTTATGGTGCCAGAAATGTTTGAAGAGCTTTACGAGCGCCTACAGCGATTTGCCGCCAGAGGTATTAATGTCACTGTCAAGCCCCAATCCGATCCTACCGCCTCCCGTGTGGTATCTGGGTATACTAAAGAACAACTCAACTTGTTGCAAACAGGATTCCCTCAAAGAATCCCAGACGAATTTAAAAAAATAATACCGTTGTTACAGGTAGAATTACAAGACAAAGATGGTAAAATATATTATGTAGATCAAGCAGAACGCTTTAATGCTTTTGGATTCAATAAGTTCAAAGGCTGGAGTTGTAATGCAGGATACCAAGGATGCGTCATTAGAGAGAATGAAGTTAAGCGCAGCTACAGTTGCCATGACGAACCTCTAGGCACGTTAGACGGCGGCTTTGAGCTCTTTAAAGCGCCACGTAAGTGCATTACTCCTACTTGCGTAAGTAGTGCAGATAGTAAACTACCAAAGGTAAAGTATGAAAGTTGAAATACAAGATGTGTTATTCTGGATGGATGCTATTCGTAATAGTGAAGATCGCTATCGTACTCTAGAAAGCTTTTGGAAAGGACAAGTCAACAGTAAAGTTTGGCTCATTGAACAATTAACTAAAGTGTATAAAGCGCATTATAGTAAATCTAATATAGTAATTTTTGGTGGCTGGAACGGAGTACTATCAAATCTGCTATTTAATAGTGATATGTCCATTAGGCACATTACAAGTGTAGATATAGACCCTGCATGTGAAGAAACAGCGTGTACAGTAAACAAGCGTCAGGAAATCGAAGGACGGTTTACCGCAGTAACAGCAGATATGTGTGATTATTCATCTCCTGCAAATATTATTATTAACACAAGCTGTGAACACGTTACGCAAGAACAATACGAACAATGGTTAAGCAATCAACCAGACGATGCAATATTTGTAATACAGAGTAATAACTATTTTGAATTGCCCGAACATATACGTTGTGCAACAGACGCAGATGACTTTATGCGTATGAGTAAAATTAAACCGCTATGGAGAGGTGAATTTGAAACTCCTAAGTATACACGCTACATGATTATTGGAAAAAAGAAGAATGTTTAAATTTAATCAATTAGAAAATATACACTTAGAAATTACAAATCGTTGCCAAGCAAGCTGCCCGATGTGTAGCCGAAATATACACGGCGGCTTAGAAAACCCATTAATTAAAAATCAAGACTGGACAATAACGGATTTTAAGCAAATATTAACTACTGAAGTATTACAGCAATTAAAAGGATTTTATCTTTGCGGCAATTTTGGCGATCCTATTATTAATAATGATCTAATAGATATGTGCAGTTATAGTAGAGATATTAATCCTAACTTAAATATTAGATTGCATACTAATGGCGGAGCACGGAACACAGATTGGTGGAAGAAACTTGCAAAGGCAATGCCAAAATATCACAATGTTATTTTTGCAATTGATGGATTAGCAGACACACATAGTTTGTATAGAGTAGGCACTAGTTTTAACAAGGTATTAGAAAATGCAAAAGCATTTATCGCCGCCGGCGGCACAGCAGAATGGGCGTTTATAAAATTTAAACACAACGAACATCAACAACTCGCGGCAGAAACATTGGCAAAAACACACGGCTTTGCTAGATTTACATATAAAGATAGTGCAAGATTTGTTGCTACTGAAAAGTTTCCAGTGTACGACCAGGACGGCAATACAACACGTTATTTAGAACCACCTACTGGCAGCAAAATTAATCTCATTACTCAGGACGTAATTGACAATTATAAAGATATTGTAGACACTAGTGAGATTGATTGTTATGTAACACAAACAAAGGAAATCTATATAGATGCATATAAGAAGATTATGCCCTGTTGTTTCTTAGCAAGTATTCCTTATAACTATGCAGCCGCAAACGATGCTACAAAACCTATTAGATTAGAAATCGAACAACAGTACGCTGACTTAATTAATGATTTAGGAAATACAAACGCACTAGAGCATACTGTACAATCAGTAATAGATTCTGATGCTTGGCAAACTGTTTGGCACAAATATTGGGGCACCGAAAAGTTAATTACATGTGCCAGGACTTGCGGAGTAAATAAACTTAGTAAGCCAAAAGATCAGTTTATAAAGCATACTGAACTATGAATAAGGAAAATAATAATGTCTGATTTAGAAAAGTATCAAGCTGAAATAGCACAAGTGTCTGGCACACCGACATTTTGTATTTTGCCTTGGATACACTTTGCTACTCGTCCTAATGGCGATATGCGTCTATGTTGTTCGTCTAATGCAAGTGGTGCAGGTGCCGATCATACTGTTGGACTTGTTAAAATGGAAAATGGTAAGCCTGCAAACTTTGGCAGAGAAACACCAATGGAAGCGTGGAATAACGACTATATGAAAAGTGTACGGACAACTATGCTTAACGGAGAAATACCTGCAAGTTGTACAAAGTGTTTCCAAGAAGAAAAGGTAGGTGTAGTAAGTAAGCGTATATGGGAAACAGGAACATGGCACCGAGATAATAACGGAGTAGATATTCCATATTTAATTGAACAAACAAAACAAGACGGCACAGTACCAGAAGAGTTAGTTTACTTAGACTTGCGATTAGGTCATACTTGTAATATTAAGTGTGTAATGTGTAGCCCACACGATTCGAGCAAGTGGGTAATGGATCATAAAAAATTAATGCCGCAGCTAGAAGATCCTGAAGTTAAAAGACAGATGCATTGGGACAAGACACAGTTTAACAACAAATGGCATGAAAAGGATACTTTTTGGGAAGAAATGTACAAGCAAATTCCTAACTTAAAGCAAGTATATTTTGCTGGCGGTGAGCCGCTAATGATTAAAGAACACAAGATGTTTATTGAAGAAATAGTACGACAAGGATATCAAGATAAAATTTTACTGCGGTATAATTCAAACGGCTTATTAGTCGATGACGATTTAATTGAGCTATGGAGTAAGTTTAAGAAAGTTAAGTTTGCTGTAAGTATGGATGCAAGCCATGAGCGTGATGAGTATATACGGTATCCTACTGATTGGAAAACAGTAGAAAAAACTTTGCACATGCTAGACAATACTCCAGACAACATACAAACAAGTTTAGCAACAGCAATCCAAATATTCAACATAAAGCATTTGCCTGACTTTATGAAATGGAAAATAAAAGCGGGATTTAAAAAACTAAACGAAGGAACAGTTCCAGGCGGAGTACAAATGGGAGGCGGTTTAGTTAATATGCACTTGTTATACATTCCAACATTTTTAAGTATACAAATACTTCCTAAAGAAGATAAGTTAGATGTTGAGCGCCGATTTATGGAGTTTAAAGATTGGCTATGGGAAAACTATAGACAAGACGATGACTTTTGGAAACATAATCCGTATGGCTGGAAACGCTGGGAGGCAGTATTAAATCATATGAACGCAGAAGATAATAGTCACTTACTTCCTGGATTTAAAGAGTATGTAAATAAGCTCGATGCAATACGCGGATTAAGTGCAGCAGAAGTATTTCCGGAATTGGCACACTTGCTATGATTGATAAGATATTTGTATTTGGCGATAGCTTTATGTATGGAGAAGAAACACACCAGCATGAGTTTGAGCAACACCAATTTTTAAAAGACGCAGGCAGTGCAGTTGGTAGAACAATTGTACTTGATAAAAATGGAGTACCTACAAAACCATTTAGTAATAAAGAAATAGCAAAGTATATAACTTTTATAAATGATGTTATACCTAAAAGCAAACATCCAAACTATTGGAGTATTGGATGCATACTAGGAAGACAATTTAATATTCCAGTTGAAGTTCATGCACTTAGTGGAAACAGTAACAATACTATATATAAAACATTTTTAGATTGCCTAAGCAGTATGACCGAACACTCATTAATTATATTTGGCATTTCACAAACAACAAGAAAAAGCTACTACGAAGAATGGACTGACAGACATCCAGTAAAGTCGATGTTTGAGCCTTGGTTAGTTGTGTCATATATTTTAGCATATTCTTTAATAAATTCAAAAGTTTTAAATAAATCTTCATAAGAATGGTACGGGCTATATGTATCATGTCTAGAAATTTCACAGTATGTGCAATCATAATTACAACGCCTTCCTGTGTCCCATGTTATCATCATTTTTTCAGGATTATGAAGTTTGATGGCAGTTGTTGTTATCATTGTTTTACCTTTGTTAGTGGAATGTCTGCAACACATGTACACCATTTGCGTGTACACGTAATAGGAGCAATAGGTGATTCAAATGTTCCATTGTATATATTGCCCAAGCTTCCGCCCACTCTACATGTAGCACGATGTACATCACCGTCCCAGTTGATCATTAAACTTTCTAAGCCTGCATTACACTTCCATCCTTCAAACTGATTTAATTTATGCTTGATAACATCATTTGCATGTATCATAGATTCACCTTCGTCTACAACACAGTTTTCTTTTACAGTTGCAGTCTTGCTTAGTACCCATTTTAGATCAGCTTCGTTGTAACGCATGTCGTCGAACCACTCCCGGTCATCTGCTTCAGTCCATCTAATACGTCTGCAAACATATGGAATATTATGTCCTTCTAATAATGCAGCAGCAACTTTAACTTCGTCCATGTGTTCGTGATGCGCCATTAGATTAACTTGATATAGTGTAGCCATGCCTTCCATATCTAGTAGTTGCGAATACTTAACAATGTTTTCAGCAGCTCGTCGACTATGTTCATTATCAAAATGCAAACTAAACACCCATTGGTTTACTGGTTGCTTAATATACCAATCTGGCGAACGCAATCCATTAGTTGTAACACTAAGCCAATTAAGATTTTTTCTTGCGCATTTTAGTATAGCTGAAATCTTAGGATGCACAGTCGGCTCACCACCGGTTAAACTAAGACGTATTGGTTTGCCGATCTTTTCTAATTCGTAGATTGTATTAACCATTTTGTCTAAGTCAGTGTGTGGACTAAAGTTATCGTGTATTTCCGCAGGACAGTATCCGCAATCTAAGTTACAGCGTTTGCCTATATTCCATTCTACATGAACACTGGTTTGATGTCCCCACCGGCTTTCTACTTTATACATATGGAATAAATTCTGGATTAGCTGCAAGGAAGTCTTGGCCACGAGTTTTATCTAAGCGTTTGTTAAACTCTATACAGTCTTGCCAATGCGTTTCGTGCATACACTTTGACTCTAAGAAATTAATATTATCTTGTATTTGTTGTAGTGTTACAGTTTCTAATAGTTTGTGTTGCTTTACTAACGGGTAATCTACTACTTCTGTTTTCATTTGTTCTAAACGTGATACTACTTTTGCTTTCAGTTGAGGCGGCAAAACTTGCGCACTTAGACTCATAGGATAGTTTACTCTGTGCGAATAAAACACAATTCCTAGTTCGTTAATAAAGTAATTAATAACTTTATCAATCTGCATTATGTTGTTTGATTGTACAGTAAATGCACCAACTACTCTGCTTACATTAGGAAAGCT
>Ga0222674_1000217_pt1 | contig 25991 bp, 41 predicted proteins | sample AntAcemetagen866_FD_179804 | JGI IMG/M metagenome (GOLD analysis project Ga0222674, IMG submission 179804) | Saline water microbial communities from Ace Lake, Antarctica - #866 | ecosystem: Environmental > Aquatic > Non-marine Saline and Alkaline > Saline | place: Antarctica: Ace Lake...
CCGGCGCGGATGCCAGGCGATCCTGAATGCGCGCCGGTACCGACAACAGCCTGTCGCGAACCCGGCGGAAAACATCCATCTGCAAGCGCCCGACTTCCTCGCGATCGGCAAGGCGCCCGAGCCGCTCCTCGAGATCGAGCCGCGCGTTCTCAGCCTGGTAGCTCTCCCGGTCGGCGCGCGCCGCAGCGAAACTCCCTGATCCCGGAGACTTATCGCCAGAGTTTTCCTCTCCAGCGGAGCCGGCATTCGCGACGGCCGCGCTCTCACCCTCGCCGTCCAGATCACCGCCATTACGCAGCGCCTGCGCCGGATCTGTGTCATCGGAGGCCAGCCGATCGAACGCGACGATGTTCACCAGAGTGGCGCCACGCGGCCCGGGCCGTGTCGACAGAACGCCGTCCCCAACCCATCGGTCGACACGCTTGCGAATAGCTTCCCGCGACTTCCCGCGCCGCCGGCCGATCTCCGCCATCGACAACCAGAGCACACCGTCAACCTTGTCCGTCGCGACCGTCAACGTCTGTCAACCCTGCTGAAAATTTGAGAAACTGGTGATGAATCGCGCTAAGGGCTGCCGCATTGCATGAGATGCCTCGGAAGGACCCATGAGCATCTCTGTTCGGAATTAGCGGCAAGTGACCGCTCACAAGGGATGAAAAATACGGCGCTGCGCCTAATCCGAGCGCGGCACTCGCGGTGGCCAAGGCGTGGCCGCAGCGTGGTCGTTCGGGGCTATAGTTTCTCGATCTGTGAAATTTTGAGATCGACGGGAGTCTCGCCTCCGAACAAATCCACTGCAACTCTGATTCGGGTGTCGGAGTCAACTTCCTCGATCGCACAATCTGGTACTTTGGTAATCACAGCTTCGAAGGATGTCAGCCCACCGTCGGCTATCCGCACGCGCTCTCCGATCGTGAATATCTTCCGCGCAGGCATCCGGCCTGGGATAGCTCCATTGATCTCGAGACACTTGATGGAAGCTATCAACTTCTCCGGGACGCGCACAGGAAGATCACCCTCGCAAACCATCCCCCCCACACCCGCAAAGCGAAACAGTTCGCGCCATCCATCCCCGCTCATGTCGAACCGAATGAAGGTGTATCGCGGCAATAGAGGAACGATATGAGGAACCCTCAACCCCATTCTGCGCTGTTTCTTCGAGAGCTTGCGCTTTGGTGCAGGGCGCATTTCCCTGATCATCGGATAGTAGTATTCGACGCCGAGCCGATCGAGCCAGCTTAAGACACCACTGTCTTGTCGACCGATGCAGTGAACGACATGCCACGCTAAACCAGCCGGGCGCTCTGTCACATCGAAAGTCACCCCATCACCTCTTCGATTTCGCTGTTGCTCGGGCCGGGCGCCGGCGGCGGGTCGGCGGGTATCCAGACATAGGGCGCACGGTCCGGCTTCGGCAGTTCGACGAAGAGATCGCGGGCTGCGAATGTCGCCTTGACGTGCTCGGCCCACGCCGCGAATTCCGGCGCATCGGGCGGCACCCTGCGCAAGGCCGCGAGTTCGTCCTCGGTCGGCGCATCGGCCGACTTGACCATGACGCTGCGCGACATCAGCGAAGGCGAGAGCCGCGCATGCACGTTGCGGAACTGCCCGGCATTGAACGCCCGCCAGATCAGCGCCCACCATCCCTGATCGGCGAAGCCGAATGAGGCGAATCCCTTGTCGGTTGGCGCATCGGGCGTGTCGCCAACCGGCTCCGCCGGCGGTTCGGGGACGATCTCCCAACCCCGCTGATTGATGAAATCCTGCAGCCGGATGCGCTTTGGCTTGCGCCCGTTCTCCTGCGGCGTGTCGAGATAGGCGATCAGCCGTGGCACGGCGTCGAGGATGGCGACCTGGTCGGCCAGCGCCGCCGCCATGAACAGCTTTTCGGATCGAGGCAGTTCGTCGGCGATAGCGTGCGGGTAGGTCAGTTTCAGCCTCCGCCACCGCTTTGCCGAATCCTGCCCGGACGGCGCAATCGGGTCCCCTTCCCCGGAATCCTCGCCCGCGCCTTCTCTCTCTTTGCTTTGAATCAGTTTTATCTCTGAGTCAGTACTTACTACCGCAACCGGATTATCCGACTCCGGTAAACCCGGCTCCGGTAAATCCGGTTGCGGTGACCCCACCGTGGCCGGATTTTCAGGCTCCGGTGTGTCCCGCATGATGTACTCGACGCCGTCGAAAGCCCCGGATTCCGGATTGTGGCATTGCCGCCGTTCGAGCAGGCCGGCCTCGATCAGCTCGCGGGCGATGCGCTGCATCTTGTCGCGGCCGATGCCGCCGGCCTTGGCCAGTTGCCTCAGATGCACGTTCCAGTGATCCGGCTTGGAGAGCAGATAGGCGGCGACGCCCATGGCTTCGAACGACAGATCCGCCTCGCGGAAAATCGTGTTGGCGACGATGGTGAAATTGCCGTTATGCTCGCGGCGAACGATCGTCATCCCACGCCCCCGTTAAAGTGTTCGCCAAGTATTCCTTGCGCGATTTTATGTATTACGACACTCATTCCGCCGCCTTTGGCTTTGTCCTGCCATAGAGTTTTCGCCCTGTCTCGGGGTCGATTCGGACTGTCATTTCGCCGCGCTTTACCATCTCGTCGGCGGCTTCCTCTAACTGACGAGTGAGTTCCGACATCGCCAATTCGGCCTTGATATCCTCGGAGCGCAGGCCAAGGTCGGCAACGATTCTGAAGGCGCGGTTTTCGGCGGCAATATCCCCGTCCGCGAAAACAACCAGTGCAGCGGCAGCCGGTATCGAGCCCGCCCTGGCCAACCGGGAGAGCACATCAACCACCAACTCATCCCGCTCGATATCGAGATCGGCGGCGATATCCCTGACTGTGGAAAGCAGCTCCTGCTCGCCCATGCGCCGATATTCACGGACCGTGCTGACCAAAACCGCCTTGAAGGTGTCGAGGGTCGGCGTGTCGCTCATTCCGCCGCCTCCGGAGTGATGCGGATGCGGCCGCCGCCGGTTGGGGCAATGCGGTAGAATTCGACCAGCCCGGCGTCGCGCAGGGCGTTCCAGGTGGCGCGCATGAACGGCGCGCGCTCGCCGGCCGCGACGAGGCACATATCCGTATCGAAATAGCCGTCGCCATTTCGGTCCCGCAACCACTTGAGCGCATCGGCATGGGCATCCGGCAGCGCGATGCCGTGGCGGGCCCGGAATTTGGCCCGCAGCGGGATCATGCCGCGCATGGTGACCTCGACCGCGCCGGCGGCGAGCGCTTTCGCCCTCGATGTCGCACAGACGTCGTAGTGGTCGCCCTGGTACCAGCGGCGCGCCACGCCGATGCGCGCCGCCATGGCGTGCAGCTCGGCCTCGGTGTCGGCCAGCATATGGCACATCACCATCCGCCCGACCCGCAACCGCGCATTGTCGACGTAGACGCTCATGCCCCCCACCCCGAAACGGTCAATCGCCGCGTCAATTCTTGTTCTTCGGAAAGTGTGAACAACACTGTCGAACGGTGGAAAAAGTAGTGAGTCTCCCGATGAGGGCGGCGGCATGGGTATCGCCCCGCCGCATTGCTACCTAAGCAGGCCACCGGGGGAGGATTGATATTGGGAATGGGGAGAATGGAATGAGTGGATTTTGGATGCGCGCCTCGCAGGGCCTCACGCTTGTCGACAACACATCGGCGATCGACCTGTACAGTGATGGCGGCGTCGCCATCGTCGGGCAGCATGTCTGCCGGCTTACGCTTTTTTGTCGGCGCTTCGCCGATGAAAACACCGAGATCGACCCGCGTGTGGTCGCCCGACTGACCCTGCCGGCGGTCGGCTGGCGATGGACCATGGCCAATGCGCGCCATCGCGCAACGGCGCACACCAACCCGGTGCCGGTGAATCTCAACCTGCACTGATCGGCGGGCCGCCCAGGCGGAAAATGAAAGGGCCGGCGCCGACCATGGCGCCGGCTTTTTTTGCGCGGTGACGGTCACGCTTCGGGCGACCCTTCATAGGCCGGCAGGCCGGTTTCGACGCGGACCACGTCAAGCGCCTTCTCGACCGCTTCGGTGACATAGGTGTCCGGCCGCCACATCTGGTAGAGCCAGGTCACCTTGCCGCCGTTGGCGCGATAGCGAAGCCGCACCGGAATCCGCTGTTTCTCTCCCCGGAAAAACACCGGCAGAGACAGCATGAACAGGCCCGGAACGATCAGCTTCTGCCCGCCGCCATCCTTGTGGACCTCCTCGAAGATCATTTCGGTTTCGCCTGTCTGCAGGGTGACCATCCTGCCGACCGCGGACTCGACCGAGACCTTCAATCCGCGCGAAAGCTGGACGATCTCGAACGGGTCGGCGATCGCCGTCTTGAACAGGTCTTCGAGTTCGTCTTTCTCGGTTTCGTTCGGTGCCGAAATCTCCGCGATCCGGTCTTCGATGAGCGCGGCGAAATCGCCCTGCTCCATCGGCTTGCCGTCGCCGGCGATCCAAGCCTTCCATTCTTCCGACAACGGGAACGGGTAGTAGATCCGGTGGTTCAGATTCTGCGGCAGATGCGGCTTGTCCTTATCCGTCACACCGTCGTGGTGGTAATCGATCACGGCAGTGAATTCCGGCTTGCGCCAGTTCAGATCGGCGAACACCGCCGAGTTCTGCCCCTTGTGCCGGTTGATCAGGCCGTAGAACGCCTGCAGCGTCTGCATCGTCGCCATGCCCGTCCGGCGTTCGGGCCGTTCGCGATAGCTCTCGATTTCGGTCCTGAGAGAAAGGAACCGTTGATTGTCGCGGTCCCAGCCGACTGGCACGATCGGCGGCAAGCCTTCGCCGAGCCCTTTGGTCTCGATATTCTCGACCGTGATATCGCTGGCCTTGCGACCGAGATTGGAAAGCATCTCGATCGTACTCGGGCCGGGCAACTTCGGGCCGGGCGTCCGGGGATCTTCCCCGACGGGTTTTGTCATGCTGGTCTCCTGTCGAATGGCACCGCCATCGGAAATCGCGCAGCCGGAGGCGGTGCTGGACCCGCCGGCGCGAAATCAAGGGGCGTCAGGCCGTTTCGACGTCGCGCGGCTTGAACATGTCCGGCTGGCCCGGATGTTCGGTATTGAGGTTGCCGTCCTTGTCGACGAAGAACATGCCCTGTGCCGGTTCCGGCTTCGGCGTCTTCGAATCGATATGGGCGGTGACCGTCGCCGTGCCGTTGACCATGGCGACGCCGATCTTCAGGCTGATCTCGCCCTTGAAGACCTTCTTGAGATTGTTGTCGCTCATTTCGCCCAACGTCTCGAGCACCTGCGCGAAATACTTGTCCATCTCGCGCGGGACATAGCCCCGCTCGAGCATGCCCATCATGGTGATGACGCTCTTGATCTTCGCCATTTCAGTCTCCTTGGGTTTCGGGATGTTCGATGCATGGCGGTGTCGGATCGTCCGGCCCGGCGACGCGGTCGAAGCCGCGCCAGAACTCCTGCCAGTGCGGCGGAAAGTTTTGCGGCTCATGGCGCGTCACCTTGACGGTGCCGCAGCCGTTCCTGCATTCGCGCTCGGACTTGTGTTCCGATACAGCGACCCTCTCGTCCCATCGGTGCCGGCGGCACTTCATTCCGCCGCCTCCGTTATTTCACCGGTTTCCGGATCGTGGTCGGGCTCTGGCGCCTCAAGGCCCCAGGCGTCCCAGCCCGGACGGGCGCGGCGCGCGTTCAGTTCTATTTTCGGCAGATTGGGGAAATAGGCTTCGATCAGCTCGTACTGCCAGTCAGGCTTGACCGAATGCGCGCGAACCGGCGCGGGCAGATCGGAGTTCCACTGATCGCCCATCGCCGGGGCCGGCACACTGCCGCGCACGCCGACGAGAAGATGCTCGTGCTTGTTGCGGTTCCAGTAGCCGGTGCCGATCCGGTCCTTGCCCCAGTTAAAGTTCGTGACGTAGCAGAATCCGCGCAGTTCCATCAGGCGAATGCCGATCGCCAGATGCGGCACCGGGACCCACTGGAGCAGGACGCAATCGGGTGCGGCGATCGTGAAGCGCTCGGCCGTGCGGGCGTGAATTTCCTCCGGCGTATGGGCGTTCTCGCTGACCGGGTACTGATTGGCGGCGTGCCGATCCATGCCGGTGTCGCGACTGAAGACTTCGAAATCCCACTCGTCGTCGACCAGAATGACGCCGTAGCGCTTGTCCGGCAGCGCACGTTGTCGCGTCGCCAGCTCGCGTTCACGCTCGGCGCGGCGCTCCTTCTTCTCGTCCTGCCCTTCGCGGCGGACTTCCGAGACGACCGACTTGAACGCTTTCCTGCTGTCGGGATGCTTGGCGACTTCGGCGATGATCCGGCGTTGGGCGTCCGGATCGAGCCGGGCGATCTCGGCGGCGGCGCGCACAGTGGTATGGCCGATTTCGACCGCGTGCTGCAGTTCCTCCGTGCCCTTCGTGACAACCGTGCGGGCGCGCTCTACGCCGGCATGATCAACTGTCAGCATTTCGGCAGCTTGTTTTCGGTTAATGCCGCCATTGGCGGCTTTTCCCTCTGGGCGCCCCTTGCCGAGATTGGCGATCCGCGCGGCGACCATGCGGCGTTGATCGTCGGTCAGATGGCGGCGGTGCAGGTTCTTCGACAGGACGAAGGTCAGCGGTTCGCCACCCCGTTCCTCGTCGAAGTCCTCGAACGGCCACAGGGTCCGCGCCGGGACGAGTTGCTCGGTGCGCATTCTCTTGCCGGCATCAGAGCCCCACCCCTCACCGAGCATCGCCGCGCTATCGAGCAGAGCTTGCATGGCGCGATAGCGGTTGCGCCCGTCGAGGATCTTGCCGTCGAGCAGCGTGATGACCTCGCGCACGCCGTTGACGCGGATATCCTCGACCAGCTCGTCGAACTCGCCGCCCTCGATCAGCGGGAACAGATTAGCGAGCGGATGGAATTCAAGCGGCTTTGATGGTTGCCGGTCTCTCCCGGCTGTCACGCCTGTTCGCTCTGACGTTGCGTCCGGCGTCCGCCCGCCGGATAGCCTACTGACACCCTCTTCCACTCCGGCCTCTCGGGTCCTTTCCGGTGTGGCGTCAACAGATGCGTTCGCTTGGGATTCTATTTCGTCGCTGTCGCTTTCATCTTCGCGAGGCGCTTCGCCGCCCGTTGCTGCTCGCGCTGCCCGAACGGTTTCAGCGCCTTGCCCTTGGCCGCCTGCCGGGGATGGTCCATCCCCAGATTCTTGTGGCTCAACATCGGCCCGGTCTTGCCGAATATTCTCCGCATGGCTGTCCTCCTCGATCGTCATGTCGAACTTTGCCGCGATGCTGCGCAGGTAATTGGCCTCCGCCGGCGTCAACCCGGCGTCCGGTTCGCGTTCGCCGCGGGCCATGATCTTTTCGACGAAAAGCCGCTGATTGAGCGACATCGCCGCCTTGTTCGAATCCCTATTGAGACGATCGAGCGCGAAGCGGTGCCATTCTGTCATGTCGCCATCTCCGCCAGGGCCGCGTCGATCAGGGCGCGGGTTTCCGGCTCGATCTCGCGCACCGGAAAGCCGGTCATGGTATGCGATGGCCTGAGTACGATCGGCTCGCTGTCCTGGGCGATACGCTTGCGGCGCAACAGGTCGCGGTTGATCTGGCGACGCTCGCGCTTGCGCTCGGCCTGCGACATTTCCGGCGGCTGGCGACCCATGCTCGGCACCCGCTCCCGCGACGTGTCGAGCCCGAGATGCTTCGCCCGGTAGACAACCGAGCCTCGGGTCACCCCGATGCGCGCGGCGATCGTCTCGCAGGTCGCTTCCTCTGCCCACAGGCTGCGGATCAGGTTATCGTCGCGCTCGCTATAGGCATGCCGGCGGGTCATCGCGCCCACCCCGAACCACCGCCCGAACCGCCCCGGCCGATGGTCCGGCGCGGCGGTGGGCGCACTGCGCGCGTGACCGGACAGGGCGGATGGATCACTTGAAAGGCGGTTTCGAATTCGTTTCTCAATCGCCGGTGCCGCCAGAATATGAAAACGAGGTACAGGACCGCACCGCCAGCGATCACCACAACCAGAACGACCGCCAGAACCAGAAATATGAACAGGATTTCAGCCGCTGCCGCCGGAGTCATTCCGCCGCCTCCATGACCGCCCCCGGCGTGCCGTCGCCCTTCGGCGACAAAACCGCACGGGCGAACTCCGGATGAAGCTCAATCAGATGGGTAAGAAGCGCGGTTTCCCGGGCAGAAAGGTCGGCCTCGAGCTTTCCGGTTACTTCGTTGAAGAGGCGCATCAACGGATTTGATGGATTCGGAGACCGCCAACGGCACACTGTGGGATACGGCACGTCAGCCGAACGGCAGAGATCGTGCAGCGACACTCCAAGCCGTCTGGCTCGCCTTACTATTGCATCAATGCGAATCATATGCTCCATAGTCGCTATGTTTTCTCGCGAGTACGGGAAATGTCAATTGCAATGATACAAGATGCTGTGTGTATCGCACCTGTGCACACTAGGCATCGCATGAATGAGAAACCAACATCACCTCGCGACATCCAGAGTCACGTTCGCGGTCGTGCCCGGGCGTATGTCGACGGGATACTGAAACGTCGCGGTATGAAATCGACGAAGTTCGCGGCAGAGATGCGCGCCGCCGGTTTCGACGTAACGGCGTCGACGCTTTATCGGATCATCAACGAAGAAACGACGGCGGATACCGAGACGCTCTTTCAGCTCCGGCTCTACACCGGCGAGGCGATCGATTTTCTCGAAACGCCGGAATCAAAGGACGCTGCGAGGTCGGGATTCTCAGAGCCCGACGCCACCCGGTACAGCGCCGATGACGCGCCGGACGATCTCAAACCCGGGCCCGACCAGGGTGTATGGGAAATCAACACCCGCATTGTCGAACTGGCGGGATATGTGCCGGGCGACATGGTCCTGTTCGATTTCACCCGAAAAGCCGAACCTGGCGACCTCGTCGTCGCCCAGAACTACAACGTCAATCGAGATCCGGAGCGCAACAACGCCGAAACCCTGATAAGGGTTTGGGACCCGCCGAACCTCGTTGTGCGGACCATGGACCCGGCTATCCTTGAAAGTCCTGCTGCCAAGCCACAACAGGTCGACGAGGTGCGCCTGCATATCGTTGGAAGTCTCGTCAAGATGATCCGCCGGCCTCGCTGGCGAATTCAGTCGGTATAGTTTCCGTCTATCACCGACGCAACAATGTCCCCGCTTCGATAGCCCCGCATGAAGGCGCTGCCGCGGCCATCTGATCGAACCACCTGACAATAAGCCGCAACGCCGATCGACACCTTTCCGTCGTGCGGAGCATGACGCCACCGGTCATCCTCGACCGTGACCAACACGTCGCCATCCATCGCCGTGACCGAGCGAATGACACCCAGGTCGGACCATGACGCGAGTACATCCTTGAGGACGGCACGCTGTTCAGCGCAATCCGCCACCCACCGCACCCGCCTAGGATCGTCCCGGCCGCCAAACAGGTAGCCGAGAAACACCAACCCGAAAAAGATTGTGACGATCCACCCGATTACGCGCATGGCGTGCTCCCCCGCCTGATATCCACAATTTTAGCTGACAAACACGACTGTCGAGAACACATGAAATTCGCATCTGCGGTGTTTCATGTGAAACGGTGTGCGATAAACCTTTCCCGTAAATGTTATATTTATTGCATCTATGCGAATTTCGATGCAGCATGGCGGCACGATTCGCCGACACATCGCCGGATCGACATCCGGGAGGCCCGCCGACATGACCGACACACCACGCCATCCGAATTCCGCCGCGCCCGCCCCGTCCCCGAGGAATGCGGCGGACCAGCACCGCGAGCGTCGGCCTCACGCTCGCGGTGCGCTCTCCACTGAAGACACGAGAAACGCCGTCACGTCCACTTCCTCCCGGGCTGACGCGGCGCGACTGCCGACCGGCGTAATTCCTCCCCGCCGGCCGGACCTTGCGTCCCGGAACCATCCTCCCGGTTCCGGGGCGCTTCTTTATTCCGACACGCCCGAGGAGGAGCGCTCGGCGATCGTCGCATTCCTCTTCCGCAAGGCGCGCCACTACGACCGCCACCCCGGCGCCATGAAAACCGGGACCAGCGAGGCCAGCGTCAACGGCTCCTGCATGGCGGCGATCGCCCGGATACTCGCCTGCGTCGCCAGCGAGGTCGACAGCGGCGCCCATCTCGAACCAGTCGAAACGGAGACCAGTCGATGACCGAGCGATACCACCGGCCGAACCTGACGACCAGCCGCACGCACGAAACACTGGCGATCCTCGCCATCAGCCTGCTCGCCATCATGGCGCTTGCGGCGCGCTTCGGATGGCTCGCATGAGCCCGCGCGACAGAATAGCCGGCCTGCCGGCGCGCTACCGGTCGGACGGGATTACGGCCGTGATGGCCGCCACCCTGATCGACAACGCCGCCGAATGCAGCGTCGCCGGGAGGCCGCGCCCACGCGCCGCCGATACCCTCTTCGCCGCCGGCTTTACCGCCGAGGAAGTCATCGCCCACTGGGACCGCACCGCCGCGATCGTCGGCGATATCTGCACGACCTTCGGCGACGTGTTTTTCCTTCCGGCCCAACGGAGACCGCTCACATGACACCTGCGCCGCTCGTCCCCGACCGGCTCGCCACCGGGCGGATCATCGACCTCGCCAATCCAGGCGGCGAAATCGTATGGCTGCATGAGATGGCCGGCCCCGCCGCCCGGCTCAACCGCTTCGCCGGCCAGATCCCCGACATGCAATATTCGGTCGGCGAACACGAAGTGCGCGGCGCCAGCGCGATCTTCCGCGAGCAACTCGCCGAGATCGATGCGGACGGGCTTCACGCCGGGCCGGTCTACCGGGCCCGGTTGATCGAGGCGCTGATCGCCGCCCTCGCCTTTCTCTTGCACGACCAGCACGAGACGCTCGGCGGCGACGTCAAGCGGCCCTTCACCGACCTTTGCGACCTGCTGGCGGCGCAGAACGGTCTCGCCCAGGGCGGCGTTTTCCGGAAAATCGTCGATCAGGCGAAATACCGGCTCGACGTCTGGATCTATGGCGAGGCCGGCATCGACTTTCCGCTGGCGCCGCTCATCCTGAAAATCGTCTCGGCCATGGACGAACGCATGGCGGCCGAAGAGATGCGGCGCTTCTGGCCGGACACGCCGCTGCCGCTTCACTATCGCGACCTCAAGCGCATCGCCCTCGCCGACTGGCCGATGGGCCACGCCCCCACCGTTTGGGAGTGGCCGCACACACAGGCGCAATGGATCGAGCATTTCAACCGCTGGCGCACGCAATTGCGGGAACTAGGCGGCGGCCATGAAGGGCTATGAGGCTATGAGCATCGGAATCCAACTCGTCATTTTCGTAGCGATCATTGCCGCGTTCGTCATCGGCGTCATTTGGCTGGACGCATGGCACAAGCGCTACGCCCCGCGCGCCGCCGACGCACAAGCGCGCCGGCTTCTGCGACGGTTTGACCAATGAACCCGCGCCGCCTGCCCGACGAGCAGGGCGCGATCGTCGACCGGCTGACGCGCGGCGAGCGCATCATCGGCCCGGCCAAAGTCCGCACCGGCGCAGGCAAGCACATGCAGACACGCCGATGGGCATCACTCAACGGCGGCCGCGTCCATGCCAATGCCGTCGAGGCGCTGGCCGCCAAGGGCATAGTCGAAACCCGCCCGGGCCACGACGCCGAGCACGAGCTTGTCTTGAGGGAGAGCGGCTGATGGGTGTGGCGCCGATCAAGTGGCAAGAGCCTGCCTTCGAGGGTGACACGCGGATGCTCGGCTTCTGCGGAAATGCGTGCATCGGCGCAGTATTCGTACCGGGTCACCGCGCCCGGTATTGGCGCTGGCGAGTCTGGGTGACGGCCAACATGAACCCCGTCGAAGGTGCCGCAAAGAGTTGCGACATGGCTAGGGAGGCGGTTGAAGACAGGTTTCAGCGCTTTCTCGATCTCGCTGATCTCGAACCGCTGCGGAAGGCGACATGAAAAACAAGCTGTCCGACCTCAACAACCACCTGTTCGCGCAACTCGAACGGCTGTCGGACGAGGATCTGGACGATGCGCAGATCGAAAAGGAGGCGAAGCGCGGCGAGGCGATCTTCGGCGTTGCCGACAAGATCATCCGAACGGCCGGGCTACAGATCGAGGCGGCCAAGCTGGCGGCGGAATACGGATCCAATCCCGAGCCTTACCTGCCGCAGATCGAGGCGAAGCCGGCCCGCACTTGCGACAAATCATGAGAGGCAAGCCGATCGCATACAGCGAAACGGAAATGCGCTGGCTTGAAGAAAACCGCATGTTGGTGATCAGCGACTATCACAGGGCCTTTTGTGTCGCATTCGGCCGGGAAGATGTTACAGCGGGGCACCTGCATGCGCTACGCAAGCGCAAGGGCTGGAAGACGGGTCGTACCGGGCTCTTCGAGAAGGGCAGCGTTCCGGCCAACAAGGGCAAGCCATGCCCGCCCGGCACAGGCGGCCGTCACCCCAATGCCCGCGCCACCCAGTTCAGAAAAGGCCATGGGCGAACCGGCGTCGCCGCCAAGGTTTACAAGCCGATCGGCACCGAGCGCATCACCAGGGATGGCTATCGCGAGCGCAAGATACACGACGGGATGCCGCTGCAGTCACGCTGGCGCGCCGTCCACCTGATCGAATGGGAAAGGGAGAACGGACCCATCCCGGACGGCTACGCGCTCAAATGCCTGGACGGCGACAAGGCCAACACCGCGCCATCGAACTGGGAGGCGATCCCGAGGTCCATGCTTCCGCGCCTGGCTGGCGGTAGCCACAAGCAATACGTCCCCTACGATTCTGCCCCCGATGAATTGAAGCCGGCCATATTGGCAGTCGCGAGGATCGAGCAGGCAGGCCGTGCCCGCCGCAAGGGCAAGCGCGAGGTCGATTCGCAAAGGAGAGCACGATGACCGCAATTCTGAAACCGGAAGACCTGCCCGCGCCCGACACGCTCATCACCTATGCCGACGGCAGCGTCGGCGCGCTGATGTTCCATTATCTGACCGAGGGTATGAACGCGGGGCACGTCGCGACCCAGGAAGGCTTCGAATGTCAGTACAAGACAATGTACGACGAGTTACGCGAAGACGACCCAATCTATCGCGATTATTTCGATGGCGACGGAAACCGCTGGCGGAAAGAATGGAATCCGGAACCGCCCGCAGGCTGGCAGCTCGGCGCCAAATATGACACCGAGGACGGGCCGATGGCGATGTTCATCAGGAAGAAAACCTGATGGGCGACAAAACCAAAATCCAGTGGTCCGATGCGACACTTTTTGGCGAATATTTACCTCGGCGATGTCGTGTCTGCCGGCAGGTCAAGGAAGTGCGAGAATTCAATGTCGACAATTCTCGAAACGATGGCCATGGATACGTTTGTCGATCATGCCGGGCAGTCAATAACACTGGTGTTCCAAATTCCAGAGAACGCCATGCCAAGCGTTTGTTAGGCCAGGCGTGGTGCCGCAACTGCAATGATTGGCTCCCTCTCGTCGATATGAGCAAGAACGGCCTTTGCCGCGCCCACCAGCGCGAGGCCGACCGTGAGCGATATGCGAACGACGCGGCACATAGAGAGCGCCGCAGGGCGCATGCGTCGGAGCGAAAGCGGGGAGTGGAGCGGGTTCCTGCCGAGGCCAAGGAAATGCTGCTCGAACTCTTTGATGGCGGCTGTGCCTATTGCGATCAATCGGCGGACACTTGGGACCACGTCGTTCCTGTATCCAAAGGTGGGAAGACGGTTCCTGGGAACATCCTGCCCAGTTGCGTGGTCTGCAACAGCTCAAAGAGGGCCCGCGATATGGAAAAATGGCTCACATCCACAGGAAGATATTTGAGGCCATATGCCGTCGAATATCTGACAATGTTTCAGGTGCTCTGATGGCGGGAAAATCAAAAATTGAATGGTGTACAGATACATGGAACCCGATCGTCGGTTGCTCGATCGTCTCGCCCGGCTGCACGAATTGCTACGCCATGGGCCAGGCCGAACGCATTGTCCGCATGGCGAAGGGCGCCCGTAAGAAATCCCACTATGCCGGCACGACGGAACTGGTCAAAGGCAAAGCCGTATGGACCGGCAAGCTCGCCCTGGCGCCCGAGCATATCCTGACCGCGCCGCTGCGTTGGACGAAGCCGCGCAGGATCTTCGTGAACTCGATGGGCGACCTGTTTCACGAGGATGTGCCCGACGGCTGGATCATGCACGTATTCGACGTCATGTGGAATTGCCCTCAGCATACGTTCCAGATCCTAACCAAGCGCCCCGACCGGATGCGGGCTTTCATGGAAAAATGGACCGACCTCAACGGCGAGAATTTTGATCCAAAGTTGGTTCGGGGACCGGAAGAAACGCGCAAGGCGCATCCGAGCGGACGCGGGCAACTATTCGCGGCCTACCTCGACACCCTCCTCGAACGTTCAGGCGGAACTATCCCCGACGGCGCCGCGTGGCCGACATTCGACTGGGCAGGCGGCATGATCATGTGGCCGGACTTTCCACCCAACGTCTGGCTTGGCGTGTCGGCCGAGCGCCAGAAAGAGGCCGACGAGCGGATACCCGATCTGCTCATGACGCCGGCGGCGATCCGGTTCGTCAGTTGTGAGCCGCTGCTCGGCGGCATCGATCTGACCGCTATCCGGTTCCACGACGAAGATGATGTTGAAATACGTATAAACGCCCTGACCGCCGAAGCGTGGGTCGAAGACAGCCTCAGCGGCTCTGCCTATACCAATGAAGCTGATGGCAACACCCGACTCGACTGGGTCATCGTCGGCGGAGAGAGCGGCAAGAACTCTCGCCCGATGCACCCCGACTGGGCCCATTCCCTGCGCAATCAGTGCCAGGCCGCCGGCGTCGCCTATTTTCACAAGCAAAACGGAAGTTACGAGGTTATCTACGATCGCGGCCATGATGATCCCGACTGGCGCAGGTGCGACGTCGTCGAACGTAAAGACCCGAAGGGACGATGGTTAAACTTGGAAGGCGGTCACGGCTTTCACGGCGAGCGCGTCGTCTATGCCGTCCCGAGAAACAAGATTGCTGCCGGCCGACTGCTCGACGGTCGCGAGTGGAACGAGTTTCCGTTGACCCGGGAGACGTTCTGATATGGCCGGCCCCGCCACCACAGGCCTCGCCGCCGACTTTCGCGCCCGCATCGGCGATCTCGGCGTCCGCGTCCCGGTCAAGGCCGATCGCGAGCAGCCCGGCTACATCATCGGTGCCGATGGCACGCGCGTCGCCGGCGTAGCGGCGCGCTCCCTCGGCCTCGATGCCGACAAGGCGCTCAAACTGGCGGAAAGCATCGCCGCCGCCATCAACTGGTACGCCGGAGTGGAGCGGAAATGAGAGCCATCTCCATCCGCCAGCCATGGGCGTGGGCGATCGTCAACGGCTACAAGCCGGTCGAGAACCGCAAAACCAATTTCGTCGGCGACTATACCGGGCCGGTGCTGATTCACGCCGGCCGCGCCGCCGACGCCGCTCATGTTCCGTTCCTGCGCAGCATGATGGCCGCCGAGGGCCACGACCCCGACGACGTGCCAGACATCGAGGCGATGCCGCGCGGCGGGTTCGTCGGCCAGGCGGTCATCACCGGAATCGTCCGCCACTACAATTCGGCGTTTTTCACAGGCCCGTTCGGCATCGTTCTGCGCGGCGGAAAGCCGTTCAAGCTGATCGGCTGGCCCGGTCAACTCGGCCTGTTCAACGTCGACGCCACCCGACTAGGCCTCACCGAACCCGGGGCCGACGAACAAGGGAGATTGCTGTGAGCGCTCCGATCCGCCTTCAGTTCCGGCGCACCGGCGGTTTCAGGCTGCAGGAGATATCGCTTGCCGCCAATGGCCGCCCGGCGGTCTATGTCGGCTGGCCGAGCAAATGGGGAAATCTCTGGACGGTCCGTGCGCTCCTCGGCGCGAATCCCGGATATACCGAGGCCGACACAGTTCGGATATGCGTCGAAGCCTACCGCGCATGGCTGCAGCGGCGCCCACACTGGGCGCATGCAATCCCGCTCGCCCCTCCGCCCGACCTCACCCCGCTCGGCGGCAAGAACCTCGCCTGCTGGTGCACACTCGAAGCGCCCTGCCATGCCGATGTTCTTTTGGAGTTGGCCAACCGATGACCGCCATCCCCGCCTCGATCGGCAGCAGGCTCGACGACGCCTTTGCGGGCCGGCTCTTGCTTTCCCACGCCCAGGCCGCGAGCCTGCTCGAAATGGACGGCAAGACACTGCGGCGCGAGGGCGAGGACCGGGCGATCAATTTCCGCTATAAGCGGACCCGCCGCGTCTATGCGCGCGAGGACATCGAGGCCTATCTGACGAGGGAAGCGCCATGTCGGTCTACCGCCCCAGGGGAAAAGACGGTTCATTCAAGTCGCCGTTCTGGCACTACGACTTCGAAATCAAGGTCGACGGGCAACGTATACGTTTTCACGGCAGCACTGGCGAAACAGCGAAGGCGCGCGCCCGGGAGGCGGAAGCTGCGGAAAAACGCCGACAGCGCGCCGGAAAGCCCAATGACGGGCTGACGCTGGCCGCTGCCTGCATGCGCTATTGCGACGAGATCGCCGCCAGCCAGGCGAGCGCCGACGACACCGCCACCGCCCTCGAACATTGCTGCCGGCTGATAGGCAACGAGCGCCGTCTCGCCTCGATTACCGCCAACGACATCGCCGACGCCGTCCGCCGCCGATCGGCCGAGAGTTACGGCAGGAAGAATCCGCGACTGGTCTCGCCGGCGACGGTCAACCGCCAGATTGTCGAGCCGATGCGCAGGCTGATGCGCCGGGCCCGCCAGATATGGGGCGTCTCGATCGACCTCGATGCGCTGCCATGGGGCGATTTGATGCTCAGGGAACCGCCCGGCCGCATGCGTGAATTCTCGGCCGAGGAAGCCGGCGCCTTCTGGGCGGCGTTGCGGCCCGACTATGCGCCGATCGTCTGGTTTCTCGCCCATCGCGGTTTTCGCGTGCGCGCCGTCCTCGCCATGGTCAGGAAACAGGTCGACCTCGATGGCCTGCGCGTCCAGGTGTGGCGCAAGGGCGTAGGCTTCGCCTGGCGCCCCCTCTCGCCGTCACAGGCGGCCGTGGTCCAGACCGAGATGAAAAAGGCGCCACTGGCCGCCGTATGGACCTATGAGGCCCAGCGCGGCCCGAAGCGCGGCACGCGCCGCCCAATCACCTATAACGGCCTGCGCCGCGTCATCGGGCGAACCCTGCAGGCAGCAGACATCGACGATTTCCGGATCCATGACCTGCGCCACGACTTTGCCTCGAAGTTGCTCCGCAAGACCCGCGATCTCGCCATGGTGCAGAAGGCCCTCGACCACGCAACGATCACCTCGACCATGCGCTACGCCCATGTCCTCGACGAGGATATTTCGGCGGGGATGGAACTGCTTTCCCGGAATAGCCCCGGAATCGTCGAGACCGGACAGCCGAAAAAGCAAGCTAAGTAGCCGTGGATAAAGATGTTCTGGATTTGGGCTTTGACTGCTCCCAAAGCAGGTGCGCTACCAGACTGCGCTACGCCCCGACTGGCGGTTTTCAAGGCTTCTCGCTGGTTTTGGAGGCCGCGTCAAGGTGATCAAATCAGGACATTTCGGGCCAATACGGACCAATCTGGCGAAAGAGTCCCGGAATAGTCCCGGAATCGTTCTTGCGATGTTCCCCGACACATTCCCGCCGACGAACTCAAATCGCCGTCGACGGGCCGACCAGCCGGCAATCGTCGAGGCTGTCCATTTCGACGCCGCATTGCCAGACCGTGATCGCCAGCCGATTGCCGGCAATGACCTCCTGCAGGCGGAGTGAGCGCGCCAGGCATGTCGCCGGCGGGCTTTCGCAGACGAGGATGATGCCGGCGCGCTTGCCGCTCATGCCGGCATAGTGCAGCGCCTGGCCGAGCGCCTCGTACCAATGGGCCGTGAAATCGACCTCGATGGCGAATTCCTCCGACAGGCAGTCGGCGACGGTCTGATCTGCGAAACGGTGGCTCTGTTCCATGCCGGCGCAGAACCGCTCGCGATAAACCGATTCGCGCGCCACCTCTCCGGCGCCGGACGGACCCAAGCCCGCCAGGACAAGCGCGGCGGCAGCGAGCGCCCTCATTCCCCGCCCCACGCCCGCGTCAAAGCCCGCGCCACATCGGCGGCGAGCTGCTCGGCCTCGACACGCGTCATCGCGTTTGCCTGCCGGGCGATCTCGGGTTCGCGGCCGTAAGCATAGGGAATTATATATTTAACTCCCTGACCCGAGAAGATCGTCCGGGAAATTCTCGATCAGGGCGGCGGTGCGGGCGCTCACCTCCACGCGGGTTAAGGACTTGACGATCCGCTCGCAAAATTCGTCTCGGGATGGGGCTTTTTTGTAGAGCATCGCCTGTTGAAGATTGGCGTGGCCGGTCCCCTCCACTGTTGCCAGCACGGGAACAAACTCGCCGGGGCGATCAGGATCGTCCCCGAAACGGTAGGTCATGAAGATGATGTTGACCGTGTCGCTTGTCAGGTCAGTTGTTCGCATGAAGTCGGCGCGGGCAACGATGTTCCGATAAATCTGCTCTTGGATCACGGCGACGATTTTGCTGTTCCAGTGAGCATGAAAATAGCCCTTGCGGATGAGCTGAGTGATGTAGCGCTTGTAGACGTTATCCCAGTTGAGGCCGTAGGTCGGACGGCTGTCCAGATCGACGCCTTCCCGCAATGCTTCATACGCCAGCCGGACTGACCCGGTTATGTCGATTGCCTGCAATTCGACGGAAAGGAACTGCCCGATTGAACCGTCATCGGCGAGGTCCGCGACGACAAAATCGACGTTGCCAAAGCCCTTCATTTGCACCTCGGGAGCGATGCGCGGATTGGCTGGCTTCGGGCCGGGCCAGCAATGCTCGATCACATCGGTGAGAAAGTCGATGGCGTGAAACCGCTTCGGGCACACGCATATCAGGTGTTCGCCCGGAGTCGGCGAGGCGGCATTGCCCTTCCAAATCGAGCATAAAGGATAAGGCTGCGCCCCAAGGCTGGTGCTGCGCTTCGTGCAAGTCGATTTGATATAGGGACACTGAAACAGCTTTCCGGCTGGATTAGCGCCCTTGCGCGCCCTCTCTCCAAGAATCTCGCCGACGATCGTTTCAGGATTACAGGGCAAAGGCCGCTTCCGACTGAACGTTGTTCGCCCGCCGCTTGTTCGGGGACTCGACGGCCTTATCTGCCCTCAAGAGCGCTTCCGCAACCTTGCGGCCCAAAAGCGGCGGCACGGCGTTCCCGACCTGAACATATTGCTCGGTGCGGCTGCCGAGGAACTCGAACGTGTCGGGAAACGACTGGAGCCTTGCCGCCTCGCGAACGGTAAAAGCCCGGTCCTGTACCGGATGGATATACGCCCCCCAATGCACGTCGCACTTGGTCAAGATGGTGCAAGCGAGGTCAGTCTTGCGTGGGCGACCATAGCGCTTCGTGTGGTCACTTCGATTCGCCCTAAGCATTCCGGCGGGCAAAAGATCGTTGGGTATGTCGCGCCACGATCCGCCGGGCGGAATGTGCTTCATCCGCTCCTGATTGATCCGGGCGAGCCGACCCGCCGAATGATTGCGGACCTCTTTCAGCGAGCCGCGCAGGAGCGTCTGATAGGCATTTTGCGGCATCTTCGCGTAGTGGCGCGGGGATTCGGCGTCACCATTGTGGAGAACTGGCAGATCGGAAATCGCGTCCCATACCGTGACGAACGGTTTGAGGCCCGGGCCGTGCGTGGGTTCGGGGAAGAGAATAGGCGCATCGGTGCGGGTCGCGACGAAGAACACCCGGCGGCGCTCTTGGGGAACGCCGAACTCTTCAGCTTTCAGGACGCGCATATCGACACGATAGCCGAGCGCGTGCATCGCTGACTTAATCTCATGGACTATGCCGCCCCCGGCTATCGACGTGATGCCGGTGACATTTTCCATCACAAGCCAGCGCGGCTGAATGCCACGGACGATCCGAAGATACTCGCGAAACAGCCCGGCGCGCGGGTCGCTCTCGCCGCGCTGATGATTGTAAACCGAATACCCTTGGCAGGGCGGCCCGCCAACGATCACGTCGATTTCGCCGCGCTTTTTGCCCGCCGCTTTCAGCATCTGGGCGGGCGTCACATCCTGTATCCGCCCGCCGATGAAGGTTGCACCGGGGTGCGTCGCAGCGAACGTTTCGCCCGCCGCCGCGTCAAAATCCTGCCCTACAAGGACATTAAACCCGGCTTGTCGAAAGCCCTCCGACAGCCCGCCGGCTCCACAGAAAAGGTCAATCGCGGTCAGATTCTTGCGACCGATTTTCGGGTTATACCCGAGGATCAAATCGGTGATCGTGTTGAGCGCCTTCAATCCCTCGCTCATGCCGTCAAATCCTTGTAGGTAACGCGCCGACCAATCGAGGCCGCCACTAGGCTCGCCAAACGCTCCAACGTGTGCCGCTTCACGTCGCCGTCATTCAGTCGAAAAGTGAACTCGTTTACATAGCGCGCAAGGTGCTTTTCGCTGGCGTGATGATATGTGCCATAAAGCCCGCGCTTCAACACCGCCCACACACTTTCGATGCCATTCGTCGTCACGCCGTCGCGGACGTACTCACCCGCACTATGATCGATTCGCTCGTGTTTGTAGAACACTCCCTCAAGGCCGACATAGCCGCCGTGCTGATCGGTATGCAGGGTTGATCCGGTCTGTATGTGCTCATGGACAGCGGCGTGAAGGCTTCTTGCATCCGTTCCCGAGAGAAGCCGTGCCTTTGTGCGACCGCCGCGTTCACGCATCCCAATTACCGGAATCTTGCCGACCGTACCGCGACCGGCCCGTTGCTTTTTCCCAGAGTGCTTGTTCTTCTCCTTGCCGCCAATATAGGTTTCGTCGATTTCCACAATTCCGCGCAAAACAGTGGGATCGTTGCCACAGGCTTCACGGATGCGGCCCAGCATGAACCATGCGGTCTTTTGAGTGACGCCAATCTCTTTGCCAAGCTGGAGGCTTGAGACGCCCTTGCGGGCCGTCATAAGTAGGTACATGGCCATAAGCCACTTATCGAGGGGAACATGTGACCGCTCAAAGATCGTGCCAGTGCGGACTGTGAAATCCTTTTTGCAGGCGTTGCAGCGATAGAAGCCTTTGGGGCGGGGCGTGATCCGCTTTGCCTCTGAACAGGCCGGGCAGGCCGCCCCGTTAGGCCAGCGCCGCGACTCCATGTAAGCTCGGGCGGACTCCTCGTTCGGGTAGAGCTTGGAAAGTTGGTAGAGGCTGATTGTTGAACGGCTCATAACTGGCTCCCCCATTCGGTAGTAGATAACTACCCTTTTCGGATGAGGGAGTCAAGTATATAAGTCCCATTGCGAAAGAAGTCCAATGACCGCCCTCGCGCCGATCCGCCCTCATTCCCCGCCCCACGCCCGCGTCAAAGCCCGCGCCACATCGGCGGCGAGCTGCTCGGCCTCGACACGCGTCATCGCGTTTGCCTGCCGGGCGATCTCGGGTTCGCGGCCGTAAGCATACAGTTGACGGCCGTCGGCGAAATCGATGCGGGCGCCGCCGGCGACGCGCACGACCTTGATCGGCAGACGGGGATCTGGCTGGCGAAGATCTGACATGGCGCCGACGATACAGCACAGCCCCAAACGCAAAAAGCCCCGCCCGGACGAACCGGACAGGGCTTCTTTTTTTCCACTCAATGAGTTGTGCGTTGAATGTCTACGTGGGCACGGTTCCTTTCGACAGCGTTGGTTCAGACGCCGCCGATCGGCGGCCGCCCTTCCGCTTGGAAGTTCAAAAACCCATTGGCGGGACGTACAGACATCGGAGCCTTGTCACATTCCTGACCTGGCACCGGTGAAACGCCCCATCCTGACTTTGCTTCACGCGGTTGTCGTCGTAGCGGACGACCTCGCCGGTAGCGGTCACCAGCCATCCCTTGTCGGTCGCGACGACCGCTGCCGTCTCCATCGCGCAATCCTTGTTCGAACAGCAATGCGGGGAATACGACCAGCCCGCAGGCGCGTCGTGCGCCCTTGCCGGCGCGACCATGCATGTGGCGATGGCGAGCGCGAGCAGCGCCAGGACGATGGCGAGAATGGGTTTCATGAGAAAGTCTCCGGAAATCAGCAGGCGCGGTTGATTCCGCTGAGAACGTCGATCTGGCAAAGCACCCCCGCCCTGGCGGACTTGTTGTCGGAGATCTGTTGCTCAAGCTGGCGGATGACGACCCGCAGTTTCGATGAGTTCTCCGGCGCGCTCGCGAGCAGTTCATTCATCTGGGCGGACTGCGCCTCGAGCGATACAATCTCGCTTTTCAGCCGCGCCGACTTTTCTCCCAACTGAACTTCGGTGAGGTTCTGCAAGACGACGACGATATCGCCGATGGCTTCCGTTAGTTCGTCGCGAAGTTCGCCAATCGCGATGATCGCCTGATCGCGGACATAACCGCGATGCGCCGGCATCCATGGCTCGAGGACGCTGCCGGCGCCGATCGATTGTGAGATAAGGACGACTGCTGCAAGCCCGGCCGCTATCATGGTCCACAACCTTTGCTTTTTTCCGCTACCATTCTGTCCGTTCGGTTTCCCGCCACCGGTTTCGGTCATGCAGTCCCCCTATGTTTTCAAAATTGGCATGACCTGATAGGTTGTCCCGCCTTGCACGAGGTGGCGGGAATGGCCGGAGGCCGGCCGATGGTCATGCGGAATTCACGATTCCGCGTCGGGGCGCCAACGCACCGGCCCCGCCTTTAGCGCGCCGTGTTGGCAGTCAACCAGGTCGTGACAAACCCGAAGACATAGGTTGCAGCGAACCCACCAAGCGCGACGCCGAACTCCGCCGCGGACGGGCCTATGCCTTCGACGAAACCCGAACCGATCGGCCCGACAACCGCCTCGAGGAGACCCCCGGCCGTCCCGGACAGGATTGCAGTCGTGACGCCGGCGGCATGGCCCTTTGCATTCTCGCCGCGCAGGATTTTGCCGAGAACCGGCGTTATGACCGGGGACAGCTTTGCGAGCAGTGACACCAGACCGAGCATGATATTTCTCCTTTGCGTTTCAGGTTTGATCAGGACTTCGCGAGACGGACAGTCAGCGCCAGCCGAACCACCGCATGAGCCGCGCCAGCCACCACACCGCCGGTCGCGTCTCGGGCACAGGCGTCGGATCTGGCGGCTCGATGCCCGGTGGCAACGGAATTGGAGCGGGTTGCGGTTCTATTGGCGGCAAGGGCGCGTCTGGCGCTTCGTCTGCGGCCTCCGGCACCACTGGCTTAGGTTTGATATCGACGTCGAGGCTGACAAGCGCCTGATGCAGCGCCTTGCGGGTTGCCGGCCCGGCGATATCGTCGACGACCAGGCCGCGCCGCGCCTGGAACCGCTCGATGACGCCGGCGTTCAGATCCTCGCCGAGCAGCACCAGGGCGGTCCGCACATAGAGATCGAGGCGATCGGCATATCCGTTGAGGCCACCATTGATCCGCTTGGTGATCATCTCAATATCGCCGCGATCGGCATAGCGGTTGAGCGACTTTCCGGTCGGGTTGCCCTCGGACCAGTACCAGAGCCCGACCAGTCCCTCCCATGGATCGGTAGTCACCTTGTCGGGATCGGCGACGAAGTCCGGCGCCGACGGATCGAGCCGCTTCGCCCAGGCGGTGAATTTCTCATAATTGTATTTGCCGGTGATCTGGATCGGCCCGCGTCCGCGGTACTTGTAGCCGTCACCATCGCGCGCCGGCGTGTTGCCGAGGTCGGTCCGCGTGTCGTAGCGGTTCTGCGCCGGCGTCGGGCCCCATATCTCATGGTCGTAGCGGAAGCGGCCGGATTCGTGCGTGATCTGCGGCACATATTGCGCCAGCCGGTGAGCCTTGTTCATGCCAAGCCGCTCACCAGCCATTTCGAGGCCGGCGAGAACAGATTGCAGATTGGACGGATTCGGTTTGCCGCCGGCGATCGCGCGCAGCGTCGCCGCCGTAAGACGGACGGTCATGGGAGTTCTCCGGGGTTTTGGGATTCGTCGCAGGACGGCGGAAAGACAGGCCTGCCGTCACCTATTTGGGTTAGTCGGGAGGCGTGTTACGATATCTCATGGACAACGAACTAACCCCACAAGACGAGAGTTGGTCGCAGGTCTACAAACTGTTCAAGGTTCGCCTTGTGTCGGGCGAGCGGACTTGGGGTTTGATGATGCGCCGCCGCACACTCGACGGATGGGAATACCGGTCAATGACCGACAACGAAGACAAGGGTTATAGAGAGCACGACGCATGGTAGCCGTCCCTACAACAGCGAGGCATAGGCCGTGGCGACCGTACCAGCGCCGATCGACCGCATTGCCGAAGCGGTAAAATGCAAACGATCCGAAGACGCCTGCCCCGCAGTGTCGGCGACCGTACCAGCGCCGATCGACCGCATTGCCGAAGCGGTAAAATGCAAACCATCCGAAGACGCCTGCCCCGCAGTGTCGGCGACCGCTGAGTAGGCGTCACGATTCGGCAAGTCATCGATCGATGCCTGTATGGCAAGCCGGTCCTCAACCGCACCAACCCAAGTAGGATTCAGCCGAAGCGATACCCACGGCGCGGTCGCCCCGCCTGGAATCCGCGACCGCGCATTGGCCTGCATTGCGTCGAAGGCAACACCGTAGCTTTCCTCCGTCCAGCCGCCGGCAAGTGCTTCTTCCTCACCCTGTGCCCATAACCAGCCGACGAAGGTATTGTCGGGATGCGTCGATAGCGCCCCAATAGCCCGCGCGACAGCAGCCTCGTAGAGATCACCGCCAACGTTCCAGTGTTCATCATCAAACCCGGTCCCATTTGTCCCGTCTGGAACAATCAAGAGCTTCCGCCCGGTCGCCAGAACGTTCGGAACGTAGTATTCCCGCGCGAAAGCGACGGTAAAGCCAATCTGCGAAGGCCAGACAAGCGGGTGTTGCAAAGGTTCATCACCAGCAAAAATGCTCGACTTACCGCCAATGCCGTTAAACTGTAGCCACTGCTTTACGCGCGAATCGACGATATCGACATCAGGGTCAAGCGCGCTGCCATCCTTGGTTTGAGACTGCCCCCAAAGGCACAGAACGTCGTATGCCTGCTCGCGCCGGTCAGTCTCGTATTGCCACCCTTGCACCGTCATCAGACGGCTTCCGGAACATATGAAAATTTCTCAGATGTTCCTGAGAAAGCCCCACCGCCCAAGAGCAGAGTGTCCGGAGCCGATGAAGGTAGAGCGCCGCTGCTGTCTGTAACGGGATCGCCACCGTCGCGGCTGGCCGCGAAGTCGTTCACTGCATATGAGTATGAAAGCTGTGCCGGTGTGCCGGGGATAACAAGCCCCATGTCCATCGCGACATTCTCGGTACTGGCGCTAGTATTCGACGCATATAAGTGACCATCCGCAGCGATGTATGCCCCCGTCTGGTTGTTCGCGTCATAGAAAAGCTGCCAGAGGTTTTCGACTTCCGGCCCTGCATGACTTGGTGTGTATTTCTGATATACCGAGCCGACCGTCGCATTGAATGGAATATCCGAAAGATCGACCTCAAGAGCATCGCCGGCATAATCAAGTACTGTTGCGCCGTTCGGTTTGGGGGATGATACAAAATCATCCTCTAGTTGGATGCCGTGAATGAGTATTCCAGACACGTTATCACCCTGATACTCTTTTGCGTCGTTACCACCGTACATCACTAACGAAAGCAACAAAGACCCATCGCTCAACCCGGTCCCCTCGTATTCCAGCCGATAAAGCTCTCCGAATACATTAGTAATTTTCCATCCAGGGTTAGTCGAGGTCATCGCGGCAAGGTCGATAACATCGTAGACCTGTGAATGGACACTCGACGACAGATTAGATATGTTTAATAAAAACTTAGATCGCCCGGAAGGCTCCATAAAAACGGAAAATCCGTAGCGTTGATCCTCAACCACAGTGTTGGGCCATACCGCATACAACGTGTGGTATCCATCCGAGCTATCCTCTTTAAGCAAGGTTGCTTTCATTTTTCCAAAGCAGTCCTCGCCTTGGTTAGCAACCATGGTCTTGC
>Ga0222674_1000218_pt1 | contig 25944 bp, 26 predicted proteins | sample AntAcemetagen866_FD_179804 | JGI IMG/M metagenome (GOLD analysis project Ga0222674, IMG submission 179804) | Saline water microbial communities from Ace Lake, Antarctica - #866 | ecosystem: Environmental > Aquatic > Non-marine Saline and Alkaline > Saline | place: Antarctica: Ace Lake...
ACTAGCGAAAGAAGTCGGATACATCCCACTTAATCCAGAAATTTATAGCAACTCCCTCAAAAGATACGAAGATAATAAGGTCATGTATAGCTACTTCAAGAAAAACCCTGCATCTAAAAAAAGGTAGATATGCAAGATACTTTTATAGACGGCCAATTTGAGAAGAAAAACCGAGTCAAACCGGGCGAGCAAACAATTTTATTATTGCTAAGAGTATTTGCTTACTCGACGATTGGCATTACGCTCAGCATAGTCGTGATTCTTTTTTCCGAGTCTTTGTCTTTCTTTAAAGAAGTGCCGCTAACTGAATTTTTAGGAACTACAAAATGGACGCCACTCCTTGAACCACGGCACTTCGGCGTCTTGCCTTTGGTCTACGGAACGGTATTCATCGCGGGTGGCGCGTTAATTATAGCGTTACCTCTAGGCGTACTAATCGCTGTATACTTAAGCGAATATGCATCCGAAAGATCTCGCCAATTTCTAAAACCGACTCTTGAGTTATTAGCGGGAATACCAAGTGTTGTTTTTGGTTTTTTTGCTTTGACCATTATTACCCCAGTACTTAGACACATCGATCCTGAGGTTCAGGTTTTCAATGCGTTGAGTGCGGCGATTGTTCTATCTGTTATGATTCTTCCACTTATCGCTTCGATCAGTGATGACGCGATTCGGTCGGTCCCCTACTCAATGAGGGAATCTGGATACGCATTAGGAGCTACTAAAGCGGAAATCATCGTTGCAATCGTAATACCAGCGGCGTTGTCGGGCATCATTTCATCTTGCATCCTAGCTTTTTCGAGGGCCATCGGGGAGACCATGGCTGTGACATTAGCAGCCGGTGCTACCCCTCAATTGACTTTGAACATGAAAGACAGCGTTCAAACAATCACTGCATATATTGTTCAAGTTAGTATGGGTGACACCCCTCACGGCACCATAGAGTACCAGTCGCTGTTTGCGGTCGCGGTGGTCTTGTTTTTAATTGTTGTAGTTGTAAATATGAGTGCACAGGTAGTGGTAAAACACTTTCAAAGGAAATATGTATGAGTACAAATGACCTCTTTCTCATTAGAGAAAATCGTCCGAACTTAACCAGTACTATCAGAACCTCTTGCGGTGACCTGCTTCTAAGTCAGAAAAACAACCTATACAGAAGAAAGTTGATCGACTTTTCATTTAGAGTCATTTGCATACTCTCGGTAATGATTGCTATATCCGTGTTAGCAGTACTTTTGGTGTCAGTTGCTTCTGAGGGTTGGCAATGGCTAAGCTGGAAGTTCATAACAAGTTTCCCGTCACGTCACGTTGAACTATCTGGTATCAAGTCAGGAATATATGGCTCGATCATGGTTATCGTTGTAACAATGATAACTGCTATTCCCATCGGAGTAGGGTCAGCAATCTATATCCAAGAACTCATGAAAGAGTCCAAGCTTAGATCATTCATCAAAGCAAATATTTCAAACCTAGCTGGTATTCCGTCAATCATTTACGGAATTCTTGGCCTAGCGATCTTCGTTCGGATTCTAGGTCTTGAGCGGAGTGTTTTAGCGGGAGCACTCGCGTTAAGCCTGGTAATACTACCTATTATTATTATCGCAACATCTGAAGCACTCTCAGCAATACCAAACTCTATTAGGAATGCAGCTATTGCTCTCGGTGCTACAAAGTGGCAAATGGTAAGGGATCATATTCTACCTAATGCTTGGGCGGAAATATTGACGGGTGTCATACTAGCGACTTCGAGGGCTTTTGGCGAAACAGCACCGTTATTGATTGTCGGAGCCCTAAGCTACGCAGCTTTCATACCTGAAGGGATATTCGATTATTTCACCACGCTACCAATTCAAATTTTCAATTGGACTGGGCGGCCTCAAAGTGAGTTTCACGAGTTAGCTGCTGCGGGCATAATGGTGCTGCTAGGTATTCTTCTGGTTACCAACTCATTTGCTATTTTATTACGAAACAAATTTAGAAGAAAGATGACGTAATGCTTATGAAAGACGTAGAGCAACTCCACGAAAAGTTACATCATGGCCTAAGTCATCAATCCGTCTTGCAGGCCGATCAAGTGTCAGCCTATTACGGCGATAATCAAGTATTAAAGGACGTTTCCTTATCACTTAGGGGGAAATCAGTTTACGCCCTTATTGGACCTTCAGGTTGTGGTAAAAGTACACTACTGCGGTGCTTCAATAGAATGAATGACTTTATTAGCGGGTTTCAACTAGAAGGTAAAATAAGTTTCTCTGGACATGATATTTATGACCCTGACATCGACCCTGAGACGATTCGTAAGAATATCGGCATGGTTTTTCAAAAGCCTAATCCGTTCCCAAATTCCATTTATAAAAACATCATTTGGGGTCCAAAGATAAACGGGATGAAAAAGGACTGGGATGAGCTGGTAGAAACTACGCTAAAACAAGTCGGACTCTGGGACGAAGTTTCTGATCGCCTTCATAAGAGCGGCTTAGAACTATCTGGCGGACAGCAACAACGCTTATGCATCGCGAGGACCATCGCAATGGATCCTAAAGTAATTTTAATGGATGAACCTTGTGCATCATTAGACCCAATCTCTACATCTAAAGTAGAGGAATTAATTAGCAAACTAAAAGAACAGTACACCATACTAATTGTTACTCACAGTATGCAGCAAGCCCGAAGAACTTCAGACTTCTCGGCTTTTATGTACCAGGGTGAAGTTATTGAGCACGGTATAACTAAAGACATCTTCGAATCTCCTCGTGAGCCGCTCACCCATCAATACATTTCGGGAAGATTTGGCTAATCGCCGGGCTAAGTGTTATAATTCTTCAAAACACTTGAATACCAGGAGCCCCATTGGAAAACGACCTTTCGAATATCAGGTTCTTATACTTCGCCGTAACCCTAGGAGTTCTAGCCGTCGCGGAGGCATACTTTCCTCGCCGATCTCGATCCCTACCAAGATCAATTAGATGGTTTGAAAACTTCACACTTATCGCTTCTGGTTGGTTAGTAGCCAAATTTACAATCGGTTTCTTACCGTTTGTTGCAGCATCTTGGGCTTATGAGAATAATATAGGTCTGTTAAACTCGTTCTCTATTACCAGTCTCACTGCTATCATCCTTACATACTTACTGTTAGACTTAACGATCTACCTACAGCATATCGTATTTCATAAAATACCCATATTGTGGCGGATTCATAGAGTACATCATACCGACTTAGACCTTGATGTTAGCTCTGGGTTTCGGTTTCATCCATTAGAGATCCTGTTATCTCTTATGATCAAGATAGTAGCAATTATTGTTATTGGCGCTAACCCGACAGGAGTGATCGCCTTCGAAATTATTTTAAATATGGGCTCACTATTCAATCACTCCAACTTAAATATACGAGGACGCTTCGACAAAGTTCTTAGAGCTTTTATCGTAACACCTGATATGCATAGAATTCATCATTCAGTTGAAAGACGAGAAACCGATTCAAATTACGGATTTACGATCAGTCTCTGGGATCGTATATTTAGAACTTATCGTGACAAATCTCTCCGAAGTCAGGAAGATATTATTCTAGGAATTAAGGAATACCAAAATCATGAATCAATAAAACTAGGAATGTTATTTAAGCTGCCATTTGAGCGTTAATATCAACCTACTCAGCTAATGGACACGGAGTCCCCGATATAAGTAGGCACTACTTCGTTACTATCTGAACCTTTTGTAAAGTCAATTGTGTTTCCTGACATAACCAGAAAGCTATCAAGACCCACCCGATGGGCGCCTAAGATATCAGTATCTAAATTATCCCCGACCATCAGCACCTGCCTATGAGTTAGACCGGGTATAGTTTCTTTAGCTCGTGTCAAAGCGAACTCAAAAATATCACCATAAGGTTTCCCGAAATATTTAAACTCACGTTTTAATGCGCTACTTAACATAGACGCTAAAGACCCGGCTGCCAAACCTACGCGACCAGATCCCGCATAAAAAACCAAATCTGGATTGGGAGCAAGCAGCTCACAGTCTTCATGCATACGTAGATAGTTTACACATATATCTAATCCGGTCCGCCAATCCATACCACCACACCCCAATAATACAAATGCATCGCAGCAATCTTGCTCATTCAATTCACTAACTGAAATTATTGTCTTCGCCGACGATAAGTACGCCGAGCTTTTTCCTTCTCCGAAGTATGCGACAGTTCCGCCTGGGTGGGTTTGAGTTAAATACTCGGCTGCAATCATACCTGAGCATACGATTTGATCTTCTCGAACCAAAGCAGTCCCATCTTGATCCCGATACTTTCTAGCGATCGCGTTAGGCATATTGGAAGAATCATTAGATACAATAAAGTAAGTTTTATTTATCTTGTTTAGATATCGAAGCGTCTCATGAACACCTGGTAGTACTCCACCTGCATCGTTTAATACTCCATAAGCATCAAAAAACAGGGCTTCGTATTTTTCGATAAGGTCTTTAAAAGCTATTTTGTTAATGAGTTCCAAAACTTCTTGGCTCCTTTTATTCCACCCTCTAAAAAAACCTCTAAACCACGGCTACCAACCACAGCTAAATCTGCTCTACCCTGCAGAAACGAAACATCCTCGTAGCTGCGCACCCCAAACCCAACTGCAATCGGCAATTCTGTTTGTTTTCTAAGCCTTGCTAAAAAACGATCTAACTGATCGCCAAAATCAGTTGGTTTACCGGTAACACCTGCCCTGGCAACCGCATAAACAAAACCACTAGATTTAGCACAAAGTTGTTTTAACCGGTCATCGTCAACATTTGGCGGAATCACTTGAATACAATCAAGTTCATAAAGGCTACAAAACTTCAAAAAGTCTTCCGAGTAATCAATGGGTAAATCAGGCACGATCACGCCTTTTGCGCCCGCTTCGGTCGCTGTTTTAACAAAAGACTCATAGCCAATTTTGAAAACTATATTCGCATACGTCATAAAAACAAAAGGTATCTTCGGGTGGCGTTTGGAAACTATCGCCATCAATTCAAACGCAGTTTCAGGAGTCACTCCATCCTGTATAGCACTATGGTTAGCTTTTAAAAACAGAGGACCATCGGCAATCGGTTCGGAAAAAGGGATTTGAATTTCAATAACCTTGACCCCAGCATCAACCATAACATCGATTAAACCTAAAACTTTTGACGTTTCAGGGTCACCTGCTACGACATGACCCATCACCGCAATTTTATCCTGCCTAGAAATCATAGACCTAGGTCTCCGTTAAATTAAGATCGCTCGGCTTTTTGCCAAATAAACTTATCCCATTCTTCATCGTCCCATATATCCGCGAACGTAAAGATATCTTTATCACCCCGCCCGGACAGATTAACTAGAACACTCTCGTCTGGAGACATAGCTCCCACTTCCCGTACCGCACAAGCCACGGCATGAGAAGACTCCAAAGCAGGAATAATTCCTTCCAGCTTCATAAGCATTTCTGCCGAAGAGATGACTTCGTAATCAGAAGCACGTTCAATACGAACTAAGTTTCGATCCACGAGATCAGCAATGATCGGGGATATCCCGACATAATCCAACCCAGCAGACACTGAGTGAGTATCAAGCATTTGACCATGTTCATCTTGTAGAAAAATTGTTTTATAACCTTGTGCAATACCAACACTACCTTGGCCCCCGGCCATTCGACTGGCGTGCTCTCCCGGCATGGTTCCTTTGCCACCAGCCTCAACCGCAACCAGCTCGACATCAGTATCTAAAAACCCTTGAAAAGAACCTAAAGCGTTCGAACCGCCTCCAACACAGGCGTAAACTTTTGAAATATTAATACTGAGTTGGTTGAGTTGCTTGCTGGCTTCCAGACCAATAATACTTTGAAAAAAAGCGACCATTGCCGGAAAGGGATGTGGCCCACAAGCCGTTCCCAAAACATAATGGGTATTATCGAGGTTTGTAGACCAATCCTTCATAGCTTCGTTAATAGCATCTTTTAGTGTTCGACTTCCTGTATCAACAGGAATAACTTTAGCTCCCATGCGTTCCATCCAAAACACATTTGGTCGTTGACGCTCAACATCTTCGGCACCCATATAGATCGTTGCATCAAAGCCAAACTTCGCTGCCATAATTGCCGTCGCAACTCCATGCTGCCCTGCCCCTGTTTCAGCGATCACTCGGGTTTTACCAAGTTTCTTAGCGATCAACCCTTGCCCCAAAACATTATTCATTTTATGAGCGCCACTATGATTCAAATCTTCGCGTTTAAGATAAACTTTAGCTCCGCCAAGTTTCTCAGTAAGCCTTTGACAATAAGTAATTGGAGTCGGGCGACCACTATACTCTTGCAGCAATGCTACATATTCTTGCCAAAAATCATCGGAACCAATACATGCTTGAAAGACCTTATCTAGCTCAAGAATATTTGGGTAAATAATCTCAGGAACATAGCGTCCCCCATATTGACCATAAAAACCCTTATTATCGGGTAGCAAAGATTTCGGACGAGAGATTATCATTTCTTAATCAGTGCAGGGCCACTCGTCTGCTTTACATCAGATGGGAAGCTGGAAGTAAAAGCAAAGTTAGAAACCGTGCCATCTCTATTCCAGTAAAACTTTAGCTCTTTAGTATAGCTATCTCCAAACAACTTATATTGATAATATCCATATATCCAAGTCGGCTTTCCCGAGGCGTAACCAACTTGATACGGTACTCCCAGTAAGTTTTTCACATCTGATTTAAGTGTTACCTTCTCTTCTATCCAAGTAACATCCGACGGGAAGGAAGTTCCACGAGTCGCACAACTCGACCCAGCTAACACTACGCCAAACAAACCAGCGACAACCAAAAACCTAAGCATCAAGTTTTTCATAATACACTCCAATACGTTCCCCAACATGCTACACTACTCACCCTCAGACATCTATCCGTAAACGGCCTTAAAATTGATATAACCCTATAATTTTATTCATTTTTATAAAAGTCATTAATATTGATATTAACTTTTAAAGGTGATATAAATTCGCCGATCGCTAAAATACTGACCGAGGTACACAATGGTAAAATCATTAAGTTATTATATTCTTTTAATGTTTTTCAGCTCAATGCTGCCTCAGTGTGGAAAAGACGAGAAAACTAGAGTCGTCTACAAATACCTCGAAGAATGTGAAGGAGAGAACTGTCCTACTAAGGAAAAAACTCCAAAAAAAGAGCCAGTACCAACTCCAAAACCAGCTGAACCCCGGCCACCGGTAAAACATACGACTACAATAGAAAACCCTACACCAACACCCATCGCACCACAGACCACCGAAAAAAAAGTTGCGAAGATAACCGAAGACATAAAGCCTAAATGGACCCTCAAGGGAGTTAATACTGGTAGCAAGTGGTCTGCAGAGATTGATAAGGTTAGTCACTATTGGGCAGTCGTGACTGTGACTGCGGATCGAACCCTAGAAGACTCAGACCTAGTAAAAGATTACCGGCTAGGGATTTCCCTTGCAACTGAAGGATCTAAATTCTACCCCAATCCAAAAATAACCAATTACAATGCCTATTACGCTAAAAAAACCTATACGTATGATAGAAATATCCAAGAAATATTTTTTATACGCTATGCCGATACCGAAGAATGCGAACTTAGAGTGGTCATCGATGGCTGGTTTAGCGACAGCGAAGAAATACTTCAAGGGAAATGCCGCCTCTAACTTGTAACTTGGTGTGAATTAGTGCCATCGGAAGTTTCACCTCCTCGCGGCCCCACACCTACCCTAGAAATCAGTGAGCCTCGAGCCAATCTTTACCATAATTAACATCGACTAGTAGCGGTACCTTAGTTTCTACTACCGACTCCATCGCTTGTTTTATTTGCTTCATGACACCTTCAACATCTTTTTCTTTACAACTAAAGACTAGTTCATCATGTATCTGCAAAAGCATCTCAGCGGGGATTTCATTTGTATTAATCTTCATTTGAATTTGAATCATCGCCTTTTTAATTATGTCAGCAGCACCGCCTTGAATCGGCGAGTTAACCGCCATATTTTCCGCTCTAACTGCAATACCCCGATTGGCGTCGTTTATCCCTATTATTGGTCGTCGACGTCCAGTAAGAGTCGTCGAGTAACCTAACTCTTTAGCATCTTGCATCAAACGATCCGTGTAATACTTAATCTCAGGGTAAACTTCAAAGTAGCGCTCAATAAATTCCTTAGCTTCATTTACGGTTACCCCTGTTTCTCTAGATAGACGTTGCGGCCCCATTCCATAGATAATACCAAAGTTAATCGCTTTAGCACGTGAGCGCAATGTAGAGTCTACCGCTTCTTCTGCAACCCCAAAAATCTTGGCCGCTGTCACCCGGTGAATATCAAGTCCATCTTTAAATGCATCGATCAATTCCTTAGCATCCGCCAAATGGGCTAACAAACGAATTTCCACCTGCGAATAGTCAGCTGATACTAACACGCTATCTTTATCAGCAGCTCGAAAAGCCTTGCGAATTTTTCGGCCCATCTCGGATCTCATAGGAATATTCTGCAAGTTAGGGTTATCCGAACTTAACCTACCGGTGGCTGCCACTGTTTGATGAAAAGTCGTATGTAACCTACCGGTTTTTTGCTTAACATGCCCTGGCAATGCATCGACATAGGTTCCCTTAAGCTTAGTAATTTGTCGGTAGTCAAGAATTAGTTTGATCAAAGGGTCTTCGGCGAGTTGACTGAGTACCGATTCGTCAGTTGAGAAGCCCGACTTCGTTTTTTTAATTCGTTTTACCCCAAGGCGTTCATGAACCTTTAGCTTTTCAAATAAAATCACCTGAAGCTGCTTGGGGGAGTTAATATTAAATTCTTCACCGGCCAGTTCATAAATTCCACCTGTTAGCTTATCTAATTTCTCCCCTAACTCAATCGAGTACTCTGCAAGAAATTCTGCATCGAGATAGACACCGCGCTGCTCCATGTCAGCTAGAACAGGAAGTAACGGAATTTCTATATCCTCCAAGAGACGTTCCATACCCTCGGCTTTAATCAAAGGCATTAATTCTTGGTAAAGTAAGTAACTACCCTCTGCTATACGAGGTAAAGGTAATGAATCAGCCTCCGCACTGGACTCACCAGCCCAACCCGTAATCCTCTTTTGAGCAACAGATTCAAAGTCATGTTGATTTGAATTTGGGTGTAATAAATAATCACAGATTTTCGTATCCATCACTCGGGAAGAAATAATAAGACCTGCATTCTTTAGCAACTGATAAAATCGTTTAACCCCATGACCGATCACTAGTACTGATGGGTCAGAAAACACTGACGACAGTGCTTTGATATTGATGATTGTGAGTGGTATCGACCACCCCTGACCGGATGGAGTGAAAACTCCAATTCGTTCTGCAGGGTCCGAAACATAATCAAGCACATCAGTCTCAACTGCAATAGATAACACCTTCGAATCTTTTATTTCATTGAGTATAGTTTTCGTTAAAGTACCGACGTCGACGTAGGTCGAAGGCTTCCTTTCATCATTAGGCTTTATTGATGTGGTTGGTTCTTGGGCATCTTTAACCTGCTGCTCACCAGATAGTTGAGTGGAGTCAGATGGAGTATTTAAGCTATCTGCTACTTTTTTCGCTAATTGCTTAAACTCTAACTTAGAAAAAAGATAAAGAAGATCTTCATTAATAGCTGATGCTTCCGTGCATAGAAAATCTTCTAATGAATAATCTAGCTCAATATCTGTTTTAATCGTCACTAGCTCACGGGACATATATGCGTCTTCTTTATGCTCGATTAAGCGTTCTTTTTGTTTCTTACCACCGATATCTTCGAGATGAGCATAAATACCATCTAAGTTACCAAACTCCGAGACTAGTTTCGTAGCCCCTTTTTCACCGATTCCATGTACCCCTGGGACGTTATCCGACTTGTCTCCCATAAGAGCAAGGATATCTATCACTTGGTCCGGTCGGCATTTAAAACGTTCAAAAACCCCTTCGATGCCAATTTTATTGGCCGGCTCATTTTTCTTAGAGGTGTAGAGAAATACGTGATCATTCACAAGTTGAAGGAAATCTTTATCTCCAGAAACAATATAAACATCCAGATCTTCAGCTGCATGTTTCTCAGCAAAACTACCTATAACATCGTCGGCTTCAAACCCTGGCCTTTTAATTGCCTCTGCCCCATAGGCTTTAAAGAGGTCGTATATAAACGGAAGTTGTTCAACCAACTCGTCTGGCATCGCATCCCTATGAGCTTTATACTCTTTATACATTTCATGACGAAAGGTCGGATCTTTCGTATCAGTAACAACCATCAGATAGTCGGGGTTTTCTTCTCGAATCAACTTGTTCATGAACATTGCTGTTCCGAATATCGCCGAGGTCGGTAGGCCTTCTGAGTTTGTTAGCGAACGCCCAAAGGCATAAAAACTTCTGTATATAAGAGCCATCGCATCAACTATAAATAGTCTTTTCATTTTCATTCCTTATTATCAATTTTTTTTCGTAGTTGTTTCTGCTTTGCACGATTTCGTTTATCAGTTAGACGAGATTCTACGGCGCCCTTCGTAGGTTTTGTTGGCCTCCTCCGCTTAGGCGGATACCACACACTAAGAATCATCTCTTTGAGACGCTGTTTAGCTTCTGCAATGTTTCTCACTTGATCTCGTTGTGAGTCGCACTGAATAACACACTCATTTTTCTGATTGATGGCATTCGAATATTTTTCAATAAAGCGTGTCTTAACTCCCAACGGAATGATAGATCCTTCGACGTTCCACTTTAAGGTAACCTTGCTATTAACTTTGTTGACATTCTGCCCCCCGGGACCTGAGCTACGAGAAAAACTAATATCAAACTCTATGTCCTGCAGGGTGATACCGGTTTTTACTTCAATCACTTATCTGCCTTTTCGTTAAACCAAGTGGAATATACTACTCCACTCTTTTACATGAAACGGTAAATTAACAGAATTTACCCTGTAACCCCAGTAATTTATAACCCTAGTCGGTACACCTCGCTCACCCACACAAGAATACCTGAGTTCAACGCTTTGAATTCACTATTTATATGGGGTTTTATTCAGGCTATAATGTATCGAGACATCACTTTAAACAATTTAATTGGGATTTCAATCCGCCAATGCGTAGTTACCTCAGGGCAATGATATTAATTGCACTCATTTGTAAAACCAACTCCAGTGTCGGTTCTTCGGCTGTTCCCGCTAAATCTTGTGCAATAACTTATTTTTTATATAAGAATTTGAGCGATAAAATCATTGTAACGGGTAGCTCTAATGGTTTAAAGGAGCTAAATGACAAAGTCTTTAAAGGACAGAACTCAAGATCAGAAGTCGTTTTGAGTGTTTTGCATAGTCTATTCAAACAACAGCTAGCAACGGAGTTCCTAGACCTTGAGCTATATAAAATGACAGCACTTAATTCTTCTACTATTAAATACAATCAACTCAGCATTACCTGTCATAATGATTGCCGCTACATTTTGACTAGCCTACTTGCCAGAGCTAGAAAAACAGCAGTAGAAAAAGCGGCACTATTCTTCGAAACTGGAAACAAATCGATCCTAGATATTTATGGAGAAAGCTACAAACTTCCAGATAACAACCAAAGCTTAACCTTACCCCCCAAATCCGAAGTAAATCATATCGGCGCTGAACTCAAGAAATACTATGGTGGTTGGCGTCAAGTCCAAGCTTTCTTCGATAAGAACTACACTATAGGACTCGGGATCAATCCACTCGACTCATTATTCGGTGCACGATTAGCAACATCGAGAGTAGAACCAATCGTCGAATTTGACTTGTCAGACTTTATATTCCAACTTGAACTTGCAAAAAGCAGGCAAAATAGTCTCGGGTGGTTATTTGAAAAACAAAGTAACAAGGGCCTTTTCGAAACATTCAGTTTAATCCGGAAGAACAGCCGGTTCTATCATATTAGAGATACCTCAGAGCAGTATCAATACAGACTAGCCAACTTTAAGGCGTTAGAAATAAGTGACACGGCAGCTCTACAAGCCGCTCATAAAAGCATAGTCGAATATGCTCAAAGATTAAAGATTTTTGGTTATCTTCCCTCACACCTCATACCAAAAAATGAGACCGCTAAAGAGAAGTTTAACTCACTACCGAATCCCACAGTGATAGGTCACACCGATATCATCGGCCTAGGTGCTCATGCTTTACTATCATCTCACAATCAACTCAGCGAATTATACGCTAAGTCGTTGCTGTTAGAAGACGCTCTAACCAAGGCATTGAGTAATAGCACTACAGGAATAACAGGTATCCTGGCTGACGAGTTAACTCAGATTAAAACACTATACGAATCTCTATTGCACGACCGAGCAAATATATTTGCAAAAACAAATGAATTTCTTTTACTGAAAGAAGCTGAACTCAAGAGTACTCTCGCTAAGATGGGTATCGACGATTCTGCGCTAGCTCTTTGGTCAGCAGGAGATGATATATTTTTTGCCATCAATAAGGAGGGTATTACTGCAGAGCAAGTAGCTGTTGCAATAAAGTCTAACCCTGATATTGGTAGGCACTTTAGAGTTGTAACTCGCAATATTCTGCCAGGCACAAAAAATCTAGAGCTTCATAAAGTTAGACAAGATTTGGGAGCAGCCACTGAACCGCTTAAAGCCATTGAGTCAACAAATCCACAGGAGGATTTTGCAGCAGTCTATCAAGGCACCAGCAAGAACCGCCTCAAAATCCTAAGGTTTCAAATGTCAGGAAAAAATAACCACGCAAATCAAGTTCCCGTAGACAGAGCCAGCCTAGCTGAATTTGAGAACTTCACGCCAAATGAATGGAAGCTAGAACCTTAGTTCAATTATGGTAAAACACGGTACAAAACAGCACATTGACTACCGATAATTAACTGTAAACTCCAAGGTATTAGTCGCTCATAAATATTAATGATAGCGACCCGTTACAAGCTTGTAACAGTTTTTTGCCGTTTTTTTGAATTCGGTGGATCTCTCCTAAAAAGCATCATATAAGACTGCTGTTCAACCCAAACCAGGAGATCTTATATGAAAGTTTTTACGATTTTAATCGCTCTTCTAAGTGTCACTCAAATTTCTTTCTCAGCGGAGTCAGGAAAACACGCTGACGATGGTACTAATCCAAGAGCATGCGTCCTTAAAGCATTCAAAACTCAAGTAGTAAAATTGTCAGAGCTAAAATCGGAAACCGGGATTAAGGCTAATAAATTAGAAGAATTAATTGAAGAAAAATCTTCGAGCCCAGTAGCTGCACTAGTACTCCATCAACAGTACGCAAAATACGGCATTCTTTTTCATGTGTATAACCAACAATTTCATCATATCGTACTTATGAAGCGAGAGTTTCAAGGTGATGAATCTGTCGATCCATTTAAATTTCTTGCTGAGAAGAAAAACGAAAAAAATGACTTCATTAAAAAGTGGCAAACCAAGCTAAAGAAACTTCCCGAAGATGCGAACGATTTTGAAAATATCGGAAAACGGCGAGAAATAAGTCTCGGAATTGAAGGCATGCAGTCTGTTGTTAAATTCATCGAAAAACAATTTACCGACTGTGATATCTAACTTTTTACGATTGCGCCAAGTATGAAATCTGCGTTCTATGATGCGTTTGGCAAGCTTAAGAGAAGATTGAGTCGGAACTAAAATATATAGTCCCCCTGACCTGCATTAGCAAGCGAGGGGGACTCGATAATTAAATTTCAATATCCTGTACTAGCAAGTCACTACCAACAGCAACCTCAGTAACAGCACTTCTACTGCTAGACTTAAAGTCTAACCGATAGGTTCCTGGTAGTAAGACTAAGTGATAGGTTCCATCATTTTTAATATTAAAAGTAATGGGGTCTGTCGTATCAGGGGACACTCTAGAGAAGGTTACAGTTCCGTTGGTTTGGACTTTACCGTCTTGATCACGCACTACGCCGCGAATTCCACTTTGAGTTAGCCGGTCAAGTAAGAAACTCCAGCTTGCCCGTGCTTTCTCAACAGTGGGTTGTCGCCAGCGGTAATCAGGCTGAAACCCAAGCCGACTAGAGTTAAGCTCTACGACATAAGGAATGACATGATGCGCACCGTACATCCAGTCAATATCACCACCGTCAGCCGCGTATAGAAGCTCCCACGCAGTTCCTGGTCGGTAAGTACCTCTACCAGTATCACTAGGGATAAGACTAGCCATCTTTTTACCGATACCCTCGACCACTTCTCGCGTAGCAGTCTTTTTACCGGGACAACCATAAGGATAGATCACAAGCTCACTATAAGAATGATACGAAATGTCAAACACCGGTTGAATGCGCTCGACCAATCCCATTAACACCTTAGTCTCAGGCTCGGATCCTGGACTACGTCCACGGTAAGTTTGTGAGAACGGACTACAACTGGAACCCTTACAAGAGTTCCAGTTGTAAGGATAGTTACGATTTAAATCGACGCCATAACTCTCTCTAGTATTCTTGCGCCACATACTGGAACCATTCCAAACCTTGTTATTGCCATCTGGGTTTAACATTGGCAGTACCCAAATCTCAGCGTTCTCTACCCAATCAGTTACCTTTTGGTCCGATCCATATCTAGTTAGTAAATATTCTGCGGCGTCCATAACAACTTCGGTAGTCATAACTTCACGTGAATGATGCATTCCGTTAAATAGAACACTAGGTTCATCAAGTTCACGTTGATTGGGGTTATCAGATATTTTCAATGCAATAATATCTCGACCCTCATGGGATTTCCCAACTACTTCTAGACGAGCGATTTCGGGATAGCGGTCCGCTAAGTCGTAAAGAAATTCATTTAGTTCAGCTGGCTTGGTAAAGCCTTGATCAGGTGCGATAGCCGGATCAATCGGAGTACTTTTTGCAATACTCACACCTTGAAACTGAGAAAGAAGAGTCTGCTTAGAGGTTTCATCAACAATGATATCAACTAAATTTTCACCAAAGTCGATACCAGCGATATCAAAGCCAGCTTGAGAAAGAGCTTGGATAGTTGAGCTATCTTGTACTTTTAAGGTAAGAATTTCGACTGCGTTAGATCGTTGGTTACTGTACAAGTTCGAACTATTCGACCAGTATACAATAGACCCTATTAAAACAGCTGCAAGCGCACCCATGCGCCAATAAATAGACCTCATGTCATCTGCTCCTATTCAAGGTTTATAAAAGACTGTATAAAAGGTTAAGCAAGGTCCTAGAATATGTCAAATAAAAACAGATTTTGTATTTTTGTCTAATTTTACAAAGATTTCGAGCATTTCGAAAAACAAAATGAACTACAAGGACACGGCAGCTTTCTTAATTGCTTTTTTAATCCTTAGATAAGTACCGCAGCGGCATAGATTACCGCTCATGGACTGATCAATATCGGAGTCAGTAGGTTTTTTTTTGTTCGCAAGCAAAGCCAAGGCGCTCATGATCTGGCCAGGCTGACAGTAGCCACACTGAGCCACATTTAGTTGATTCCAGACCTCCTGAACTAGGTGGTTACCATTCGTAGAAACCCCTTCAATGGTAGTAATCTTTAGGTTTCCGACTGCTGATACCGGCAAAGTGCATGACCGGATAGCTGCACCATCTAAATGAACGGTACAAGCTCCACAAAACCCTTTTCCACAGCCAAACTTGGTCCCTTTAAGCTTTACTAAATCGCGGATCACCCACAACAATGGCATATCACCGTCTGCAAGGACATCATGAGAGCTCCCATTAATATTCAATTGAAACTTCGACACTGGTTCACCCTTTTACAACATAGGTAATACCTTACAAAAAAAAATGGTCGGTCACAATGGTAAGACATGCTAGAATACAAAGTTTATACCATATACTCTAATCCGGAGTTGCTATGTATACCTTTCTCCTCCTCCCGCTTTTTCTTCATATGGGAGTTTTTCTTCAGTGCTTTGGAGTAGGTTTTTTTGCTTTAATGATTCCCGCGTTTCTCTTTTACCGGGCAGGATACCAAGATGACAAGCACAGCACCCTGCTTAAACTCTCAATTGCACTGATAGTCATATATTTGATTTTCCCTGTTTCAAATATAGTAAACTATCTATTCTTGAAGGCTAACTTCCAAGAAGCCATGATCTCCACGGGGAAAGAGTTTTTCAAAACATCGAAGCTATTTTCCAGTCGAATATCAGGAGGCATCTTCGGAACATCTCTACTATTAATGATCATAGCGTATTTTTCGAGGCCCAAGGCCTCTCCAACCTCCGCCTCACCCGAAAACCAAGCAGAAAAAATTCTAAAACTTTTCTCAATCGGGTCTCTGATTGCATGCTTTGCGCTATTTTTATATGCTTCAGTCCAACACTTCACCGGTTTTGACTACAGACTCCCAGGACAAATGATGCCCCCCACAAACTTAATGAACGATGGCCGCTACCGGGCAATGGGATTATACGGACACCCTCTATCATTGGCGGGATCTTCTTTAGCTCTATTTTGTTTCTTTTACTCTTTAGCCTGGAAAAATTTAAAGGAGCAATTCCTTTCTCTTCAATACACTGCAATCTATCTATCCATCGCTCTTGGACATATCTGTATAATTTTTTTAAGTGGCAGTAGGTTTGCCGCTTTAATTGCTTTCAGCTACTTAATCGCAATACCAATATTTGTAAAAGTGCCAGCAAAGGTTGCCAAGTACCGCAATGGATTCATTTTCCTTAGTGTGATTTTAATTCCTTTGATCGGATATTTTAGCGGTATATTCAAACGCTTCAAGGAACTAAATCTCTCTAGTGATTGGACCACGATTATTGGCGAAAGGTCTATTTTCTGGAAGGTTCATTGGCAGATGTTTGTCGACCAACCTTTTTGGGGGCAAGGCTATGCCTTTGTAACGCAGTACCTCCGAACCTACTATTACAACACAATGGGCTACGAGAAACTTGTGAGAAAATACAATGCCCACAATGCTTACTTAGAAACAGCTACTTGTGTCGGCATCATAGGTACTATTGTCATCTTGTTTGCGGGATACATCTTCTTAAAGCAACTACATCAATATTCAAAGGACTCCCCTATCTCGAAAACTGTATTCAAATGTTTCCTCATTGCACTATCGGCAAATGCGATCAATGGTTTGACTCAAAACACCGCCTATGACGCAACTATTTGCTATCAGTATATAGGCATGTTTATGGTTGTTATTTGGATTTCGCGCTATCACCGACAAGACAGCATTTCGCAAAAGGCTTTATAAATGAGGAAAATCGGAAACCTAGCGTCAAAAAAACAAAGTGATGGCTTTGTAGCATCCATGCAAAATCGAGGAATCGATTGTGATGCGCAGCCTTTAGAGGACGGGACTTACCAGGTATGGATTGAAGACGAGGACCACCTAACAGAGGCTAAAGAACTACTCATACTCTTTCATTCTGATCCTACCAATGACAAATTCAAAGTCACTAAACAAAAAAAAGCCCCGCAATCTTCGGACCGCAGTAAATATGTTAACGTCAGAAGAGATGTCTTCTCTGCAGGAAACAATAACTACGGCACCGTGACTATATGTTTGATCTTAACGTCAATATTTGCAACTTTTGTTTTAGACCTTCCGACTTACAAGTGGCTTCAGTATAAACTTTACTACTCGGAATTTATGGGCCGTGGGTTCCCCGAAATTCGAAACGGACAGGTATGGAGAATCATCACGCCCATATTCATGCATGGGGGCTTGCTTCATATTGTTTTCAACATGCTCTGGTTGCATCAGCTTGCAACACAGGTAGAGAAAGTAGAAGGACCAAGGTACATCCTCCTAATGGTCTTATCTCTCGCTGCTATCGCCAATACCGGACAATACCTCGTTTCTGGACCGCTTTTTGTCGGCATGTCCGGTGTAGTCTATGGGCTATTGGGCTACATTTGGATGATGACCCGCTATAAATACAACAGTCCCTATACTCTTTCCCAAGGCACAGTCACATTTATGGTGATATGGATGTTAATTTGCTTGGTCGGGATAATTCCCCATGTCGCAAACACCGAGCATGTGTTAGGTTTTTGCACAGGGACCTTCTGGGGGTTACTTAAGTCTGGTGGTATCAAGGCCGAGTGGCGACGATACAATTACAAGAAGAGTCGGAAATAGGAAAGCACGCATGGCAGATAACAATGTTTCCCTTTATTTTAATCAAATTCCATCATTAGTTCCTATTTTCATAAAAGCCTTTACGTCGCGGAAACCTCGTTTTATTGATGAAGTGGAAAGCTTTCCAAAACTATCCGCCGAAGCTAAGAATATTCAAATTGATCACAAGCATTTAAAGCGATACGAAGATCTATGTGGGTTCAAACAAAAAGAATTTCTTCCGGCACCTTACTTACATATTGCAGCAAACCCCCTTATGATGAGCATTATCACCCATCCATCATTTCCCATCAAAGCACTTGGGCTGATACATAAACAACACGACATGACCCAGCACCGCCCAATAAGAAGATATGAGCACTTTGATATCGTTTGCAAGTTAGACAATATCCAAAAAAATGATGACTTTGTTGAATTTCAATTAACAACCAAAGCCACTCTAAAAGATGAAATTATTTGGGAGAGCGTTGGTACCTTTATATCAAGAAACCCAAAAGCAAAACTCAAAAGAAATCGCGAAAAAAAACCTATTCAAACCGAAGCAGAAACCATATGGCAGGAAAAAGAGTGGGAATTAGACTACTACTTGGGGCAGAAATACGCGCGTATAAGCGGCGACTACAATCCTATTCATATTCACAAGCGAACAGCTCGGTTGTTCGGTTTTAGAAGGCATATCGCCCATGGTATGTGGATGTTAGCCCACTGCGCAGCTCAATTTCATGGAGCTTTTGATAGCTATAAATTAAAAACCCAGTTCAATGCACCGGTGTTTTTACCTTCAAAACTCAATTTTCTTTATGATAAAACTAGTAACTTAATTAAGTTTCGAGTTTCAAACCCACGCAATAAATCAAAAATATATGTTTCCGGAACTATTACAAAGATTAACTAATACAAAAAATTTAATCTGCAGTCGTCTATTCGAACTAAATCAGCTAAAGCATTGATAGACTTCAAAAGCCCAAGCGTGTTCACGAAACCATTCTTTCTCTGTTAAAATCAGGTGATTTTCGCAAAACCCAACCATCTCTTCATCAATCCCCTTTTGAACATTGAGCGAAGGTTTAAAAACCATTCCTACCTTTTCAGTAATCAAACTCAATGACACCCCGACGTTCGTTCGTAAAGATGTCGCAATATATTCCATCAACCACTGGTCGTGGGTCCGTACATCAAGCTCTACGCTAGGAGACCTAATAAACCCTAATAGAGAAGGAGGATACGAGTACCTTATTCCGATAGCACCGCGATTCAAAAAACCATGAGCTCCAGACCCAATCGCAAGATAAGGCTCCATCTGCCAATAAATCCAGTTATGCTGGCATGAAAAACCCTTTTTTGACCAATTAGAAACCTCTTCATGATCATACCCAGCGGCGTGCATCGTCTCACATGCCCTCAAATAAAAATCTTCTAGAGTCTTTGATTTTTCTTGGCCAATTTTCCCGGCCCTCTGCAACCTAGCAAACGGAGTCTTACCTGAATACGTTAGCAAGTAAAGAGATGCATGGGTCGGCTCTAGTTTTCGAATTAGTTGAAGGTCCTCTGCCCATTGATCGGTAGTTTGCCCACCCCAACCATAGATTAGATCGACATTTACATTGTCAAAATACTTTTTAGCTAACTCAATAGCTTGAATTGCTTCCGTCCTGTCATGCTCTCTCGTCAGAACCTGCAAACCACGTTCATCAAACGTCTGCACTCCCAGCGATACACGGTTAATACCCAAAGACCTCCAAGTATCTAACCGATGAGAATTAATATCGTTAGGGTTTGCTTCCAAGGTAATTTCAGCACCCGAGGAACAATGCTCACTGATTAAATTTAAAAGCTCGGTGTACTCCGAAGAAAACATACTCGGAGTTCCTCCTCCAATAAACACAGATTTAATCTTCAACCCGCCTAAAGCCTGTATCCAATCACATAACTCACTATAAACTTTAGAAAAGTATTCCTGCTTAAACCCATCTGAAAAGTTTGCAGTCTTAACAAAGTCGCAGTAATGGCAAATCCGATGACAAAAAGGTATATGTATGTACAAACCGATTTGTTGGTTTTCTATGGAGTGATTAGTCTGATGATTGAAACCGAGATCTTTCAACAAATGATCCAATTATGTAAAATGTTAAACTCAAAAAACATGCTCGCTGCTGGCGACGGCAATCTCAGCTACAGGCTTAGTAACGACCGCATTCTTATCACTCCGCGTGGCCGCAACAAAGCATTTCTTTCGAAAGATGAATATTGCTTAATTGACCTAGAAAACAATCCCATAAAAGGCCAAGCATCTACAGAAAGTCTCATGCACTTAGAGGTTTATCGAAGCTGTCCGACGGCAAAAGCAGTGATTCACGCTCACCCTCCAAACGCGATCGCCTGGTCTATAAGTCACCCTGAACAAACTGAAATACCTACAGATTCACTTTCTGAAGTTATTTTAAGTATCGGAAAGATACCTATCGCCACTTATGCAAGGCCCGGTACCGCGGACTTAGCTGCATCTATACGGCCATTAATACAAAAACACCCAGGTGTGGTGATGGGCCGTCATGGTGCAATCGCTTGGGGGCAGGAGCTTGAAGAAGCCTATAACAATATGGAACGCCTTGAACATGCTGCGTTAATCATGGCTATAGCAGAAGGCCTAGGAGGCGCGAAACCTCTACCCACCAAGGAGTTAGACTGGCTCAGATCACAGGCCAAAACATCGATTGATACTAGTCTATAAATAAGGCAGTATACTACAAATTAATTTAATTGGACTAGATGAATGGTTAGGTACAATCTCGGGCACCTGATTATAGTTGCCTTAATAATCCCCTCTAGTTTGGTAGCACAAACTGTTGACACTGAAGTCGTTACAAATATCTGCGATTGTCAGGTCGAGATTCCTTGCCAAGAACGAGAACAACTACGACTCAGTCTACGTACTAGACAATCTTACTGCCCACGTTACTTAGATCAGCAGCTTCAGCAATTAAAATTAAATAACCACTTAGGGTGTAGTTCATCTACTCTACCCGAGAGAATATTCGCGGTAGATGTAACGAATAGCCGCTGCGAGCAGAGAGCTCTTGATATCGTTCACTGCAAAGATAATCGAGATGGACAAAAGCTATGTCAGAAACTAGACCAGAGCGCCTCGAACTTATGCAGCGAACTGCCGTGTTTATTCAAACTAAAATCTTTAATCAATGACATCGAGCGAATTCACGATCTTGTATCATATCTTAATAAACCAAAAATTTCCGCGTCTCCTCGCGACGAGGTTCTTCGCCTTGACCCCAGCCCAGACCTTCGCTCTGACCCAAGCGATGAGCTCCCCTCTCTCGACAACACACTTGATCCAGACGAACCTATTGAGGTACCCATAGCCCCTGAGCCTGTCGATCCATTTGACAATCTAAGAAAACCCACTGATAAGTATATGTTCATTACTCAAGATGTCGGTGAAAAAGCATCACTACTCGCAAAAAAAATATGTAAGAAAATACAAACTATCACTATCGAATCCAAATTGCTCAAAAACTATTATCAATCTTTGCTATCTGGATTAGAGTTCTTACAACAAGAAACTCACATGCCGGATCTAATAAACTGCGCGCACCTACTTAATTAGAACCGATGTAGTTAATCAATTTTTCTCGATCATCCGCCCCTTCGGACGCATCTATTTCATCGAGTGTCTCGCCAATCGCCTCAGAACTAACACTCGAACCCGCAGCTGCATTTATTTGAGCACTCTCAAGCGAATCTAGAATACTGCGAACATCATCAAGTGTCATCTCTTCAAGCTTACTAATGTCAATGTCGCCGTTAGCATCTACACCTACAAATAGGTTAACGAGCATAGAAGAATATATCGCTTCATAAAGTATTAACTGGAATAACGCACTTTCACCGTATTCAGGGTCACCGTCGGCCCCTCGAAGTTCTTCGGGAATACGCTTCAGGCGTTGAACACCAGTATCAACCAAAGTTACTTCTGTCCGAGTATATCCAATGGGAAGAAATGATCCCAATTGATCAAAAAGAGAAGTTCCAGTACCGGCAGTGATTTGGTTTTTCAACATCGATATCAAGTCAACTCCAGCCAGAGCCAAATAAGCGGCTGACAAAAGAGGAAGCCTTCCGTAAACCTCCGGTTCGCTATCTGCCAAAGGTTCCAAAATATCAACCGCACCTTGATAATCACCATTATTCATTTTTGCCTTAGCTTCTTGCAACGGAGTTTTGGACTCAAAGTTTTCGCCAACATTTTGAGTACCGCACCCAAAACACGACCAGGATAAAATAAGAATCAGCAACATTTTAGTGATGTATTTATTTTCTCTCATATCCCAAACCCAAAGTAAGCTATGTAAATATTCCGTCGGTCATCACCGATAAAACTACCCATCTCACGGGCATAATAGGTTAACCCTAATTTAACAATGATAAGGTCGAGCCGAATTCCGTAACTGGGATAGCCTTGATATAAGCCAGCAGCAAATCCGATGTAGTTACGAAGTACCAATTTCGCACCCGCATAAGACCTCATAACAACTGACTCTTCGTAGGCGCCAGCTACATCTCGAAAATCCAACGATAAATGTAAGCTATCTATGGAGTTATGAAACGTTAGGCCCACACCCCCATGAATAATTTGTTTAAATGGCTCCTGGCTCTCTGTAAAAGTGGTATTACCAAAATCATCGACCTTAACCGCCATCCGGTAATCAACACTTCGCCCCTGAAGAAATAAAAGAGCCCCTGCATCAAAACCCAACCCTTGACCGGGAGTTACTTCATTGATCAAGGCTTGAGGGTTGCTTCGGATTTCGTCTATTCTAGCTTGATCAGCAAAATCCAAATAAATATTTGGCTCAGCCTTATAAATATACTTCCCTGTTACACCCAAAGAAAACCATGGGAAAAGTTTCTGAGCATAACTCACAACCCCAGCACCGTATCCTTCCGCTTGAGCTCTAATAGCAGGAATCCCGGTATCGCTAAACCTCGTCCCTTTGATATCGGGTTCGAACCGGCTTACGACTCCCACCCCGAAGTGACTCGATATGAAACTTAACGCGGAAGTCGCACCAAAGTGAATAGGTGTTGTAAAAACATCATCAATAAACTTCTCTCTTTCAGCAGTCTCTTCTTCTTCAGATCCTCCACTGTCAGAAGTCGCACTTCCGCTAGCAAGGCTTTGACCAAATTCGATTGATTCCTTCGCCGCAATCAGAGAAAATTGGCTACCAAACCACCTGAAAAACTTGTTCCCAAACGGCATAAGTGCAGGGTTTGAAAAGAGTACCCCTTCTTGGCTAGCACGGGTTAAAGAAGCCCCACCAGCCGCAACATCGTAAGGATCTTCATAAATCGACTGATTAGATTTTGCCGCGTACCCACTACTTGAACCAATTAAGAGTAGGGTACAAACGAAAAAAATACACATTTTACCTGATGTAACAATCATTTACTCAGACACCAAATCCAGTAGCTAATTTTGAAAATTCTCACATACTGTATCGGTATTTTTAAACAAAGCTTCAGCCTAGTCTGGGTCCGGGCAATATGAGATAATAAAGTGCAGGGTAATTTGTCAAATTTTTCTAAGGTCGTAAAAAGATGCTTCGATTATTTTTAAAACAAAAAGTCTCTTCAAGAAAATCCAAGCCGAAAGACCCTCGTGCTTTCTCCAAGCGAAACAGAAGAATATTTGATCGCTTCCCTGTAGACCATAAACATCTAACTATGATGAACGAACAAGACATATTACTTGTGCGAGAAATTTCGGCGAAGGGCTTCAGCACTTCAGTATCTAAAACCAGTCTAGACCGATTTCAAATAGGTGATACCTACTCTGCAAGATTCAGATACCTCGGTGAAAGTTATGATGTCGAGGCAAAAGTATCATGGAAAGACGATGAAGGCTCTCTCGGTTTTGAGATATCTAAACACAATGATCAAACACGCGAATTCATTCAAAGACTATTGAAGCCTATTGCAATCGCAAGTTCTCTGAAAAAAGTAGATGCGACTTTTATGAGAAACAATAAAGAAGGTAAGACCTGGTATCACGGAGACAACGACACTGATCTCTATACCTGGGAAGGCACTAACGGCCAACTAAAGGCTTGGCAATTTATTACCAACGAAGTATTTCTTGAATGGAATGAAATACAAGGAATGAGAACCGGGTATATCACTGTTACGAATCAATCAGTAAGCGGAATCACTGACCTCAAAAAAGAGTCCTTACAGCAGGTTTTTGATCCATCCACAAACCAAGAAACCCTACTCATGGGCCTGGACATTATCATGGCCAGTAATATTGAACAGAAGAAGCTAATCTTAGAAACCTCGAACCTTGAGTGAAAATATGTCATCTAAAGAGATTGATAAAAAAGCACCACCGATTGAAGAGTTGATAAACCTAGCAGTCGAGTCTGAGGTAATGCTAACCGAAGAGGCATTAAGATGGGCTGAAAAGCAGATCAACTCCGACAACGATGCAAAAGAAGCCTTTTTAAAGAAAATAAAACAAGCTAGATCCCTAACCTTAACAAGAACTATTGATGAACTAGCTCAAGACGTGGTAGATTCCCTTCGCTCAAAGCAATCATTATCAGTCCACAACGAGCAGAAGATTGATACTGAGCGCCTACTAAAACTCCTCTAAACTTGGATCTAAAATGGTTGATGACCTTAAATCCCTTAAAGAAACTCTGATTAAGTCGATTTTCTCAGCAGTCGCAAGCGACGGTACCAACTCTTCGACCGGAACTATAAAAGAGTTGATTTCTTCACTAGCGACCCTCGCCGGTAAGGGAAAAGATGAAATAGTTCAGATCATTAGCAGAGAAATCGGCATAGCAGTCGCAGGAGTGGTAAAAGAACCATTGATCAGCATATTAGAGTCAAAAAAAGTGACTATAACTATAGAATTGACGCCTAAAGCTAAAACGACGAAAAAGAAGAAATAATACAGCAACCTACCATCAATCTGTTCCATAAAGTTGAATTCGCACTAGCAGCCCCTCCCCCCCACTAACTACCTAATTACATTAGTCAACTAATCACCATAGTAGAGCCTTTAAAACCCTTAAAGAAATACTCCTAAACTACCGATCCCATCATTAGACGATAACAACTCAAAAGATCGAGGTTTATTGTGAAAATTTTCAAAAATAATAAACTACTACTATTCACGACAATACTAACTTTTTTTACCAGCTGCAAAGCTTCAGTAAGCACTAAGGTTTCGGCTAAAGCTCCGGCAGAGGCAGTTACTACTAATATTGACCCCACCAATACTACAACAGCCTCTAGTCAGGACGGTCGAGTGATTGCAACACTCGAGGCCGGCTCGATCTCCGGCGACGTGACTGAAAGTAAGGTATCACTTACTCAGCTAGAGCCAAGCTCATCATTAGCAGATGGAATCGAAGTTATTTATGGCAGCAACATCAAGCTCGTAGATGGCGATGATAATAATTTAGCTAATGGGATTTTAATAAAAGATATCTCTATAGAAATTTCTATCGATCAAGATACCTGGAATTCATTATCTACTGCACAACGACAGCAATTACTAGTCCTGCTGGAATCGAGTGACGGAACCATTAAGAAATATGTTTCTGCTAATGTCGATGTAAATGCTACTCAAGCCCCAACTATTAGTGTGACGATACCAAAGGAATTAGCTAATTCGAGTGGAGGGGTTAATATTTTTATCGCCTATGGATCGGATCCAGATGGTTATACTTCTCTCGATGATTCCTCTTCCTCCGCTTCTTCTTCTAGTAGCAACGATGCTCCGACCATCAGCAGCATCTCCCCGACT
>Ga0222674_1000221_pt1 | contig 25779 bp, 51 predicted proteins | sample AntAcemetagen866_FD_179804 | JGI IMG/M metagenome (GOLD analysis project Ga0222674, IMG submission 179804) | Saline water microbial communities from Ace Lake, Antarctica - #866 | ecosystem: Environmental > Aquatic > Non-marine Saline and Alkaline > Saline | place: Antarctica: Ace Lake...
CGGGGTTGCTAGTATCTACGAAAATAGAGTTATCTTCAAAAAGACATGGAATAGTATGCGATACATGGCTCAAAATGAATTTGAGATACATAATATAAAAATCGTTAAATTTAATAAAGATGATTTAAAAAGATGTTTTAATTCTAATAACGATTTTCTTATAGTAAATGCTCCAAAAACTCAAAAAAATGATAATACTATAGTAGATGTTGCGACAATTTCAAAGCTACTTATTAAAGAGTTTGGAATCACTGAAGATACTTTGCAGTTGCACCAGCTAAAAGGTTATAAAAAGGCTATAGCATTCACTAAAGAGTGGTATCACAAAAAAGAGTTTCTTACTTTTAATAGTAATGATGATTTTACAGAGATAAGCGTAAATATAAGAAGTTGCTCTGTTTGTTAAAGAGTATATAGCTACTAAGTAGTAAGGGAGTTCATTATAAAAGTTATAGAGATTGTCTTGAAAGATCATCGAGTGTATAAAGTTTGTGTTGATGATGATGTAAAGGTTTATAAGTTGCTTGCTGGTCTTGATGTTGAGCGTTGGTCTTTTGTTTGTGTGGGTGTTCTTTCTATTGATGAGTTTGATACACTTAAAAGAGATAGATTGTTATAGGAAGAGGTGGCACAATTTTTTTTGTGTTTATTTTGAAATTAAAGTTTAAGGAATGTGTAAAATGAAAAATATAGTAAAAGTAGAAAATAATAGTCTTACAGTTTCGATAGAAGATATTATAACTTTAAGTGGTAACAAGTACGAATCTGTTCGTGATCAGATTTCAAGAAATAAAGAAAAGTTTATAGAACTAGGTTTCAGTTTCGCTGAAGATATGACCGATTTCAAATCGGCTGTTTTTGAAGATAAACTTAAACTAAATGAAGAGCAAACTTCATTCCTTTTTATCCTTATGGATAATAGCGCTCAGATTGTTGATTTCAAATTTAACTTAGTTAAGCAATTTTATAAGATGAAAGATATTGTATGTATTGCGAATACTAAACAACTTGAAGCTAAAGATAAACAGATTAAGAAGTTATCTTCAAGTGTTTATGCTAAGCCTCGTGGTGGTGGACTAGAGACTGTTACTCGTGTTATTAGAGATTATGGTATTAAATGTACTCCACACGATTTAAATATTTTGCTTTGTAGTGCTGGTATATTAAGTTCTGAAGATAGAATAGTAGAGCATTTTGTTAGTTCTACTATGAGTGGTGATGTGGCATTAGTTCATGTTAATACTGTTTTGCGTATTGTAGATGAATCTGAACTTGAAAGAGACTTAGGATATGCAGATAATAATCCTTCTTTGTTTGAGGCGTAGGAAAGTATCGCACCAATTTTTTTGTGTTTATTTTGAAATTGATTTAGGTCATTTTATTATGGAATTTGTTTTAGTATAGTTAGTTTATTTAAAAAGGAATTATTATGAAAAAGAAAGAGTTAAAAAGATTGTTAGAGATAGCGAATGAGACTATTGATGGTCAAAAAGAAGTTATTACAGCTAACAGTGGGACTATTGAGGCTTTAGAAATAGATAGGGATGCTATACACAAGATAATGGGAAATGCTATCAAAGAAAGAGATGAGGGAGAGATTATTATTTCTTTCTTATCAATGGAAGCTAAAAACTATTTAGCTCATAGTGTCGCTCCTGCTCCTGTTCATTCTAGAATGACTAGGCGTTTGAGTTCTTCTGCTATTAAAAATTTAGCTATTTTAAATATGGCTAGTGGTATCCTGCAAGTTCATAGTCATAAAGATATTTTATTGGAATCTGTTTGTATTACATCAGATAAAAAAGTTTTAAATAGAAACAGAAAGCTTTTAAAAACTATTCAAACTAAACTTGACCATATTTGTAAGGTTACTTATTATATTTCAAAGAGTATTAGCCATGCAGATATTGAAAGATTGAGAAAAGAAAATAAAGTATCTATTTTAAAAGATATTGACTATAAAAATTCTAATGCTGAGATACTGGCATTAAATCTTTTGTATATATGTTTCAATGATGATATTGATTTTAAAGTTGATGAAATATTTAAATCTATACTTAAGATTGATTATATGGATATTATCATTCCTTTAAGTGAAGATATAGGACTTGAAAAAGATGTTAGCGATGATATGTATATATCTGCTCAAAGAATTATAGATGAAATAAAGAAGTAGTAAGCTACTTCACCAAATTTTTAGGAGTTAAAAATGAGTTATAAAGTTCCACAAGGTAGGCTAAGACCTAAGAAAGAAGCTACTTTTGGTAAGGCTAAAAAGCCTTTTAAGTCTAAAGGTAGAAATAGATTAGGTAGTATGAAAAAGAGCCATGATGGTTCTATAAGAGAGCCTTTGAACTTGAATAAGCCAGTTAAGTTTTTAAAAAATAAATATCAAAAGAGAATAAGAGATATTCAAGAACATTTTCCATTGTGTCAGATATGTGAAGAATCTTATAATCTTGATATACCACATCATGTAGCACGAGGAGCTAACAAAGACGATAGAACAATGATAAGTGCTTGTGTAAAATGTCATAGTGGAATACACGGTGCTGGTGAGTATGATAATGTAGATAAAACAGAAGATGAGTGTCTTGAAATAGCACTAAAGAATAACAAGTATCTTGAAAACTTATAGTAAGAAGCTCCACCAATTTTTTAGTGGTAGTAGGTACTCCCACCAATTTTAAAAATATATATAAACTTTTCTAACTTATTGATTAATGTCAATGAGTTAGATTTAGCTTTGCACTATAATTACACCTACAAGATAGGTAGATATAGGTTACATACCTATTTAGGAGGTAAGTTTTGAGTATGAAACAAATAACTGCTCGTGTTCCAGAGTATGTTTTTGACGAGGTTGAAAGCCTAGTTGGGTATGGAAAGCCCTATGAGACAAAGAGGCATCTTTTAGATAAAGCTATTCAGATGTTACTTGCTTCACACTATAGCATAGGTTTAGATAGTGAGAATAAGGTAGAAACTAAAACTTTAGGTGAGATTATAGATGATGTTAAAGAAAAGAAATCTACTAAATCATTCAGTGAAAGATTTAACGAGAAAAATTAAAATAAAAAAAGGATTTAAGATGAGTAAAGAAATAGAATTAACAGGTAAGTTCGAGATAGTATTAGGATCAAAGGGTGGAATAGGTAAATCAACTATTGCTCAGAATGTTATCGCTCCACTTGTATTTAGTAAAACAAATGAAAAAGTTTTAGTATTAGAAGTTGACGATAACAATGTATCAGATTCTCTTGATAGTGATATTATTAATTTTGAAAGCTTTAAAGTTGGTGAGGGTGTAGATAAAACAATGCGTGAACTATTTGAAGTATATAATGGAAAAAGAGTTGTTGTTGATGTTGGTGGTGGAAATGATACTACTGAATTTTTTAAGTCTATAAGAGGTCTTGAACTTGATGATAAGTGTACTTTTTATATTCCATTATTAAAAAACAAAAGTGGTATGAAAAACTTACTTGATACTATTTCAATGATTCGTGAGTATTCAAAAAGTGAAATAAGAATTATTTTAAATCAAGCAAAATCTACAAATGAAAAAGATTTACAAAAAGAATTTACTTATTTTTATGGTGATGAATCTTTGAATATAAAAAGTGTTTTTGACATGATAGATGAGAACGACAACATAAAAATATCTTCTATTCAAGAGACGCAAGTTTTTGATCTTGCTGAAGACTATGGACTTACTGCGTATGAGATTGCAACAGATAATATAAATATTTCTGAATATAGAGATAATGAAGCTAAAAAAGGTTCTAAAGAGCTAATGAAAGCTCTTGTATTTATTAATATATTCAATATGTGTAAAGAGTATAAGAAAAATACTTTAGATAAATTCTTTAAAGATTGTGAAGATGTTTAATATGAAAGCAAAAGATGTGGAGTCTTTTGCTGGTAGAAATACTTTTAGTTTTAAAGTTGTTCGTATTATAGCTAAGATAGATTATAAATTTACTAAGATGTCAAAGATTATGTTTTAAAGAAGATGCCTGAGCGTTAGAACTAAGGGCTTTTATATTAAGGGGTTTGTATAACTTAAATTTTACATTAAACTTATGATGATTTAATGATGGTGTATTGTACACTGTTTTTTATTTGCTTTTATTGATATGAATCAATATTTACTTATTATATGCTATACTTTCGGTTAAGATTTGTTTTTTTACTTAACCGAGCCTACCAAATCTCGTCGAGCTTATTCGTAAGTTCGGTTAAGTAAATCTTGAAATAAAGATTAGGGATTTGGTAGGTCTCCTCTTCTTATATTTCCTAGTAATATTTTCACTTAAATTTAATATACCAAATAATAATGAATAAACTAATTCATATAGAAAAAACACACATTGGTGCAGAAAATGTAAATTCTGTTAATGCTAGAGAATTGCATAAGAATCTAGGATTGAAAAGTGATTTCTCTACTTGGATAAAAAAACAACTTGAACTTTTTATTGAGAATGAGGACTACATTCGCCTCCATAAAAAAATGGAAGCCAATAATGCCACTGCTATAGAATATATACTATCTTTAGATACTGCAAAACATATCTCTATGATTCAGAAAAATGAAGCTGGGATGAAAATACGTAAGTATTTTATAGAAGTAGAAAAACAAAGTAATTCTTTTCAAGTTCCACAAACTTTAAGTGAAGCACTACTTCTTGCATCAAAACAAGCTGAGATAATTGAAAATCAAGCTAAATCAATAGAAAACAAATCTCAAACAATTAAAAATGTAGTTCATAGTGGAAATACATATACTGCCTCACAGGTAGCTAAAGATATGCCTAACCCTATATCTGCGACACTTTTAAATAAGATGCTCTGCGAAGCTGGAGTACTATTTTGGCAAAATGGAACTTGGCAACTTTACTCAAAGTATGCGAATCATAACCTCACAGAAATAAAAGAGACAAATCCAACAAAAGAAGGTAAAACATATCAGAATCTTAGATGGACTGCTTTAGGTAAAAGTTGGATATTTAAAAACTGGACTGAAATTAAGCAAAGAGTTTCAAAAGATACTTTATCAGAATGGGAGCTTAAAATTACAAGTAACCTACCTAAAGTACCAATGCCAAATAGACAAGATAGAAACTTTTAAAGGATAAATTATGGAATTAAATGAAATTGAAAAAGATGTAGAACAAGAAATATTACTTACTATGGCTAAGTTTGATATGAATGAAGAAGAACTTTTGAGTTTCCTTTTCACTAAAATGTTTACAGTAAGGCATAAAGATTTAGATGAGGACAGAAGCCTGAGAGAAACCATAGCTAAAGCAAATGCTATAGAAATTGGATAGTTGAAACATTATGTTTTAGAGTTAGTGCTACTTCGTGTGTAGCTATTGAAAAGGTTTTATATGACAAAAAAAGAATTAAAACAAAAGATAAGTGAAGAGTTTGCTCACACAAAACCTAATGGAACTTCTTCTCAAAAGATAAGAGATTTGATAGATGAGTATGAACCTGATGTTGACTTAAGTGAAAAAGACAAGGCTATGGAGTGCATAAAAGCACTAAGTCGTATTGAGGGCTACACTATGGCTACTGAAGGTCTTAAAAGAACTCCTGTTTTATACGATAACATTGACTATATTATGAAATATTTTCATAATTTAATTAATGAACTTGAAAGGTAAATATATAGAAAACTGAATCGCCTAACTTAGGTGGTTTGGTTAAAAGAATCCCATGTGAAACACTTATTTTTTTGGTGTTTTTGTTGTTGAAACTTAAAGTGAAAGAGTCGAAGAGGTCATCACACCTCTTCTAGTGAATAAAAAGTGCCTACTACAGTACTAATTAAGGGGAAATTATAGCTAATTCTATTAAAAATTACAATATTCCCTCTACTCGTGCTGAACAGATTGCTGTTTATCGTAAGAAAAATTCTGGTATTAGGCATGATTACTATGCTCTCTCTACTAGATATGCTCATCTTTCTCAGGCTATGCTTACTTTTACTGTTGGTGGTCGTGGTCGTGGTGCTTACACTAAGCTTGGTATTATTAATGAGGTGAAGTCTTATGTTACTTACCTTATTGCTAATTCTAAATCAAATATATACTTTTTTAGCAACATTGAAGTAGGTCATAGCCTTTCTAATCCTCATTTGCATACTCAGGTATGGTTTGATGATTTAGACGAGATTAAGCGTATTAGAAACAAGGTTATTAAAAAGTTTAACCTGGTTAAAAAAAGATGTGATCTAACTTTACCACACGAGACATCACCTCAACAACCCCAAAAACACTACAACTACGTCCTAAAAGACTACGCAAAAGACCTCAGCGACAAGGACCTATGGAACTTAGAACAAACTAAAAAACGTATGAGAAATAAAATAGTAATCAAAGATGGACTAAAGCATAAACTAAACATTAGATTCATATCAAAGTCGAAAGGTAAATATACAAAAAAACTATACAAGAAAGTTTACCACGCATTCGGTGTACTAAGGAATCTAGCAGATAAGTTCTTGGATACGATAGGGCAATTTCTTACAATAGATTCTAAAAATAAAGAGTATATTTTATATGTAAATAAATCACTTAAATTATATTCTATTTCTAGTTTTATTACTATAGAGAATAAAGAGATTATTTTGTCAATGACTTATATCAAGATTTTAATTATTGGTTTAGATGTGCTGTTTTATTCTCCTGCTATGTCTCCTCCGTTTGCTTTTTTCTACCTTATTGTGTGTATTTTAAAAATTAAAGGATTTTTTATGGAACAGTTTTTTATTGCTATCACTGGTGTTGTCGCTATTTGGCTAACTCAGCAAGAAGTTAATAGTGCTTGGAAGAAGTATGCGAGTATATTTGGTTTACTTGGTCAACCTTTTTGGTTTTACAGTGCTTATACTAATGAGCAGTGGGGTATTTTTGCTTTATCTTTATTTTATACTTATAGTTGGTATGTTGGATTTAGAAATAATTTTTTGAAGCAATAGTTTATGTTTTCCTGATGTCGGGAAGACATTTGTTTTTATATTTTATTTTAAAGGAGTTGTTTATGTGTTCTTGCACTGTTTTATTGTTTATGTTTGTTGTTTTGGAGTTTATCTTTTATATTATTACTAGGGTTTGTAGTCCTCCTTATGGGATTTTATTGTATTAGTTTGTTTGGTAGCGACATCTGTGTCGTTACCTATGAGTATTTTATTTTAAAGGATTTGTATGAGTAAAGTTAAAGTTTTTTTGCCAAACAAGGCATCAAAGTCCCACATGAGGCTATTATGGTTAGAAAATATTTCAAGAGGCAGAAAGCATGATGCTTCTCTTTTTGCTGTTAAAAAAGGTAGTGACTTATATCTACTTGAAGGCTCTCATAGGGCTAGGCTGGTTGCAGAAACATTCAGCACTATCACCATTGTTTATGTTGAGCATGATGATATTTTAGATTATGAAGCTATCTTAGACAATGGAAATCTTGTATGTATATCCAAAAATGGTAATAGAATTTTTACAGAGAGTGAACTGTGTCATGATTTTTGTCTTCCTGTTAATGATGTTTTTAATTCGTATGTTTATAATAATAAAATTAAGTTTGATAGTTTATATGTTAATGCTCATAAATTTAGTTTAACACAGTAGCTTATGTTTAGTTTATTAATCTTTTGTATTTTAGTGAGGTGTAATAGTCCTCCTGTTGCTGGTAGATGTTACTAGTTAGCTATTTATTTAGCTAACTTTATTTTATATTTGCTCTATAGAACTTCCATATTTTATCATCTATGATTGTATTTGTGATAGTACATTCCATATTTGAGAATAAGTCTTTATCTATGAACTTTTTCCAAGTTATTTCTTTGTATTCTGTATGTTTTTCTGATAACTTTTTAGATATGTATCCATCTTGCATCTCTTGGCTAAGGTAGTAGTACTTGCTGTGGCATTCGTTTATTACCTTATTTTTAAAGTTGAATCTTTTCACTATGTACGATGCTTTTATATATCTTACTTTATTTATTTTAGAAAGTATATCTTTTGGAAATACACCTCTTCTTATTGCAGCAGTTATTGCTTTATCTGTTGTGTTATATAATTCACAGAAGTCATTTAGTTTCAAATCTTATCCTTTACATAAACTAATAACAACACTCATCCGTTACTATGCTACATTTAGCAGTGAGGTACTTAAAACTGGAGGATTTTCCTTTTAGGACAGAATCCACTAAGAGTGTTGTTGTTAGTTTGTGTAAGTATTATATATTATTTATTTTTTGTTGTCATTGATTAGAATCAAGATTTATATTTACTTAGCACCTATGTTTTGGTGCTAAAGTTTTTTACTCACTTGTTATTGTATTTTCTATTCGTTTTTTTGCCATCTCAAAGTACTTATCATCCATTTCTTAGTCCTTTGTTTCTGTTAATTATTTCAAAATAAAGCCTTTTGTTGTGATGGTGCTTCAAAAAGTCCTACTTCACCTTTTGCATTTTTAATTCTATCTTCTATTATGTCACAATAATTAGCTTCAAGCTCTGAGCCTATCCATTTAAGACCTAATATCTCACATTGTTCAAGTTCAACACCTGAGCCACCAAAAGGGATATAAACAATACTATCTTTATTCGTTGATGTTTCTATCAATGCTCTTGATAGTTTAGGGGGCTTTTGTGTAGGATGGTCGTATTTTCCTGTTATTGTAGCTTCTTGGTCAAACTTCATCACATCCTCTAATCTGTATTTATTTTTAAATGGTCTTACTTTATCTAAAAAATCACTTCTTACCTTCTCATATTCTTTTCTTATTTCTAAATAATTTTTTTTCTTTATTGGTAAATTATCACATAGTATTTTCCATTGTTCTATTAATGGTATATTATATCCACGCTCCCAATTAGTAACGGAACCTCCATGATTTACATTTCCATAAAAGTGTCCATATTCTGCAACTTGATTTATTGAAACTCCTTTTGCCATCCTAGCTCTTTTTAGTTCCATTGCTATTGGATTATGCTCCGCCACATATTCTTTCTCTACTTTTTTTAAGTCATATCCATTACTATAAAATAAGACATGTTCTTTTATGGGTGCATAGCTCTGAAAATTGTCTATTCCTATTTTTGTCCGACAAACTGTTTTTTCCCAAACGATATGATTCTCTAAATTAAAAAACTTATCAAATATTATTTGCTTATATGCTATCTTCTTGGCGTGTCCGTAAACATAAAGTGAACCATTATCACTAAGAACTCTTTTAAACTCTTTAGCACATACTTCTACCCATGCTAGAAACTCATTAAAATCTTTCCAAATGAAGTCAAACTCTCCTTTAACTTCAAAGTATGGAAAATCTGCAATAATTAGATTTACACTTTTATCTTCCATTCTTTTCATTGTTAGTAAACAATCTTCGTTAAACACTTTATTAATCATATTATTACCTGTTATTTCTTTTTTATTTTCCATCAAATAATCCTTTATCATCATAAGCTTTTTCTATTCTCTCTTTAGCTATCTCAAAGTACTTGTCATCCATTTCTATGCCTATGAAGTTACGGTTTAGGTTCTTAGCTGCTACTCCTGTTGTTCCTGAACCCATTGTGAAGTCTAAAACTAACTCACCTTCATTTGTATATGTTTTGATTAGGTACTCCATTAGTGCTACTGGTTTTTGTGTTGGGTGTGTGTTTCCTTTTCTATTTGCATTAGATATATCTATAATACTCTTCGGGTTTTTTCCTTTTGTTGTATGTATCTTATCCCCTGTTCCTTTTTTACCAAAACTTTCTCCACCACCGTACTTGTCTTTATAATTTCTGGATTTTTCTAAATCTGTTTTTATTGGATAGAAACTTTCTTTTGATGAATTAAAAACTAATATATTTTCGTGTATCTTCATTGGTTGGCTTTTTGCAAGAAACACATTCCCAGCAAGTCTTTTATTCCAAACCCAATCATACTTGTAATTTTTAATATTACTCATTCTCAAAGCACTTGAAAAAGGCTCACTTCCAAAGAGTACTATTGCACCGTTTGGCTTTATAAGTTTGTTTAGTCTTAACCACATTTCATCGAATGGGATAACTGAGTCCCACTTACAAGCTGTTGTACCATATGGCGGGTCAGTTATGATAGCATCTACTTTTATGCCTTGCTCTATCAGTCTATCCATTACTTCAAGACAGTCACCTTTGTATAAGTCTATTTTATTCATAGTGTTTCTCCAGTTTTACTTTTACTCTTTTGTAACCTCAACATCATCTATTTTCCTTTGCTTTTTTTATACCTATCTCAACTGCCATATTATAATCTTTTACTAGGTCACTTACAAGTGCTATAAACTCGTGCATCTTATCCCTTAGCTTTAGTTGTGGCTCAGTTGCTCTATTCCAGTCCTCAACTCCACATTCAGTTTTGATTCTTCTTGCTACTACTTGTATGTTTTTCTTGAACATTGACTTATTTTTTGCATGTATGTACAAAGCACCTGTCATCTTCTTATAGCTATCTCCACTATCATTTCTAAAAAGTAAAAGATTGTCCATTAACCACTCATAGACCTCAACTTTCATCTTAGGGTCAATCCAAAGAGCAATGTCTATAAAAAGCATAGGATGTACCCATATATGGTTGCCCTTTCCTCTTCCGTCTGTTTTAACTTTTCCATACTTTGCTTCAAGTTCAATTATAAACTCTTTGTTTGCACTGTTTGAAAAATAAGTATTAAGCTTTAAGAATGGTAAGTCATTCATAACTCTATATTTATTTCCTGCTCTTTCAAGTTCTGTAGCACTAAAGAACCCACTCTTTGACTTCTGAGAGATAATATCTCCTAGACTTTGCCTTTTCATAATAACTTCTGTTTTCATCAATTTCCTTTAAAAAAGTATTTGTGTTATTTTAAGCTTTTCTTATTTAAAACAAGCTTAAAACTATTAAAAAGCTTTTATTTAATGCTTTATTCTTAGTCTATTTATAGAGCTGTTTGTTATCAAGTTTTCATCTTTGTGTGAGAACTTTAGAGCTAACTTAAAAGCATTTACTGCATCGTTGCTTGTTTGGTATTGTCTTATGTTTTTTACTAGCATCTTGTGGTTGTAATGTGGTCTTACTGAATCTAGTATTGCTTTTGTTTCTGGTCTTAGATTCTCAAACTTACATTCAAGTATAAAGTCCTCAAAAATCAAACCTCTTTTATTGCACTCAGTAAAAAGTATTGTGTTCATAGACTCTACTGCGTGTATTAAGCGTTTTGCTTCTTTTGTGTCTGCTGAATCTTGCTTGTTATCTTCAGTTCCTAAAAGTGCTATTAGCATTGCTTCTTTCTTTTTGAACTCTATTTTTATTGAAGCTTGCATTGCTTTTCTGTAGCTTCCGTACTTTTTTATTACATCTACTGCTATCTCAAAGTTTCCATCATTTTTATTTACTTCTAGTGCATCCATTAGTTGTTGTGCTTGTTCTAGCATAATCCTAGCTCCACTCTTATCTCATCGTCAGTCCTACCTTGTTTTCTTAGATAGTTGATTTTCATCTGATCCCCTTTTAGTTCTTCTATCTCTTGTTTATTTGGTTTTGAAGTAGTTGCTTGCATATACATCGTGTCAAACTTTTCTCTTAGTTTTTTACCACTAAGAATATTCTTTTGCCAGAACTGACCTTTGTTTGAGTATATCCAGTCTATGCACTCTTTTAGTTGCTCAACTGTTCTACCATCTATTCTTATAGCAAGGCTTATGTCTTTAGCCCATGTACTTATGTTTGGTTTCTTAAAAGTAGGATTTATCTTTAGTATGTTATTTAGAAGATAATTAGCTAATCTTTCTGCATCTGTACTTGAAGATGGCACTATTGTTTTATTAGATGTTGTATTAGATTGTTTATTCTCTTTAGTCTCTTGCTGTTTTGATAAGGGGGTCTTACTACTTTGATAAGGGGGTCTTACTATATTAGTAACTGTTATTATTCTAGTATGATTACGACTTCCTGCAACTATTTCAATGTCTATATATCCTTTTTTCTTTAGGTTATTTATATTTTTAGATACATTCTCTTTTGTGATTCCTATTAGTTCACTAAAGTGATTGTTTGATGCTATGCACCCCTTGTCTAGCTGAGAGAGCTGTTCTGCTTCTGCTAGTATAAACTTTTGGCTTTGATTTAGATTTACATCGTGCATTATCTCTATTGAAACTACGATAAATTTAGTTGCCATTGCATACTTCTGTATTTTTCATATTATAGGTATTGTTAATTTTGAGTAAGTATATTTTTGTGAAGTATTTAAGAAGATGGCTACCAAACAATCTTATTAAATAATTTCTATAGAAACTCTTAAAGCTAACAAGTTAATGTTAGCCGATTGCTTGGTAGCTTTAAAAGTTTTGTATATGTATTGTATATAAACAAACCTTTGATATACTTAAAGAACAAAAATCATAATTACTACATAGTTGTTGTAATTAAAAATCTAACTATTAAATATTCCACAGTGAGTTATATAACTGAGTGTGAAAAACATCTATGGGGTATTATGAAGTTTAAGGGTGTTACTGACTATGAAAGTTTGAAAGATGAGATATACTTGATATGAATCAACTTTTATGTTTATGAATGGTTGTATAATTTTGTTAAAGGATTTATAATGGTAGACATAAAAGCATTGTCGCAGTGGATAAAAACACTCGGTAGAGAAGACTTTGAAAATAAAGATATTATAGCTAGTGGTTATTCTATTGATGACTATAATAATTTTGAAGAGGTTCGTTATAAATGTTTAGTTAATGAACTTATTAATTATGGAGATTACTTGATAGTTGACTTGGAAGGTCATTTGGTTTTAGGGAAGTGGACTAGAAGAAAATATAAACTTTCCAACGGAAGAGTAGTTCCAGTTAAAATAATTGAGAACTTGAAAGTTAATGATAGTCCTTGTGTGAATGGATATTGGATTGTTCCAAAAAGATTTTTCTTATGAAGATAGACTATGTAAAGCTTTCTCTATGGATGGATGAAAAAGAGATAAGCAATAAAGAGATGGCTGATGAGTGTGAGGTTTCTATTACTTGTATTAGAAATATTAGAGCTGGAGCTTCTAATGGTAGTAAATAGCTTATTGGTCTTATTGCTAATGTTCTCGATGTTCCTGTTAGTTATATTTTAAAGGATCAATAGATGGAAGAATGGAAGAATGGAAGAATGGAAGAATGGAAAATAGTTTCATTTATTTTAGTTTTTATAGTTGGTGTATCTTTTTACACTTTAGAAAATACATAAAGGATTAGCTATGAGAAAAATGTATTACTTACACCTTGTTAATGGTAGAGAGTATTATTGTAGTAGTATGCTTAGTGGTGGTGTTCCTGCTGTTGTGTATAAAGATGGAAATAGAGTTGGTAAAGGTAAGGCTACTGCTTTGTATGAAGCTTACAATGAGAATATGAGAAAACTTGTTGAGCTAGTTGAAGAGTGCGAAGATGATTCTTGTTTGCTTAGTGAAGATGAGATTAGTAAAATTTTTGATAGGGATTAGTATATGAAAAACTATATAGTTTTTAGTTTTTTGGTTTTGGTTATAAACTTTTACTTATTGAAAAAGTTTAATGGCAGCAACTGGTTCTTCTTGCCTTATGTTTATCTTGTTATTGTTGCCGTGTTAGGTAGTGTTGAGATGTGGAAAGAGGTTTTTGGTAGGTTTTAGTAGCACTTTATTGTGCTACTTTATTTTAAGAGATTTTGTTTTACCCATCGCACTTTATCTCATCATTACTGTATTTAAGTCACTCCATCCTATTATATCTTTTTCATCTATGTACTCGTTCTCGTAGTAGCTCATGTTCCACTTTCCTTTGTACATATCTGCTGCTGGGTCTGCGTAAACGAACTGATTACCTTGTTCATTCCACATAGCTACTCTTTTTCCATAAGTTGTTTCTATTATTATTTGTCTATCTTTTGGTATGTTCATGTTAACTCACCTGTCTCTATAAAATAGTCTATTACACTTTGTGGTACTTGTTTTCCATTTGAAACTCTTATCCATTTCATACCATCTATATATCCTATTTGTCTAAAATGTTCTTTGATAAACAATTTTCTTATTTCACTCACTACTTACCCTTTTTTATTATTTTAAATTTAGATTCTTTTAAAAAGCTATCGCATTTATTGTTTACTGGTGCTATGTTTATCTTGTAATCGTATTTAGTAATGTCTTGTATGTCTAAGTTTCTTCTGCAACTTCCACATACGCTTTCTGTTTTATATATTGATGCACACGCATATTTGTCTAGTGGTAGGATGTTAGTCATTTTTTATCTCACTACATACAGCTTCTGGAGACACTATATTTATTAAAGTTTTTCTTCTGTCTATCGGTGCTTGTTTTAGTGTTTTAAAACCTTTTGAATCTATGTTGCTTCCACTTAAGATTCTATCAAAGTAGTTTAAGTCATTTACGCCCATTGTTTGTATTTCTAATACTTTTGCTTTTATATCCATGAAGTACCCTTTTTTTTATATAATTATATACAATACTAAAACAAATAAAATTGTTCTATATCAATTCTTTTATTGTTTCATATAGTTCATCGCTAAAGTCGCAACCACTCCAAGAGCTAGATGCTATTCTCATATCGTTTATTTCATCTTCAAACTCTTCTATGAACTCATCAAAATCTATATCTTTTGAATAACCTAATGAAAGTATCTCATCTCTTATACATAGCTTCCAGTCTTCTCTAGCATTCTCTGCTCTTTGTACTTCATTCTGCATTGTTTGTTCTGCTTCTGTGTTGTAGCATCTATCCATCTTCGATTCTCTTATTCGCTATCTCAAAGTACTTGTCATCCATTTCTATGCCTATGAAGTTACGGTTTAGGTTCTTAGCTGCTACTCCTGTTGTTCCTGAACCCATTGTAAAGTCAAGAACAGTTTCATTCTCGTTTGTGTATGTCTTGATTAGGTACTCCATTAGTGCTACTGGTTTTTGAGTTGGATGTAGTTTGCTTTTGTCCTTTTGAATTTTTTGAATACTCCTTGGATATCTCATCCCATCATTAGTAGTAACCACTTGTTTTATCTCACTTCTGACACTAGAATTTGAGTTAATTGTTTTCTGTTTACCACTTTTTTGAGAGTATGGTTCTCCTTGTGCCATCTGAGGGTTATAAGATAAATTCCCTTTTTTTGAATAAGATGTAGCCATTTTCCCAAAAACTAGAATATCCTCATGTACCTTACTTGGTTGGTATTTGAAATTTAAAAAATTAGCACCTGATGCTTTCTCCCATTTCCAATCATATTTATACATTGGTAAATTACTAACCCTCAATGTACTACTAAAAGGTTCACTTCCAAATAGTACTATTGCACCGCTTGGCTTTATGAGTTTGTTCACTCTGAGCCACATCTCAGGGAATGGTATTACTGAATCCCATTTACAAGCTGTTGTACCGTATGGCGGGTCAGTTATGATAGCATCTACTTTTATGCCTTGCTCTATCAGTCTATCCATTACTTCAAGACAGTCACCTTTGTATAAGTCTATTTTACTCACAATATTCCTCCAGTTTCACTTTTACTCTTTGGTAAAGTTTTTTATAGTCCATGTCTTTATCTGCGTGGTGTTTTTCTATTAGTCTTGATGCTTTTAGTTCTACATCTTCTAACCTGAACATCACACTGTCTCTCTTATCTCTTTGCATATATCATTGTAATTAACTTCTAGTTCACAGTCCAAATTAGCTTCATAATCTCTCTCTACTATTTTTCTTACTTTATTCATATTTTCTACTGTTTGCCTACCACCAACTAAATCTTTTACTGATTCTAATTTTGTTCCTTTATTTGCATTACCGTAATAGCAGTACAACATGTAGTCTATTGTGTCATATAAGGTTAGTTTTTTTGCGTATGTTCTTTTTATTTTTTCAAAATCTTTTTTGTCTAGTTTAAACCATTCTGAGTTTGTTTTCTTCTCATCTAACTCTTTATGTAGTTTTGCTTCAATATCAGATTCTATTGAGCATATTAACTCCAAATACTCTCCACTGTTTCCTTGTATTTGTTTTAGTCTAAGATCTATTGGCTTTGATGTCTTTCCAATTTTGAATAGACCAGTATTTAGTCCTCTCAATATATATGTCTTGTACTCTCTTTTTATATTAGATTCTAACTTAATTTCATCTAATGCTATTTTTATTGATTCGTCTGCATCAAAGCCTAGTTGAATGTAATCAAAAAAAATATCAAAGAATCTCATTGCTCTTACTGATGTTGCTGACTTCACTACTAAAAACAAAGCCTTATCGCTCATCTCGTAGAATGGGTACTTTCTATTTCTTGATGTTATATGTGTTGACCTATTGAACTCTTCTTTGAACTCTTTTGTATATTTTTCGCATGTTCTCAACATATTATCGTGTGCAACTCCTATAGACTTTGCTACATCTACGCTTGAATGTATTAATCTTTTGTTCATTACTAAATCCTTTTCTAATTAATTAACTGTAATGTTACAACAATTTAACTCATTAGTCAAGCTCATTAGTAAAATATATTATTCATTCATCTCCTCTATCTCTTCACAACGCTTTTTGTATTTTATGTACTCTTCTTCTATTAGAGTTTCTTTTCTATGTTCATCTGCATTTACTTTGTAAATCTTTTTATCTTCTTCTATGTACCAGTCTTCTTTGTTTGAGCCTTCAAGTGTGAAGACACATTCTAAACAAGCTACTATTCCACATGTCGTGTGACCTACTATTTCTTTGTCTTTTAGTATCTGTAGGTTTTTGCCTTCTTCTTTTATGCTATATGCTGTTAGTTCTTTTCTCATAGTAATTCCTTTAGTTTTTTTGCTTCGTGGTAGTCGTAGTAGTCTTCTGTTGTGTCAAAGTCTTTAAGTCTAGTTCCTACTTTTTCGTAGCCTAGATTATCAAAAACTTTTTCTAGTTTGTTATTATAGTATTTTACTGCTTTTACTCTTGACATTCTATCGTTGTGTGGTTTTAGCATAGGACAATTGTCAAAGCTATACTCATAGCTGTAAAGGTCTTCTTGTCTCTGTGCGTATGCTTCTCCATATGTTAGAACTTTCTTTTTGTTTTTTCTTTCTGACATTTTATTTACTTTTTCTATTTTTTTACACTCTGCAACCATTGGCTGAACTTTCTTGGTCTTATTGCTTCGCTCCAGTGTCCTACTTCTATTTGGCTTTGAGGTATTATGTGTAGCACCTCATCAACATAAGCAACATAAGTTTCATCTATATGTATAGAATCATGAGCTAAACCACCTCCTAGAAACTCTAGCATTACTTCTACTAGTTTGTTTAGTTGGTCTTGATTCTCTATTGCTATGACTTCACATGTTTTTATCATCTTTTAGTCCTCACTTATCTGTTCTTCAAAACCACCAACATCAATGTACTCTTGTTTTAGCTCGAATCTTTGTTTAAAGTATTCTAGCTCTCTACAGAACATATCATCTACTCCGTCATACGCATACAGTACAGATGTATCCAACTTTCCTGTTTCTGTGTTTTTTCCATTTACCAAGCCATCTGATTTTCTACCTTGTAGTGTTCTACATTTTGCACCTGTTTTTTTGTTTGTGTAGTGTCCGTGTTTAAATTTACTCATCTTATCTCCCTATAACCATCTCTGTACTGGTTCACCAGTGTATTCGTGTTCCCATACGAACATTTCAAACATTATTGTGTTTGCCCATTTTTTACCTGTTTTTGGATTCTTCTCTACTCCATTCCTGAAAGTTACTTGTCTATCGCTAAAAGTGTATATGTATTTTAGTGGGCTATCCTTTAACCATTGTTTTCTTGCTTTAGATTCTTTGAACTGAGCTTTCAAGAACATTACTACACCTTTATTGGTAACACTTAAACTCTTATCTATAAACTCTCTTCCTAGTGAAAATGGTGGGTTTGTTATTATCCAATCTACTTTATCTTTTGGTTGCTTATGTCCTGAATAAAATGGAATTGTATTTATGTCAAAGTCATCACTTAAAAAATCAACTCCTCCTGTTCCAAAACCTCTCACTATTAAGTCTGATGCGTAGTGTCTTGCTAGAGGGAATCTTTCTTCTAGCACTTTTGATATATGACCTTTTCCACAACAAGGCTCATAAAAACTTTCACCTTGTATCAAGTGGTTATTTAAAAAAAGTTCTATGCTTTTTGGATCAGTTGCGTAGTAGTCATTATCTACTCTTTTTTGTTTACTTCCACCAGCTAAAGATGATCCTTTTAGTGTTTTACTCATCTACTAAATCTTTCATTTGTTGAACAAACTCTCTTGTTTCTTTTTGAGTATGAGAATCTAATCTTTGTCTGAAAAAATGAGGTAAAGCGTTATCATTGCTCATATATCCACCTAGAACAAAGACTCTGTTTTGAAGCATATCTGCACCTCTATCAAAAACTTCTTTTCTTTTTACACCTTGTTCTTTCATAAAGTTTTTTAATTCATAAGGCGAAGTTGTCTCAACTAAACTCATCCATTCTTCATTACTTAATTCTACCTCTTCTGGTTTCCAATAGCCTCTATCACAATCTGCATATCTTTGAGAATGAGAAACACTTGTTATCTGACAATGGGTCGAAATCTGTCCATATAAAAAATATGGTGCTTCACATTTAAAAGTGTAGTAGCTTTCAAAGTTTATATAAGGAAGTAAATCTTGCACACTGTATCCAAAATTTAAAAGCTCTCTCATATTTGTGTAGTAGATTCCATTTTTTGTAAACCCGAAAAATTGCTCAATATCTTTTGGTGCATTTGTTAAATCATGACAACTCATGCTTAATCTACAAGGAATAAGCTCGAACAAACGACTAGCCTTATCACCCTCTGACTCTTTTAAAAGTCTTTCCCATAACTTACTTGCACTCTTTGGTATTTTGTCTCTTACAACGCTTGAACACTCGCTGATGTACTCTTGTAAATCCTCTAAACTATTTGACTTTGGTTTTATTAACTTTGCTTCCATTCTTTTATCCTTATTTATTTTATCTATTCTACTGTGTATTGTGCTTTTATATACTCAAAAAGTATTTCCAACTCACTAGCACTTAGTTGTTTTAAGAGTCTTACTATTTTTCGTATCAATTTATATCCTTTACTTAGTGATATATTAACAGTTTTACTTTTTATTGTCATTGGTTGATGTCAAGATTATCTTCTTCTTGTTTGCTTTCTCTGCGTAGTCTCTCATCTCTTTTGCTTTTGCTACTCTTTTTGCGTGTTTATTCATTTTATTTTCCTTATTTAAACATAATTATACTAAAACATATAAACCATAGTATTGATGTATGTCAATTTTTATTTCATTTTCTTTGTATATACTTCTCTTGTTAATTTAAATTATAAGGTTTAGTATATGCAAGAAAATTTAAGTGATGGTGGATCAAACTCTTTTTATGTTTTTCCTAGATATGTTTGTGATGTAGATAGTTTAAATAGATATTGGGAATCTTCAAGTGCTGAGGGAAACATACTTAAGTCACTTACTGCTAACCTTGGCTCTCGTCATGGAGGTACAGATAAAAAAAGGGAGGTCAAGAAGTGTTTACATTATTCTGTAGAGAGAATGAGATGTAATGATTTTACGGATGAAGAGATTCTAGCACAAGTGCAAAAACAGATAGATGACGCAAAAAAGTAAAGTGCCTAAGATAGGCTAACAAATGGGCTTATGCCCTATAGTGAAACAAAAATAAAAAAGGATACAAATGCTTGCTAAAATAAATGGAGTTTTTAGACTCACGAGAGATGCAGAATTAAAATATACACAAGGTGGTACTGCTGTACTAAAACTAGGTCTTGCCTGTAGCGAGAAGTTTAAAGATAAAGAGAATGCTCTTTTTATAGATGGTACTATATTTGGTAAGCCAGCTGAGATAATAAACCAGTATGCAGGTATGAAAGGCACTCAGATTTCTCTTTCTGGTAAACTTCAAACAGAACAATGGGTAGATCTACAACAAGCTAAGAGAAGTAAAATATCTATGATGATAGAAAGTTTTGAGTTTCTTCCGAACAATAGTAACGCTAGAAGCACTCAAACAAGTGGTTATGATGCAAATGGTGGTGGAAATAATAACAATGGCTACAATACACCTCAACAACAACAACCATACAATCCTGCTAATGATTCACATCAACAAGCACCTCAACAGCAGAACCAGCAACAACCAAACTCTCAACCTCATCCAGAATACCAACAAGCAAATCAACAAGCTTACCAAACACAAGCTAATCAACAAGCTTCTCATATGCCAAAACAAGGAGTTATTCCTGAGATAGACATAGATAGTGAAGAAATTCCTTTTAACGGTGGTCAGCAGTCCCACTAAACTGTTTTCGTAGGTAGATTTATTTCTACCTATCTTCTTGATAATATTTTTTCTATTCTTTTTATTTCTATAATTTCATTCTCATTTCTTTCTATTCTGTCTCTCATGTCGCATAATATATCTTCTGATTTTTCTCTAATTATATTAAGTATATTGCTTATTGCTTTTTTGCTTTTTATTACATGATATTGCTCTTCTTCTTCCATGTCTATGAGTATATTTATGTCTTGATTGCTACATCCAATTATTGATATATAATCTTCATCTATTACTATCTCAACTCCTAGTCCATCATCTATTATTATTTCTAATAGCACTTGATTATATTTCTGCTTAATACCTGCGAACATTGCTTCTCCGTCTGTCTCTTCTTCTAGCTTCTTCTCTATATTCTCCATTATTTGTCTTTTTGCTTCTATTGCTATGGTTATTATTTCTTCCATTTTAATTTCCTTTTATTTTAGTAGTTCTGGATGAGTGTGTTTGTTTCCGACTTTACTCATTGTAATTTCATCCATATCTAGCACTTCTTTTAGAGTACATTCATATTTTTTAAATCTTTCATTAATTACAGTCAACTCTACTGAATAGTCTGTTTTTGATATAATATAATTTCCAACTACTTCGTATTGTCTTCCATTTATAAAACTTTTTTCATGTATTCTATTATCTATTCCTATAATGATAAATCTTGATAATTTACTGTTATATTTTATGGAATATTTGTATATACCATCTGAAATAATATTACCTTCGTATATTTCTATATCATTCTTATCTTTTTGTCCAGTATATTCAAGTAGTTCTATCTCGTCCATGTTAAAAGCCATCCCACCTTCTATGTGTATGTGGTCTAGTTTTCCATCTATCCATTCTATACATTGTACTGGTGCTATTTTATTGAACTCTTTTAAGTATGCTTTGTATTTTTGATATCTCATTTCAATACTCACAATCTACTATAAATTCATGTTTGCAGTTAGGGCATTCAACTTCTATGTTTTTTGAATTATATGTATCTTGCTCACATACTTGTAGTCGTACGTCCTCTATATAGCATGTTCCATTCTCTCCTGCACTATTGACATCAAAATCTTCACCACACTTAGGACACTCAGTGTCTAAACTAAATGACCATATTGCTTTTATATTTTCACTCATATTTATCCTTTTATTTTACATATTATATCTTTTACTTTTCTTCTACTTCTTGATTTATGTCAACTTATTAGTGTTTGTTTTACTATATACTTCTTGAAAATTAAAGGATTGTTATGAATGAATTTGGAATCATAGATGTATGTTTAGGGTTATTTTTTATTTGTTTGGTTTATGTTTCTTACATAGATAGTAAACAGTTTAGTGATGAAGATAATGTATGAGAAGTTGAAGAGAAGTCCTGCTGATTTTATTAGTGTTCCTGAGTTTGCTGAGTTACATAATATTTGTGCTAATCAGGTTTATTCTTATCGTAGTATGGGAATGATTAAGGATGGTGTTATTGTTGGTAAGCTTAGAGAAACTATGATTGACAATGGCTACTATACTGATGCTCGTGCTTTTAGTGATTTTGTTTATGAAAAAGCTTCTGAGAATTATGAGTTTTTAAATGAGTTTATGAGCAAGTCTTCTATTGCTAGGCTTATTACTTTGCTTGATTGTGGAAAGAGAAAGTATCTTTGTTATGCTAGTTTTATGACTTATAAGATAAACAACAATAACCCATATACTATTTTAAAAACTAAACCTAATGCTCTTATATGGGATTATTTTAGGTTTAGTAACTGGATTGTTCGTATTGTTGAGAACACTGGTTTAGATACAGAAGATTCTATTGCTAAGTATATTGCTCTTTCAAGAAAAGAAAGAGCTTGCTTTACATCTTAGCTAACAGATTCATTCTATTATCCCATCCTTTTAAATATTTTAGGTATTTATCTGGATTTGATATTGCTAGTCTTATGTATAATGTTTTCATGTTTGATAGCATTAGTGTTTCAAAGTAAAGATGACCTTGCTTATTTAATGACTGCACTACATCAATAATCCCTCTTTCTGTTTTTCTTCCAAAACTTCCATCTACTATAGATAAATCATCATTATTTCCTAAGTTATTTTTATCTACATCTAGTAAGCTTTGCTGTACTGACTTCCAAGCATTTTTAGGACTATTCGTGTACATAGAAAACATAGCTACTCTACATAGTGGTGGGAAAAGTTCTAAGTGTGCTGGTTTTAGATACTCTTCATAGAAGTCTGAGGCTAATTCTTCTATATCTTCACTTTCTGTAGATAAGAAGTCGTTTATCTCATATATATCTGATCGTGACCATTTAGATGAATCTTCATCTATATCTAGTGCTATAGCTGTATTATCTAAATACTTAAATATCTCCGCATTAGGATGAGCGTGTCTATATATCCCATAAGGAGCAGTAATATCTTTTTCATCTTTTAGTCTATGTACTGTTGTTCCCTCAGCTTTTGCTAGGTATGCTATTACTTCTTTCATCTATGACCTTCCTTGTAGCATTGTAATTAATTCTTCTAACTTTCCCGACATATTCATAACTTCTTTATCAGTATGCTTCAAATCGTTACTAATTAGAGCTAACTTTAAATCTAAACTTTCTTTAGTTACAAAAGTACTACTCGCAACTGGCATAGTTAAGTGTGTAGATGTATCTCTTTTTAAAATAGTAATCTCTTCTTGAGCAATGTCTATTCTTTTAAATGTTGCTTCAATCTTAGTCACTATATTCTTATGAAATTCTTCGTGCCTATCGTTTTCGTACTTATGAACATCATCATCATGTGTAATATGTTTGCTTATCTGCTGTTCTAAATTATGTACTTTTGCCCTTAATACTGCATAAGTACCAACTGCACCAGCTAAAGGAATTGCAATACCGAACATTAAACTGAGCGTTCCTGTGTCAAACATTTTTCACCCTATTTTATAATATCACGAGTATAACATCTCATTCCATCTTCAACTGTAAAGTTACCATCTGTGATTCTTGTGTATAAGCTATCTACCATGATTGTTGTGGTATTTATATTTTTTCTCTGCATTCTGTCTCGCTTCAATTGCTTCATCTTTTTCGTTATAGGAGCCTAGGTTTATCATCTTTCCGTCATGATTAATCCTTGCTCTCCACTGATTTCTATCTTTTCTGTAACTAATTCCAACTACTCCACTTGTGTTGTTAATATACTTTTTTGTGTTTTTACCATTCTCTTTATAATCAGCAGCCCTTAGATTCTGTATAGAGTTATCTGAAGGATTTCCATTTATGTGGTCTATGTTTTCTGATATATATCCGTTCTCGTACACCCATGCCAATCTATGTGCCAAATATCTCTTATTGTCTACTGTTATTGATATATACCCATCCTTTCTTACCGTACCTGCTATGTCTCCTATCTTAATTCTATTTGCTTTTGGCTTAATCCATACAAACACACCAGTACTATTATCGTAATGCAACATCTCTTTTAAATACTTTTGTTTAATCATAATAAATTCCTATTATGATTATTATATCAGAAGCGACATTTAATAAACATTAAACTGCCCCTAAATATTATCTGGCACCGTTTCCCTCTATAATCTTGTAGGTATCTGTAACTATATCATTTACTGTATTTAAATTTGCTGACCTTATTTGATCCTCTGTCATAAAAACAGCAACACCTTTTCTTACAACCTTGTATGCCACAACAAAATCTTTTTTATTGTACTCATGACCTGTTATTATTCCAGTACAACCACTAAACAACATAGCTATTACTACTATTAGTATTACTTTTTTCATTTCAAATATCCCTTGTAAGTTATTTTTTTACTCATATCTTTATGACGAGTTTTCCAGTAGTTTTCTTGACCGATTGAACTCATAACACCTATAAAATACTTTAAAGCTCTCTCCATTCTAAAAAACAGCGTGAACCATTTTGAGTTGTTGTAAATTATAGCAGTTAAATTATAGAAAAACATTACATTAGAAAAAATAAAATCTCCGTAAGTTTTACCTTTGTACTGCATCCAGTCATGAAGAGTACACGCTTTTTTTATGTTCAAGCCCCACATAGTGTTAGGAACTTTTACACCATCTTTTGCACCACAACCATTTGTGTGTTTTGCCAACTCTTCAGCTGTAGCATTTTCAAATGATTCTAGTGTGTAGTATGGTAGTTTCATTTACATTCTCTCAGGTAGCATAGACATAAACTCTTCTAGCGTTGCTGGTTGTTCAGCTAAAGCTTGTATATCTTGTACTTTTGTCCACACATTACTTTTCCAGTCTCTAAATGAGATTGCTTCTGTGTTATATGTTTCGTTTGGGCTACCCAAGTAAACTATTGCAGAGTTTATGTCGTCATACCCTACTCTTTTTGCTTCATCGTCAAGCATCTTTTGAACAGTTGCAGATACATTAGCATACTGCATTGATACCATTACGTCATCTGTTAGGTTTTTCAAAAACCTTTGAGTTTCTAACTCTCTTATCTCATCTACTGTTAAAGAGACTTTTGTGAAGTTTAGTTTTTCGTGTTGCTCACCAATTTGTAAAGCGTAGATGTATGTGTAGCCGTTTATCTCTCCTAGAGTCATTATAGGATTATCTTCTGTTTGCTTATGGACTATTGTTGTACCATTAGCACCTTTTGTTACTATTTTTTTATACTTGTAGTACATTGTGTTCCTTTATTTTTGATTGATTCTGGATTTGGTAGTACTTTTCTTGAACTCAAAATTTTCCTTTAGTTAGTTTACTAAGGCTACTATCGTAGCCCTTTACATAGTTACGATAAATAGGCGCAAGAACGGAACCCGTAGCTGCTAACCGTACCAGAACGATAGCTGTTAAAGCGGCAACAGAAGACCCCAGCATTCGAGGAATAGTCCCAGTAGCCACCACATCGAGCAACCATATTTTGCCTATTATATTTGTACATTTGGTCATTACCAAACTGATTTGTCCCAGTTGCATCTGTGGAGGTGTTATCTTTTGGTATGAATCCACTTAAAGATGGGTTGTCTGATATTACTGCATTTGCTCCATTACCCCAGTAAACAGTTCCAGTTGTTGAACCTAGTGCGTGTGGTGATGTTACCGATTCATAAAGACTGTTCATGTGAGTTGTGTTTCCCCACACATCATTAGTTCCGTCCCATCCTCCTGTAAGGTCTGTAAGTTTTACTGATTTTCTTAGTACAAAAATATCATCATTTGCTATAGCTGCTATAGCTGTAGCTGATGTTCCATAGTTTGTGATTCCCATCGGTACTTCAAATAACGAACCATTTAGGTCTGCTATACCTGAAGCTTGACCATTGTGAGTAGTTTTGTTGAAGTTTGCTGTTGCTCCTGCTAAAGGTTTATCTGCGTTTCCATCTCCAGCTGTTGTA
>Ga0222674_1000222_pt1 | contig 25486 bp, 22 predicted proteins | sample AntAcemetagen866_FD_179804 | JGI IMG/M metagenome (GOLD analysis project Ga0222674, IMG submission 179804) | Saline water microbial communities from Ace Lake, Antarctica - #866 | ecosystem: Environmental > Aquatic > Non-marine Saline and Alkaline > Saline | place: Antarctica: Ace Lake...
AACAGGAGGTAACTTTCTGTCTTCCATCCTCCATGCACAAGGAATTGCTACCCGGAACTCTTATCTTTCCTATCTTGTTCCAAGCCAAATCCCTAACGGATCTTTCGCCTCTATCGCATGGGGCGGGAGGGAAGTAACGGAAGGAGGACAAACCATACAAGAAGAGCTTGCTCGACTTCAACCGAACATCCTCCTTTGTCTCGGGCCTGCCGCTCTTAACTATGCCAAGTTCGGACAGGCTCAACCTCCACGTATGCGCGGCAAAGCTCTCTCCTGGAAAGCGGATCTTCGTGGCTGGCGTGGAAGCCTTTTTCACTCTCCTGTATTTAACTGTAAATGCATTTCAACCTATGACCCATTCTATGTCCTCCGAGATTATTCCACCTTTCCTCTTCTTCAGTTCGATTTACAAAGAACAGTTACTGAAAGCCGACATCCTTCCTTATCGCTCCCTGTCCGGACAATCCATACATCCGCATCTGCTGACGAGTTGTGCTTCCTTATGGATACCTGGGGTGCCGGGATCTACTGCTCTCTCGACATTGAAGGAGGATTACCTAAGTGGCTGGTCAATGCGAAAGCTCTCGCTAAACCGAAGGACAAAGATCGTCTCCGCTATGGCTGGCCCTGCGTTAGCCTCTCTCCTGACCCTTCGCGGGCATGGTCAATCGCTTGGGGAAGGTATACGGAAACGGATCACGTTCGTCTCCTTCGAGCTTTCGCCAAACTTATGTATCGCGATGACGTACCTAAAGTTTTGCAGAACCAATTATACGATAATTTCGTACTGTCCTTTGGATACGGAATCCCTATCCGTAATGTAACCCAAGATACCATGATTAAAGGCTGGGCTGTGTATGCCGAGCTTCCCCGTGGACTATCCACTCAAGGCTCCATCTGGACTCGTCAGCCCCACTGGAAAGACGATACCATGTATGGAACAGGGATCGACAACCTGGCTCACGGCTGCGGTATGGACTCCGCTGTTACTTTAGAAATTTGCCTTGCTCAAGACAACGCGCTTTCGCCGGAGTCGATGAAGCATTACAAGACCATTATCGACTTGCAGAACTGCTTTCTGTTCATGGAACTAAATGGCATCAAGTATGACCAACCGGCAGTCACAACAAAACTCCGAGGTGTCCAAAAGAAGCTGGACAAACTGGGAGCATGGTTAGACAAACAAGCAAAAGGACCGCTCCGAGGACCAAAGGGTTCGCTCTCGTCGAAGAAACTTTGCGATTACCTTTATGCTTCCGGCGGCTACCCGAAACAGTTTGCCAAGGTCAATGGCAGGCTTACAACTAAGCTTACTTCCGATAAAGATGCGCTGCTTAAACTAAAAAAACTCCATTCACATGACCCTTTTCTTACCAACATCCTACGCCACCGCCACCTTGAAGGAGTCCGCGAGACGTTGTCAATCGTCGCGGACTCTGATGGTCGGGTCCGTTGCGGGTATTCACTTGAAGCTGAGACAGGTAGAGTTAAATGTTACTCTTCTCCTACAGGCTCCGGAGCAAACTTACAAACCATCCAAAAAGACCTGCGCTTTTCCTATACTGCTGAGTCCGCTGGACATGACTTCGCCCAGTGCGATCTTGAAGGGGCAGACGGATGGACAGTAGCCTGTCGTTGTAAAGCTCTTGGCGATCCGACTATGTTCGATGATTACAAAGCCGGGATGAAACCAGCGAAGATCATTGCGTTATTGTATTACTTTGGTGAAGTCATTAACACGCTTTCTCGACCAGACTTGAAGTGGCTGCACGACAAAGTCTTCCCTCTTGTCCAAAAAGAAATCGGTAAATGGCTTTACCTTGGATGCAAACGAGTGCAGCACGGAACTAACTACCTAATGGGAATCCCAACAATGCAAATGAACGTCCTGATGGACTCCTATAAAGAATCCGGTGTGCCAGTATATCTTGCTTTCGGAGACGCTAAACGACTCCAACAACTCTATCTCGCCCGCTACCGTGGCGTAAGCTTTTGGCATACATGGTCGTCTGCAATGCTAACTTCCAAAGGAGAACTACGGTCGGCTTCTGGCCACAACCGGGTGTTCTTCGGCCGTCGAACCGGAAAGGAACTTAACACTACGCTAAAAGAATTCCTCGCGAATGAACCACAAAACAACACCACGTGGGCTACGTCTTTGGCGATGCTGAAATTGTGGAAAGATCCAGCCAACAGGATTAGCGGGGTTATCTTAATGAATGCTTATGATACTTGGGTAGCTACAATCCAACGGAAACCCGGCGGTCTTTTCATTGTCCCTGTTCACCAAGTGCATGATGCGCTCTGCGTAGTCTGGGAAAAACTCCGCCGAACCTGGGCCAAAAACAAGATGAAAGAATATTTTAACAATGAACTAATAATCGCCGGTATACCGGTAACAATTCCGTTCGAAGGGAACTACGGTTCGTCTTGGGGGGAGCAGGAGGAAAGTATATGAACAACGGAGAAATAAAACAGGAAAACAAAACACCCTTACTAGGACTCGTCTTTGACGAAGCCCCAGTTGCACAGTCCCTAATAAACAAAGTCCTACTTATGAACACACCACAACAAGTAACAGAACGCTACACTAACAACCTAATCCGCAATGGACAGAATGACCAGTTTGTTCTATCTTACAGCCGTTCACAACGTAACTATGCACCAGACGGGAGTTTTCTTGGCTACATGTTTGAAGCCAGAGTACTACCACAAGATTCAAATGTTTCGTCTGAAGATCCGTCATTCGGTGCAACACCTAGTCAAGCAGTCAAGAATGCACTGGAAAAATACGGAGTAACTTTTCGATGAAACCCCTACTTGCCCACACATACGAACCCCATCGCCTCTCGTTCCCCTGTTATGTCCAGCCAAAACTTAACGGAATCCGCGCACTCTCCGGGACGATTTCCGGTCAGCGACATTTCCAATCCCGAGACGAAATTCCCTGGAACCGTAACGTGCTCTTGCACATCGCAACCGCGTTGGAAAACCTCCTACCAGATAATGTCCTAACAGACGGGGAGCTGTATGTCCACGGTTGGCCATTGCAACGCATTAACGGAGCAGTAACTCCTGTCCGTCAGGAAGCTAACGAGGACACAGTGCAAGTCCAATACCACATCTTCGATGTTATCGACTCGACGGAAGCATTCTCCCAACGGTATAAACGCAAGTTCGACCTCGTTGTTGTTTCCGATTGTCCTATTCAACCAGTTCCTACATTACGTGTTCATGATGAAGACGAAGCGAATGCGCTATACGCAAATTTCGTAGCCCAAGGGTATGAAGGCATGATGTATCGGTTAGGAGATTGCCCATACACGGCCCCGAAACAACCTCGTGCTGGCTCCCTCCACGTCCCTAACAATACCCGCTCTCCTTTCCTGTCCGACCAAGACAACCGTTGCTGGCATTTGCTCAAACGCAAAGACTGGCACGACGCAGAGTTTACTTGCATCGGAATACAAGAAGGAAGAGAAGGCAAGTATGAAAGCATGGTCGGAGCACTCGTTTGCGCTGTCGGCAACGGAGATACATTCACCGTAAGCGGTGGCCTTACCGACCATCAACGCATACTTTACTGGGAGCAACCTTCCCTTATTGTTGGCACTTCCGTCAAAGTTAAGTTCCTCCTTTACTCTACCGCAGGCATTCCACTTAACCCAACACTACTATGACAACTGAACAATTCGACAAACTATGCGACTCCCTCTCAACTTCCCGCCGGACAATCGTCATGGCCAAACGGCCTGAATATACTGAAGGACATTCCGATGTCCTGAATAACTTCAAAGTCGTAGCGACTGAACTTGGCCTGACTCCGATTCAAGTCTGGTATGTTTACTTCCGCAAACACGTAGCTTCCATCGGCCAATACGCAAAAAAGCCAGATGCCGGTATGTCCGAGCCAATCCAAGGTCGAATCATGGACGCCCTAAACTACCTCGAACTCCTTAACGCACTGATTGAAGATGAAGCCAGGTGACCCTGTCCTCTACCCTAAGTTCTGGGATGGCAGCCAGCCTGACCAAAACTACACCGCTGTCTTAAAAGAAATCCGAGACAACAATGCGGTGATCGAAGTTTACCACAATGGCCTTCTTCGCACCGCAACCGTAACCCTATCTGACCTAAAGCCCAACCCAACTCCTAATGTCCTTTCTCCGTAACTATCTTTCCTACTCTACCGGAAACGAATGCCCTGAAATGTTCCATGTTTGGGCTGGCTACGTCTGCCTGTCTGCAGCAGTTTCTAGACGTGTGTGGCTATCCTTCGGAGACGAAGTCATTTACCCTAACATCTATGTCATGCTCGTCGGAGACGCAGGCAACGGCAAATCCATTGCGTTGCGTAAAGCCAAACGCGTTATCGCAGAACTTAACGATATTCCTATTTCCCGTTCTGTAGAAACACCAGAAGGTCTCTGGCGATTCATGGCCGGGGACTCTAGCAAGAATCCTCCTGTTCCTTCGCCAGTAGCGTTCCCTACAAAGTGGCCTGACGGCGAGATACGCGAAGTCCATCCAATGACAATCATCGCTAACGAATTCATTAACTTTATTAACCTTAACCAAGCAGGTTGGATCAACGCACTTAATGACATTTACGACGAAGACTTTTATGAATACCGGACAAAAAATATGGGAGAAGATAACCTTATTGGACCCTACATTGTCCTCCTGTCCGCACTCACAACGGAAGTTTCTTCTGATCTACAAAAAGCACGAATCATTGCGTCGGGTTTTGCCCGCAGAACTATCTGCCAGTTTGGAGAACGTCAGTGGAACAATCCCCACAGCCAACCCGGCTTCGACGATGATCAGAAAGTCCAACGAGCTGCTGCAGTAGAATACGCTAAAGGTTTGCAGAAGTTGCACGGAGAAATTGCCGTTAGTGCCGAAGTCTGGGCATTCTGGAAAATTTGGTATGACGAACATTCCCACAACGTCCCCAAGCAAACTCCGCAGTTACGGTCCTGGTATACGAGCAAACCCCATCAAGTCTTAAAGATTGCCATACTGACAATGCTTTCCGAATCCTACGACCTTGTGCTTCGCATTCCACATATTCAAATTGCTCTTGACTATTTAGAAATCATGGAACAAGATCTTGCTAAAGTATTTGGCGGATTTGGACGGAACGAACTAGCCGCAGTAGCATCGAAGATTCTCGACTATCTACAAGGCCAATCCGAACCATTGTCCAAAAAACGTGTGAAGACTCTCTTCTGGTCATCGTGCAAACCGCCCAATGACTTTGAAGAATGCTACCAGTTCTTGCTCCAATCTAAACAGATTTCCTCTGCTTACTTGACGAACAGGACCAGCGGTATGCAGGACGAAATCACTGGTACGCCGGCAACGATGGTTGCGTTTGCCGCTTCCGTAGAGACTGCTCCGCAAGCTGACGTAGCTCCGACCGAGTTGCGTTCGGAAGCTCCGCCCGTAGCTGATCCATTAACACAGCAACCTGTGCCGACCTCCCCTGTGAGCGAGTTACCAATCCCAACTGAGCCTCAATCTGTCGTCGGAATTCCAGCCTTGCAGCTTCCGAAGCGTCTGACGGAAGGTTGAACTTAGACAGGATGTCCTTACGGGCAGACGATCCTGAACGCCTCAAGTCCCGGAAGAACGCAAGCGACTCTGCTTGGCGTGCTATTGCTTGGATCTCACCTCTGACATCCAGTTCTGGATTCTCCTGTAACTGTGCTCGCAATGTCGCCTGCACATTTCCGAACTTGCCTTCAATAGCCAGTTGTGCTTGGTCCTGTCTAAACGTCGCCACCTTCTGATTCGCGACCTTGTCCGCTCTAACCGCAATTCTTTGCGCTGCGTTGAAGTCAGCCTTCCTCTTTGGTTGGAATCCTGCCAACATACCAAGTTGCTCACCCGGTGTCGGCTGAATCGTAGGATTGCCACGGCTGTCCATTAACGGTCCACCACCACTCTGCGTAAGTTCAAAAATCTTCTTAAACGCAGGAGGCATCAAATCCCGGACACCAGAAGCATCCCCTTGTGCAAGTTTCGTCGCCCCTTTGAACAAGCCTGTGGCTACCGATAACGGCGCACCAATAAGCTGGTCTACTTGGAACCCGTTATACTCGCTCACGCCGGGCAGTGTTCCCATGGACAGTCTGCTCTGCCAATCCCAACCAAGGAGTGAAGGCAAACCCGTAGTTGCTGCATCCGAGAACGTGTGTCCACTCTCTTCGTCTTCGCCAAAGAACTGTGCGAGAAGCTCCCGCAAGTTCTTGTTAAGTTGCAAGTTTGGAAAGAGCTTCTCCAGCAACGCAATCCCTCCTGCCATAAAGGGCATTCCGAGTGTGCCTGCCATAGCGAACTGGACTGCAAGCATTTGAACTGCAGCAACCTTAGCTGCGTATTTCTCATGCGGAGTAAATCCAGGAGGATTAAAGAACCCTTTGCCGATTAAGTGCGTTAGCTGGCCAATACTCCCGATAACGTAAGATTGCATACTATTCGCGATCATCGCTGTCGACTTGGAAAACGTATCCTGACCGGAGAATGCTCCAACCGACCGGTTCACCTTTCCTCCGACGTCATTCACTGCATGGTTAAACCTTTTGGCTTCTATATACGCTTGCTCTTTTGACATTCCCTGGTTACGGTGATGATCGAAAGCAACCAAAAGTGCAACACTATTGTTGAAATGCTCCACCTGCCGGAACATCCACATACTTCCAGTCTGCAATCCTCCAAGCAACGTGCTTGCATGATCTCCTGCGGTTTTCTTTCCCTGACCTGCAATATGTCGTTTAATGTTATTTGACAGAACCTCATTCGTCGCTTCTTCGACATCATAAATAGTCAGGCCGATTTCACCGTCGTGAGTCGCTTGCTGTCTTAACCATTCATGCTCTGCGGTGTTCCACTTGCCTGACATAACTTCCTTGCCTGCCGACGCTATCATCTTATACGACCGCAACGGGTTCGCTGTCAACGCTGTAAGCTGCCCGGCTCCACGAAGAAACATCTGCGTTCCGTTCGCCATGGCAGAAGCCACGTTTGCACCGAGAAGCCAATGCGTTGTAAAGCGCGTCGCCATCCGTGCAACTTTTGGATCTGGAGACAAGATGTTTTCCGCGTGTTGTTTAAGGTAGCTTTTGAGGTCAGGTCTGCTTTGCAACTCTGGGTCCATCAACACCAACCGCATTTCCGCCTGGTAAATTTGCCGCGCCCAGTAGGTAGAAGTCTTTCCAATCCACGAGAAGTGGTTCTTCAAGTAAGAAAGATCCTCCGCTCCTTTACGTAATGTTCTCGCTTTCGTAGGAACATCTACGATACCAGCTTGTTTTGCCACGACTGCAAACTGTTCCACGGCGGAAGTCTTTTGCATTGTCTCCAGAATCTCCGGTCCAAACTTGGCCACCATCATGTCCTGCATATTCTTATCATAGACCCGCATCTGTGCAATCCAACTCTCAGTCCCCGAACCGAAATGCGGAGCGAAGTCCATATTCGCCGTGACTTTTGTAAACGACTGTAAGGTCGTGCCTGTCTGTTTCGCCCGCAACTCTGCTTCTGCTTTGCTGTCAAACTTGTCCATTTTGCCGTTTGCAAACGTGGCAGTATAATCTCCCATACGTTGTGCACTCGCCCATCCAGGATTGTCTCTCATGAACGTATCCCAATTCCTCCACTTAGCGGATTCGTTCGTAAGAACCTTGATAAGCGTCTGCAAGATTTCGGGCTTGACCTCCAATGAAAGTTGTTGCATTTTCTGGTTTGCCATCGCAGCCTTCTGTGGGTCGGAGAAATCTGTTAGCGCATACTCCATTACCGCATCGGCAATTTCTACGTTTCGATTCAATTTGAATCCAGACGTATCCGCAATCAGTGCAGCGGCGTTGGAGACAGAGACTTTGCGCATACCGTCCAGAGTCACAAGGTTCATCTTCTGTTGAGAAAGCTCTTTCTGCACAGTAAGTTGCTGCACCGACTCCCGATCCCCTTTCGACAACCCTTTAAGTAACTCCTGTACTTGCGGACTTGTAATAGGCAGCGTGACAATCTTCCCTGTCTTCTGTCCCTCTTGTTGATTAGCGAAGATCCATCCGTCCACGGCGCGAACAACCCTCGGACTTCCTATGGTCTTAAACATCGTGTCTACGGCTTTGTCCGTTGGAACTCCTGCATCCAGGTCAATAGCAAAAGCGGCGTGACCAGCAAGTTGCATATGTCGGGAGTTAGTCATCAACTGATATCCCTTGTCCACACCTTCTGCAAGCAACGGATGGTTAAGAATCGCTTGTGCAGGTTTCATAATAAACTTCGCAAGCGATCCCATCTCTTCCTTGGTCCAGAACAAACTTGGTTTCGTCGAGTAAATCTCCGCCGCACCGACAGGATCCAAACCGGCAAGTCCTTGCATTTGTTCGTAAGCGATCTTCCCGTAAGCATTCGCCTGCATGATAGTATGCGTAGCATCCAACGCTTCAGCAATGCCAGACTTGAGTCCGTCCATACTTTCTACGTTAAGCCACTGCATCACCCCTTTGTCGTCGAAGGCATTCAACGCTTTGAGCATAACCGCAGCGTCATTAGCGCGTTCATACAACAACGGTTTCATCGCATCAGGCATGACATCCATCCAGTCTTTAATGTTCTTGCCGTCGCCTAGCAACATATCCTTAATAAATGTCTCGAAACCGGCAGGACTTTGTTCATATCCCGCTTCCTCCAAGGACCAATTAAAGAACTCTTTGTCCGGACCATTCTCCTCGTAAGCTTTCGTAACAAACTCTTGTGCCACGCGCATACCGGGAGTTACCTCTTTATGTTCGAAAATGGTATTCAGAATGTCAGCCTTGCTTGCATCTTTGGCCGCGAGTAATCCAACTAATCTATCCGAATACCCTCTGGCAGAACCTGCATCCAAACCTTGTTTGCTAAAATAGTCCAGGCCAAAAGCTCGAACAGATGCTACGCTCTTAGTCGTATTCAAAACATTCGATGTGATGTTCATGACTTCGTCAAAAGCAGAGCCTTCTGTATTTTTGAATCCGAGAATGAACCCGACCCAGTTCTTAAACGCCTGCAAGCCGTTGTTTTTATCGACTTTGATTTTGGTCAGGATATCCCGAAACTCTTTAGAAGAGAACGTCTGCGAAACAAATTCATCCCCGTTCAACAAAGCATAAGCAGAATCAACCAAGTCCGTGTTGGTCGTCAACTCTGCCATGCCCGCTTCTTCTTTGGCGTAGCGTTCATACCAATTTGACTTCTCCGCTGCTTCGACAATGGCCCGGAGTTCAGGAGAAACTTTCCCTATAACCTCTTTGCGCAACATCTCCAACGCATTCCGATGCTCCGCTTTCGCAGGATTTGCCAGCTCGTGCAAGGTTAGCCCATGGAACAATTCGTGCACCATAATCGACTGCCGCGAAAGCTCCGACATTTTGGAAAGGTTCTCCGCAAGGTTGATAATAACTCTCTTTCCGTCTGCCTGCACTGCAAACGACATTCCCGATTCCTCGTTCTTAGACCATTTGATTTCAATCAGGTCCAATGCTCCGTCCAGTTTCATGGCGTGCAAGTCGGCTGCCAGTTCCTGAATGACAGGATGTTCGGATTGTAGGAGATGCTCTAGTTGACTTTTGCCAGAATTGCCGACAGAGGATACCAACTTGACATCCTTTGGCGCAGTCGGAGTCCAGGGTTTTTCCGGCGAACGCGCTGCGACTGGACTCGGATTTTTAACTACATTATAAATTTCCTTTTGTAGGATTTCTATAGACGATTCACCTTGTGCTTTCTCATACCCTGCAACTTCATCAAACACTTTAGGACGCGAATCCAAACTTTCAAAATCAAGATTAGTTCGACTGAACCATTCACGAGTAGTTTCATTCGGTAACGGTTCAACATTCACCCTTTGACCAGAACCGTCATCCAAGTCGTCTGCTACAAGTTCACGTATTTTAGGCCAGTCCAAACCATGGGCTTTTAACAACTCCAAGACTTCGGTCGCTGGTTCAGTTTTTAGAAGTATTGTTACGCCTTCCGCTTCTACATCAATGCGCTGCAATCCGTACGGAGCTGATTCTTTTCCCCGTTTAATAAGCCGCCCAGTTATACCAGCAGTAACCCGGCCCGGACTAGGACGAACCTGGCCATCTCCATACGCTCGGCCTTCGCTATCGTCTTGCCCGTCCTGCCAGCCGTACGTTTCGCCCTCTTCTTGTTTTTTGTTCATTTTCCGAACAACATCTTGCACAGCCTTCAACGTCCCTCCAGCTAAAGCCGCATCCAGTTCTTCGCGCATTCCTACTTGATCCGCGAGCATACGCAACTCCTCGAAATTTTCTTCTGTAGTTTGCTTGACGATCTCGTCCTTAGGCAGCGTAAATGTAATGTCACCTTTCTTACTTAACCCTTCTCCTTGCAGGATCGCAGAAACAAAGCTCGCTTTGAACGCCTCTCTTCCTTCATTAGTCGCGAGTTCACCATTCCTTAACGCAAAGTCCGCTTTCCGATGGAACATACCTGAGTTAATAATCTTTTGGTAATTCGAGTTCCCATCTCCGCCAAGTTCGAGGAATGTATTCTGCAAGTCAAGAAGAAACTTGTGTTCCTCCTGCTGTAAATGAGTGGGGTCTCGACTATTGACTTCATTCTCTCCCATGAACTGCATTGCATCTTCGAACGTACTTTGTTCCTGCTCTGCTTTGGTTACTTCCTTTCGTGTTTCATTGATCAAACTCTGTACGGCTTCCTTATCCGTCGGAGCTTCCAGGCTTGCAGACTCGGCATCTAGCCACTTCCGTCTTTCAGCAACGGCCGCATTATCCAAAGGTGCCATTCCATAATGTTCACGTAGCGCATTTATCTTGAAGATGCCAGCCTCAAACTGTTCTGGAGTCATCGCCGTAGCAATTTCCTTTTCCACTCCGTCGAGGATTTCCTTGCCCGATTTGATTTGCTCTGTCCGCTGTGCGTCTTTCGACTGCACAGGTAACTCTTGGAAGTTATCCGGACTTTTTTCTTTCTTTACTTTATACAGCGGGTTATCCGACATTCTTACCGCAGCATCACGAGGGACAAAGAAATTCGTCTGTCCAGCTTCCCGATTTGACCCTGGCTCGCTCCCCGTAGGAAAGCCGACTAAGTCTCCAACTTCAATCTTTGTCCCGTCGGAATACCGCAAATCCTGTCCGCGAAGGTCTTTTACTTCGACAATACGGAACGTCCCGTTTTTGTTTGTTCCGTGTTCTGTTCCGAAAACATCGAACTGTTTGCTATTCTTATGCACGAATGCTCCGCCGACAACATTTTTGCCTCCAGTCGCAACATTTAAGTCTTGCATCCGTTGATATTCTTCATCCGCTTGGCGATTGGCTTCTTCTAACGAAACGCCTTCGCCCTTAGACTCCGTGCGAGTTCTCCGCTGACCACGAAGCTCTTCCAAACTAGATGCAAGATCCACTGTTATTGTTTCCAAAGGCACTGTGCCGGGAGTGTTCTCCGCAACCTTACGCTTCTCTGCGCCGAGTTTGAGAGCTAGTTCTGTCTTAGCAATAATTGCCTTTGTATCCAAGAACTCCTTTTTCGACGTCCGTCCTCCAAACTCAGCCCGACCAGTTTTCGTCAGCATTAGTCCCGCGAACGGAAGCTGGCCAAGAGTCATGTCTAACGCGGCTGTAATTGGATCGAAGTGATACTCCGAGTTCGGGTCCACCGCAGACTGTGCCATTGCTCCAACTTCACCAAAGATACTTGCTCCAACTTCACCAGCACCCAGAGACACGGCACCTTGTGTTCTAGTAAGCGGCATAATCCGATTAGCGATAGCGGGATTGACGGCTTCGCCCATGACTGCACTAAGTCTGCCCGCAGGGTTCAGCATTGGACCAGCTAACTTGCCCGCGCTGTCTCCAAACATTCCCAACGCTGTTCTCAGGCTCTTTTGGTAAACCGCGGGCATGGCAGCGTTCGTTGCACCGGCAACTACACCTACAGCAGGGGAGCCAGTTTCCGTATATGCTCCTGCACCACTAAGTGCGGCTGTGCCTGCAAGTCTGGCAGCAGTAAATCCTGCACCAGCACCAGGAATAAACAACGGAGCAAAATCCACAAACATCCGCGGCAAGCTCCGACCGATGTTTGCTCCTTCCTCCGGTCGACCAACGGCCGTTCCTACCGATCGTCCAAAGCCCTCTCCTATGTCCGGAAGTCCGGTCCATTCCAACGCGCGATCTATTCCCGTCGACGCCTGTTTAATCCAGTTGTCGTTAACACCCGCATCAAACGAGTTGTTCCCGCGTTTCCGGTTTTGCATTGTCGACCAGTCAGACAGGGATTCCTGCACAACGCCAGCGCTTTTCAGCGTGTCGTATAGATCGGAGACTTGACGATAAGAGAGGGCCATATAAGGTAGTGGTTAGGGACGAGGTGCAAACATACCAGTGCCGAATAATCCGCCCTTGCCGGGTTTTTTCTGTGGACCGGACTTGGCAGTACCTTCCGCAACAAGACGGGCATATTCTGCCTGGTCTTGTGGAGACAGCTGCGCGACCGCGGCTGCGTTTTGTTCTCCTGCGCTTTGAATTGTTTGCTGTGGAATAAACGCCTGGGACGCAGGCATTCCGTTGATCTTCCCTTCAACAGGAGGTCCGATAAGATTCGGGTCTGCTTGATAGGACGAACCAACTTGATCGCCATCTTGCGAATAGATTTTATTCTGTCCGTTCGGTCCTTTCTCAACTACGCCGTGGGACTGGAGTGGAACCTTTTGGTCTCGTTGCATAACAGCGGCCTGGCCTTGCAATTTTTTCATTTTATCAATCTCGTCTTGGTCCATCCCTGTTGCACCAGCTTCCTGTTGCGATTGAGTCAGTATATCTCCACCGCCGAGTTTTGCCCATTGGTTTTCTGCGGTGTTTCCTTGACTAGCGCGGTTAGCTGGGTTGGTATTTTTAAACGCAAAGAACTTGTCAGTCTTTGCTTGTTGTGCAGCCGCTTGATCGTCAGAACGAGTAGTCCGCATTTGTTTCATTACGTCTCCCATGTTCTGTTGATTCTGTTGTCCTCCTAACAGTTGCAGTAAGGCCTGTTGGAATGGGTTTATTTGCTGAGTTGGAGCTTGGCCTTGCCTCGGTCCGGCTTGGCCTTGCCTCGGTCCGGGTTGGCCACCTGCTGCACCTGTGTAGCCCTGAGGTAAAAAGGGTTGATTTGGGTTCGTGTTGACTAGGTCGATTGGGGCTTGGTCTGCCATAATATTAGTTAGTTAGGGTTGTGGTTGTGGTGTTGTCAGAAGATAATCTTCCGGTTGAATTTTCCCTAGTGTTGGAAATTGATTTAACGCTCGTGCTCGTAGAATGTCTTCGGGCGAAAGTGCTCTTGTCGGCGGAGTAAGTTGTTGATCTACCAAATCCAACCAAGCATTTCCCGTATCCGTTGCAGTTGCCATTTGTGTTGGCTCCATACCGAATAATCCCCTAACAGCATTTCCACCTCGACGAGCAAGTCGCGGAGCAAAGTCTAATATACTTGTAGCAAGTTCTTTTCCAGAAGTATTCCACCAGGAACCTAGGTTCTCACCTGAAGCGTAACCGGGTGCATCTGGATGCGCAGATGGTCCGCCAGGACCACCCGGAGACGGAACCATTCTTTGATTCTGTTCTCCCCAAGGATACATTCTTGCGGCTTCTTGCTGGTAAGGATCTTCTAGCGTTCCGTATAATCTTGCGATAGCCTCTTGTTGTTTTGCAATGGAAATGTTATTCGGATTATCATACACCGGATCAAATTGACTTTTCACAAAAGCATTAGCAGCCGACTGGTTGTTCGTCTGCATGTTAGTTCCAACCGCCTGCAACTCTGGGCCCATCGCCTGTAAAATTGCAGGGTCAATCTTACCAGTGCGCACCATTTCAGTGAGCAAATTAATATCAGTTGCGCGGTTATCCGCTGCAGTCCGATCTCGTTGTATAAGATTTGCCTGCTCCATCTGTTGCCTTTCCAATGCCAACTTCTTTTGCTGAAATTCTCGTTGTGATTCAGCTTGAATCGAGTCAGTCTCATTCTGCTGCATACCGAGCATTGCCTGCATTAGCATTTGCGGTTGGTTATTATTTTGGTTCCCCTGTATCGCTTGCATAAGCTGCAAAGCCATACCAAGTTCAGCCATCTTCCGACTTTGTGGGGTTTCTCTTTGTTGTTGTCTGTATCTTCCCATAGTATTAGCCCCGGAGGGCGGTTATAAGTTCGACTGCAGCGATAACGCCAAAGTGCGAACTAGCGGTTGCGGAGTTAAGAATCAGTGCAATGCGGATGTCAAAAACATCGCCAGGCGCAAATCCCGTTGGAGTGATAACGAAATCTTTGTCCGCGAGTGTTATCGAGTTAATAGTTGTTGCCGCGGTTGTGACGAGGTCTGCACCAACGGTTAAGTCCCGTGCAACTTTGTGGATTTCAACATCAACCGTAGCGGACGTTGCAGCAACACTTGTAAGCATCCCGGCGGCAAAGCGGAGGCTAACAGCAGCTCCAGCTTCATACTCGATTGGAAGCTGCACTGTAGTCCGGGCATACTGCGTAACAGCGCCGGCAGCATTCATGTCCGAGCTGCGAATACTCGGTCCAGAGGTTCCAAATGTTCCGTCATTGATGCCCAGGTCATCTGCACTGGCGGTTCCTAGAAGCGTCCCGAACGCGTTCCAGATACGGAAGTTTGCCAGCGGTAACGGAATACTTGCTCCCGTATTCGCAATGATTTGATCCCGGCCAACTGGGCCATAAAAGCCTCGTCGAGCGGTGATTGTTTCTTTACATGTAATTTGTTCGTCGATTGTCATTGGTAGTTAATAGTTTGTGGTTTGCATGGTGCACAGCCTTTCTTGCGAAAGACTACGCGAAATTGTTTTTTATCCTCGTAAGGACAAACGTCAGGTGCGCCCACAGCTTTTCTCCAGTCAACATTGCTTCGACATGTCGCACAATGAGTTCGAGACAGGCAATGATTTGAGTCCGTGAATTTCATGGAGCTTCTGAAATTGTGACGGTGTAGGCACTTGGCCCGACCCCGTATGGGCTGAAGTCCATCGTTGCGGAAATGAATGCAAGGGTTTCACAGTTGAAAACAAAATAACCGTTTCGATTTATATAAATGCTTGTGATTGTGACAGTGATCGTTCCGGCGTTTCTATCGCAAACCGCACTTGCAGTCATTGTTGGATTTCCCTCGCTCCTTGCTCCTGCTCCGCCACAGGAGCCGTCATTAGTGCTGTACGCATACCACTGCATGTTGCCTATGGCGTCACCACTGCCGCCGAACGTCACATTTGCAGAGCCTCCGGTCGCGGTGTGCTTGATATCGTATGAGCCAACCTCGTGCACACACTCCGCCGATGGCCCTCCGCTTAGGACAATGCTGACTCCGTTCCCGAGAACATCGCAACAGTTACAGCAGTTGCACCGCCGAGAGCCATCGGCTCCAAGAAAAACAAGTGAGAATGACATAATTTATGTAAAAGTAATTTCAATCGCTCCATCCACGCAAGTTGCGGTTGCAGAAGTTGGTGTTGTGCCATCGGTCCCGTTTGATCCATTGGTCCCGTTTGTGCCATCGGTCCCGTCGATTCCGGCAGTACCAGCTTCCCCGTCTTCCCCGGTCTCTCCTTTAGGCAAACCTAAATCTAAATACCATTTGTTATTTTCAAACCGAAGCTCCGCGGTTGCAGGTTCTTCAGCATCTAATGTAGTCACATCACCGACTTCAAACTCAGGTGGTTGCGACGTAAGCAAGGGACCTGCTTTCTGCGCAGCGGCTTTAGGCTCACTCATCAACAAACTCGGCTCAGTCTTCCGAACAATTTTCGTTGCCCTTTCTCTCCGTGCGATGGTCGCCGTGACTTTCCTTGGCTCTGGTGGTTTTTCCCGATCCCACCCCCATGAGTCTTTAATGCTTGTCGCAGTATCTCTGCTCGCACTTGGTAATCCTTTCTCACCCATGAATATCCTCCACGTTCAAAACTTCAACCCGATATTTCGTTCTGCTCCAACCAACTGCTTGTGAGTCCACCTTATACGCATAGTATCCAGTCAACGGAACTTGTGCCGGACTTGTAGCACCTATCACACTCGGACTCACACTTCCTTGAACCTCAACATTTAACTCTTTATTCACGATAACGGTTGGAAAATCGTCTCCAATCCAACCAACCGCTGCATCTACACTAGCACTTGCATTTTCCGTCGCATTATTCAAAAACCTCGTACTCATTAACATAGGCGGCAAGTTCTGCACACGCACATCCAAGTTTATATCCTTACTTTTCCCCCAGCCTTTGGTCGCATCCCACATCTTATTCTCAGTATCATCACTGTTCAAACTATAAGACTGGCCAGCACTAGCACTGACGTCAACCCTGCCACTAACCTTTCCGCCACTCAAAACAAAAGTCAATGCAACAGGACGAAAACTAGGCCAAGCCAAAACACTCACTCCCTTTAGCGTGCTAACCTTTGCCAACACGTCAGCTTTAACAGCCGTTGTTGGTAAGTAAAACTCCCATACATCAACCCAAACTCCTGCTGTATAAAACTCTTTTCGGTTCCATAGTAGCTCCGGCAATACTCCCACGCTTGCGTGTCCACTAGCACTCTCGCTTCCACTTAGGCTATAACTATATCCACTCGCCTTTCCATTCCAGTCACTTTGTGTTTCTCCGTCTGCTTCGTCCTTAGTCCAGATAATTTCCAATGCCGCTAACTCGTCTGGCACTTCGATCTGGTCTTTTGTAATTGCACTACGTTCGCTTGTTGCATCCAACGCTGCCTGAATTGCAACTATGTCCCAGGTCTTTCTCAGGTTCAGATCTTTGCTAACAACATCCAGATCCGTCGCCGCTTCACCCATGTTAACTCCCATGGTAGTCTTCTGCCATTCAAACGGCATAACAATCCCCATACGAGGGTCATACTGTTGCCCATGCAACTCTTCCCCTTGGGAATGGTTCGTTGTTGGAGGAGTATAAGGCATTACCGTCCGTGCCTCCGAAATTGTTCAAAACGAAAAACATCCCATTCACGGAAAGACGCCAGCGCACGGTCAGCAAGCTCCTGTGGCGGAGGCAAGTTTCCTTCTTGACGAGAAATAAATTGCTTGTTAAAATAATTCATATGAATAATGCTTCGCCATTGTAAATACGACGAGCCTTTGCTTAGCCACGGGTCTGTTGCCGTAGTTTCCGCCAGCGTATCCGCGTCCCAATCCGTAGTCATAGCGTAGATTTCCATTCCCAACAGGAAAGTTTCCCCTGCTGTTTTGGGAAAAAACAACACCCGGTCGCCTGCGAAAGTAAACCTTCCGCGTCCAGGAGGTTCAAGAGTATTTCCATCCGTTACATTCCTCCGCCGATAATGCGGATTGACTCTTTGTCTTTCCAGACTTTCCGCGATCGTAGTCCATTCCACGGGAAGCAGATTTCCATATGTATCGAAAATCCCTACTTCAACAATAGACTTAACCTCCACTGCTGTTGCCGTTCCATAAAGAACCGTGTTCACAAGACTTCCTCCCGTGCTTCCATCAACGGATAACTCCGCTAATGTTCGAGTAAACTCGAAATCGTACAGTAATTCTGCCTCAGCACGAGCCTGATTAACTGCGACGAGGAATAGATCGAGACCGTTTTGGGTCAGATCCGCCACGTCAAGTTGCAGGTATGACGCCGTAGCTTTTTTAATGTCAGATAATAACACAGGAAGAAGATAGTTGTAAACAGGATTTAGAACTCTCGACCTTTAAGTCCAAATGGACCTGAAGGAGTGCCTTTTTTTCCTGTGAATTGTTTTTGGTCGTTGGTTCCGCCGAACGTATCAGGGTGATCCTTTGCCGTTGTGCTGAGCCGTTTCTCCTTATTTCCCTTGCCGGGAGTATAAGTTTTGCCTGCGAGTGAACCCATAGAGGTCGTATTCATAGTTTATTTTCCTTTTGTTGGATTAGCGCAGTTTTGGTGCGCCAACCACAGTGATGTAACCAGAGACCGCCGAAACGTCTCCAGCCGCTGCTCCACCAGAGAACGACCCCGCACCGAACACAATCGTGTCCGTTACAGGATCGACCACCGCTGGAACAACTACGTTATTGGTATCGTCGAAGAAGTTGCCACAAGCAACAAGCTGCGAAAATCCCAAAGCGTCCGCGCTGAGAACGTTGGTTTGACCACCAACGCTAACAGCGGTTAGCTTCAGGCGTTTCAACACCACTTTCTTGTCAACCGGACCACCGAACGCGAATTCCCCCGCGTCCAGTGAATCCGGCAACAAGCTGACTTGCGATGCAGTCAACGCAGACATAACTTAGAGGGTAATTCCTCCGAGGTCGCCGACGAACTGGAACGCTTCTGGATAAGGGAACTCGAAGCCACCTTCGGTCAACCATTGATCCTTCCGCTTGTCAGCATCGTTTTCCTGAATCATGGCTTCGATGTCCGTGTCGCTGTCAGTCAGCGGACGGAAGTTCATGTAACCCAGGTCGATATAGAACGCGGAGTTCCGGAACGCAGGGTCATTGAACAACGGGTGAGTCTTGTAAAAGACCGTGCCCGCATTCGAGTTATGTTTAATCATCTCGAAGTCGAATCCTTTGAATCCGTTCTCGCGAAGGCTAGTGAACTGGATCTGGCGCTCAAACATGTCAGCGACACGATTCAAGTAACCAGGACCGCACAAGCAGAGCTTGCTCCAGTCGGTAGCGTTCGTCCGTTCGAATACACGGGAGTTCAGTTCATTGAACTCAGCCTTCGTAATAGTCGCACCGGCCAACTTGATGATGCGCTTGTTCGTGTAAGTCACCCAGTCGGTTTCCGCAGAAACGTCGGCCTGACCGTACTCGATTGCACCACCAGCAGCAACGCTGCCCTTTTCCCACTGTTGCAAGAACCACATCAACCCACCGGTGAACCGGCGAGAGACAGTGTCTCCTGTGGACGGATCCACCGCAGTGGTCTTTCCTCGTTCACCAAAGAACGCAGCAAGTTCCAACTGAGACATGTGATCAATACCATTGTCGAAACAAGCTTCCTTGTACGCGCCAGTTTTGTCATAGACAGTTGGGGCTTTCAACGCCGTGCGGGTGAGCTCAAACGCAGTCTTGAAGATTTGCGTATAGTTAACCGCTTCGTTCGGGAATTTAATCCGGCCGGAGCGAGAACGCGCACCTTCAGAGAACGCCGAACCCATCGCGTAGATATGCTTGCCAACAGCAGCCGCAGCCACGTTGAGAAGGTCAGCCTGTGCGGTGACGAGTTCCAGTTCCACATAACCACTGCCGACCACAGTCACACGACCAGCGATATCGGTATACGACGTTGCCGTCGGACCAGTAGCGCTGACACCCATGTTGAACAGTTTTACAACCGTATCAACTTGGAAGTCAGAAGCGTCAGTGACATACAGCCGAATAGCACCCATAGCAGCAACATCAAAGTTACCATTACTGTCGCCACTTGCTGTGGTTACACCGGCCGTAGTAAACGGACCAGTCTTGTTCCCCGAAGTTGCGGGTCCAGCTACCGTAGTAGTCTTGATCGCAGCCCAGCGTTTTTCCTGCCAGCCGAACTCAGGGATCGGCGTTTCATCGTTGTCCATCATTGACAGCAAACCGACCAAAGGAGCAGTGCCGTTCGGGAAATTGTGAAAAATCCTCCGACGGGTGTTCTTGGACCAGTAGTTGTCAATTGTTTCACTGGATGTAAGTCCTAGTGCCATTGTGTTATTTCCTTTGTGTTGTTGTATCTAGCTGACAGGAAGGACCGTTAGACCTTACCGAGGATGCCCATTGCTTTGGACTGTCCTTGGACAGAATCACCCGCTCCGCCTCCGCCACCACCCCCACCCGGTGTAGTTACCGGAAGGGTTGGCTGCTTAGACACAGGTTTGCCGGCAACAGCGGAAGCTGCGGCCAGTTTGAATTCGGGGTTGGTTTGTTGAATTACTGCTTCGACCCCGGAGGCGATGGCAGTAAATAAAGACTTTTCGTCCTTAAATTGGGATGTATCAAGAGAGTTACCTACGGCGGCAAGAATTGGCCGTAGAGCGGGATTGTTAAGTTGCTCGTGAGTTTTGAAAAAACGGGATTCTTGTGCCTCCACTTGTTGTTGCTGATGCGCGGTAAGTAAGGGAGCATATTGCGAGTCCACGTTAGACTGCGCTTGTTGTAAGCGAGCTTGCATGACAGTATCAACGTGCTTAGTAATTCCGTCACGCATACGCTCTAGTGCAGTCTTCTGCGTGTCCAAATTTCCAAACTGGGTCATGAAGTCCTCGTCGATATCGAAAAAGTTCAACATCTTCTTGGCTTCTTCCGCAGTCATCGGAGCTTTCGCCTGTTCGGCAGGGGCCTTTGGCATATACCCTTTGAGATGCTCGCCGAACTCAGCGGCCATCGCCTTAGCGTCGAAAGGCGCAACTTCAGGAGTAGCCTCCTTTGGGTCAGGAGTTACTTCCGACGTTGGCTCAGGGGTAATCTCCCCCAAGACCTCTTTCGCGCTTCCGCCGTGATTATCGTCTGCTTCCTCGTAAAAAGGAAGGAATTTATACTTTAATGGATTCATGTTATTGTTTGGATTTCGTCAATTCGTGTGCGGTCTCAGCGATATTGCTAAGATTCGATTTGAGAGTTTGACGGGACTCTTCAAAAAATGTAAGAAATGAGGACGTTGTATCCCGGTTTCCATGGAGTTCTGAAAGTGCTGCAATCGCCTCGGGCGTGCTCGGACGGAGTTCTAGCAACTGTTGCTCCAGGATTTTCACGTCTTGATTCAAAGTGAATAAAAACGATTGGTAATACCCCGAGGACAAGAACGTGTCCAACTCTACGAGCTGGTCTTCTAGTTGCTTTTTGCTTTTCTCTTCACTCATACTGGAACTCCTGGTTGAGGCGGAACCCCCGGTTGCTCCGGCATGACCATCGGCGGCGGCATCGTTCCGGGATCGTAATTAAACCGCGAAATATCCACCCCGCCGCGAAGGTATTGCACCTGACCAACGAGCTTCACAGGGTCCATTGTTTGCGTAACCTGTTGCGCTGCCATAGGATTTGCCTGGAAGAGCAAGCCTAACAACTCCTGAATACTCTGTGCCATGAAACCTTTTTCCGACGCCAAGGTCGAATCGAAAGTAAAGAAATCATCTCCACAAATAACCTCTTCCGGCGTACCCTTAAACGCAGCATACCGTGCTTCCAGGTCTTCCACTTGACCAACAATGCGCTGAAATTGTTCAATAGAAAGTGCCTGCCTATGGTTCGTTAGCATCTGCTGTCCGAGTGGCGCATACGAACCTTCCCAAATCAAATGCCCGTGCATTTTCATTCGTCCAGCGGCACCCGCATTTACATTACGGCTTTCCGTAGCAGACCGGCGACCAGGGGCATACTGGCCCATCGCATTCCCGTTTACTCCCGTCACCACTTCCATTAACCGGGACAAGCTCTCAACGTCGGCAATGTGTCCCGCTGTTACGTCTTGCACTTTCAACTGCGAAACAGCCTTCTCTCCAATCAGAGGGTTCGTTCCCGAACGCAAGTAAATATCCCCTTCACCATCAAGGCTTTTCGTATCAACCACAGACGGATTGATAATCAAGCGGTTGCCGATGACTCTGCGGACGGAAGAAATACGTGCGTTAATGAACCAGGACATAATATCCTGCAACCTGTAAATTAGATCTGCCAAGCCGTCCGCGATAGTCTGCTCCATGTCAGGAGTGAACAAGCCTACGGTAAAGGAAAACTGTCCGTGCCAAGTGCCTGCTGGTTCCAGTCGGATGATCCTTTGGTCATTCGCAATCCAAAGATGATACATAACAGGAAACGTCTCCGGACCAAGAGGCTCATCCCCGTCGACCATGAACTTACTCGGAACAAGCTTAATCTGAACTTTGGTAACAACGCATAACGCTTTCGTATTCGTCGCAGAAAAGTTTTGTCTCCAGTCGTTGTCGATCCTATTGTTAGAGCGTAAAGTTCCACCACGGGAAGACATCCAGTTAACAGAAGCAGCAGGAATATGTTCCACACCAGCAACTTCCCCGTTAGTTTGAAGCTGATACAGCTCTTCCATCGAGTACTCTTCTTCGCTCGCACAGAACCGACCTTTCTGGAAATCCACAAGCGGGTATGCTGTGTCAGGAAAGAAGCGATACGGAGAAACGTTCCGAACATAATTACCCTCGAACCGAACGAACTCTTGCCAACTAGGTTCCCCTTGGAGACTTGCAGTAACGCCGAGGATATTCACCTCAACTGGCGGAGGAGTCACGAACACATTCGCTATTTCCTTTGTCCATCCAGTTTCAAAAATGCCTACGCCAAAGCGAGCAATGTTTAGCAAGTGCTGGAATGTTCGGAGATTGAACTGATTCCGTTTGCAATCCCGATTCACAATCTTTTCCGCATCCTGCTGTTTGGTCCCGTGATCTTCGTTTCCACTCGGATCGAACTCGAAGAACATTGCATTTTGATTATACAAAAGGAACAAAAACGAAACAAAAGTTTGAACCTGTGCGTAGGTGTGAGGCACGACTAGCTTTTCCGGCTGGCCACGATCCGCTGCTTTCTTGTCAGCTTCGTCCTGTGCACGTTCGCCACGATAAACCTGGTCCTGCAAATCCCAATCCAAATACTTGGACGACATTTTCAACCGCGATTGCTTCATCAACGCTAAAGCATGAGTTAACAATGCCTGGTGTTCTTTCGTCGGCTCGCCTTCTTGTTCGAGTAATTTTTTGATGTCGTCGGTCATAGCTTTAACAAAGTCTTGGCATTAAAAAACCTGCGCTGATCTTCTCCGTAAGAGATATTCGTTGTCCGTTTTGGCCGCATATCCTCGTCTTCAGGACGAGTTATATACGCACAGCCGTGAACAATCGCACGATAGAGATTTTCCATCATATGGTCTTTTTCGTCTTTTGGTTTATTCTTGTCCCCGTCATAGACGTAATAAGAAAATTCTGAAATGGTCTCGCGCAAGTTAGGAGAGAACATAATCGTAGGTTTACCGTCAGCCCCACGCTCTTTCAATCGTTCTCTAACCATGTTGATCCCCAACCGCAAATCTTTACTTGCTGGCATGAAATAAATTCCATACTTACAAAGCTCATCCACAATGGATTCTCTTGTAACCGGATTTGGAATAACTGCCAACGGGTCAATGTAGTATTCCGGGACGAAATATCCACCAACACGATCTTTCAAGTCCGTAATGCACGGATGGATTAAGTTCTCCGAAAACATTTCATCATAAACATAAAGTCTTCCCTGTGGGTCTGTGGCAAAATACAGGATTGCTTGCGGCAACCGAATATGATAATCCCACCAAATCCGAATGGTATAGTTTTTTGGCGGAAGATGGTAAGCTTTCCAGCCAAGAGGAACTTCCTGGAGAACGTGATCGTCATGAATAAATTCTTTGTAAATTCTGCCCGACATTCCTAGTGGATGGCCAAAAAGGCGACAGTCCTTTTCATCTTGCGTAAGAGAAGATTCAAATTCCGCAACTCCAGCTTCCTCCCGGTAAGGGTTATCATAAATAGACCCGGTAATGATATATTTTGTTTCAAACTCTAACCCTTCTTCCGCATCCTTAATCGGAGCGTCTGGATTCGGCGTGAACTTAGTATTCATCCACATCTGATCTAACGGAGTGCAAGTAAACCAATACGAACCGTTACGATCCATCAACCCGCGGGCATGAGCCTTAAACATTTTTTCGATACAAGGTTCATCGACATGGATAAAGTCCCAATCAGCGGACTCCGCAGAGAGCTTGTTTCGTTTGTAAGCTTCAATAGTATCAATAGTCAAAGTCGAACTACCTCCGCCGAACTCATCCGGACGAAGGATTTCAACCTGCTCGACGTAACCGCCTTGCGTAGTTGTAATTCTTCCAATCGACAACGCAGGCAAGAACCGAAAAAGTTTTCCAAGCTGTTCGTGAGACCCATCCCTATTCGTAAAGATCCGCTGGCTAACACCCCAGTCGGCAACAATCAAAAGACCTTTGACAGGTCTGTTTGGAATTCCCGCACGAATAAACGGATGATCCGCACCGCCTTCGTGCCGCACAGCAACATTCCGCTCGCCATCATAAATATCGAATGCGTCTTTATACCAGACACGTCCCCCCATGCACCAAGCAATGTCCTCACAGATACCGCTTTCGCTCTTGCCGAAACGGTTGCCTGTTCGCAAATACCGACCAATAGCTTTTGCAGTATGGAACTTGTGCTGCTTTAAATGCGGGCGATAAAAGTAAACGCCATACTTTTCTTTCAGTTCCTGGATACGACGAAGCCTTGCATTCTCCTGACGGAGTTCTTGCAATTTTACGAATGCTTCGACTTTAGAACTCATTAGATAGAAACTCCAGAACCGGACCAAGTTGCATTGGACCCACGGGTGTCAATGTGAACAAAGCCGCTGTAATGGCCAAGACCGCCTTCAAACAGACCTTCTTTCCGGTATTTTTTCAAAAGCGAATAGACAGTGATCGGACTTGTCAACTTAACTGTAATATCACACGCGGTGAATTCGATATGTTGCGAATAGCACACACCGCCAATAGCTTTGTTGTAAGCAGGTGAGCGATAAATAGACAGAAGACGAACGGGCCGGTGCAAGTCTCGACGCAAACGGTCAAGAACAGTAAGCGTGGGGATGATGTTATCCCAAATAAGTTTTGGCGGTTCTGTGTTTAATCGCAATGTGCTATCCCGCCCACCACGGAAGAAAACCTCCAACGCAGAAAAGTGCCGGATGTCATGCTTGTCCAGAAATTTTTGGAATTGTTCGATGTTAGTCATTAGAAAGTGCCTTTGGTGCTGAACTCGAAAGTTGGAGGAAAGACTGGGACGGGCCAGCCGGATTCTGTTTGTGTCCATTTAACTGCAATACGGCCTTGTGCATTCGCGATAAATTCGCGGCAAAACGTAGTCTGCTTTTCTCTGGGAACAAGTCGCAAAATGTCATCTGGTATGGAGCCTTGGAAATCATTATAGCGATTTACTTTGAAGACCATCGTTTGCCTTTTACAACCTTAGCGTTAGGATTAAACGGTCCGCCAGGATTGCTTCTAGTCTTGATTTCTTCCTTCGCATTGAAACGACCTTTGATTGTTCGATAGGTGGTGTAAACTATACTAAGAGCTAACAGCGCATCAGTTACTGGCCCTGCTAATTCACTCAGGTCTTGTTTGAAAAAAATCGTAGCAAGAGCCATGAGTCCTGTGACCAAGGCGAATAGAATTGTGCGTGAAGCGAACCAACTCATTAGATTTTGTTTCTTGCTTTGAGATTTTGAAGGGCAAGTTCCACAGTGGCATTGACGACCGACGTGGACGCCTGAATTCCGGTAGCAATGGCCCGAGCTTGGATCTCGTCAACGGCCTGCTTGCGCTTGATTTCCCCGGTGGCCTTGCTGTCTGCAAGAGATAGGACAACATCAAGAGCGATGGGCGCG
>Ga0222674_1000225_pt1 | contig 25426 bp, 26 predicted proteins | sample AntAcemetagen866_FD_179804 | JGI IMG/M metagenome (GOLD analysis project Ga0222674, IMG submission 179804) | Saline water microbial communities from Ace Lake, Antarctica - #866 | ecosystem: Environmental > Aquatic > Non-marine Saline and Alkaline > Saline | place: Antarctica: Ace Lake...
TGATTTAACGCTGTATATGATGACTTCTCTGCAAACTATCTCAGCCGTTTCACCAACTTTCTTTTTTGCCGCTTCTAGCCATTTCAAAGCCTCGGTAAAATGACCATCTTCAAATGCACACATAGCCTCAACAATCTCTTGAAAAATAGGTTTACAGCAGAACTTGTATTTTTTGCCAGACCCGCATGAACACAGATCATAGCTCTCTGGAATTCCGGCGCGTGCCTGCTCGATCGATTCTAAGTTTGGATCAGGTGGGTTTGATGATCTTCCACCCGATTGGAAATCCTCAAAGCTTTCTTGAACAGGTTTTTTTATGGCGTCGAATTCAGTAGTGGGTACGATTTCATATTTGATTTTGTGATTGTTTGCTATCGAGACAAATAACTGCTCGCAGGGGTCTTCTTTTTGAAGAAGAATCTTGCCGGGCCAGCCTCCGGCAGATTTTCTCGCTTTTTTGAAGGCTGATTTTACTTCTTTTGTGCTAGGGAGTTCTTCGGTGAATGCTACAAAACCGAAGATTTGTGTACTGGCAGTATCTACAATAACATAAATATCGCATGGTTTTTCTTGGACACTTATCAGAGTTTTGATGGGAAATACTGCCCAGATTTGATCTGTCGCCATTTGAACCTTTCAAATATTTTCTAGAAGCGATTTAAAAAATAACCTAGATTAAATGTCTTATATCTTCGTCGGTGTGATTTCTGGGTATGAATTCTCGCAAAAATTCGAGATAGCCACGGTCATTGATCCCTTTGCCATTCCATAATTTCAGAGATGAATTTAGGGTTCTTAAGGTGCCAACTACTTCCTTTTCAGAAATCGACCGTTCTTGCATTGCTTCAGATACTTTAATAGCAATAAATTGCTCTAAACCGACGGTGAAATCAGTCGAGCCAAAATGATCGGTTCTTAGGCAGTCTTTTGAAAAATCTATATCGTTATGTGATATCTTTTTGATCAAGTTTTCATAGACCGTTTTAATGATGCTGTCATTCAGTCGTTGGTCGACGTCTTCTGGTATCCCAGCGTCGATATTTATTAAATGCTGTTCGATCTTCAGCATCAGCGGAGTCAATTTTGCTGTCTTATATTTATTACCGTCGTAGGTGAGAGAAGTGCGTTGCTGTTGCTTAGCCTTCATTTGTTCCAAACGCCGCTTGCGCTTTTGCTTTTTTAGCTGAGTATTTGCCATAGGTACATCAATTTCTAACAGAGAACTGAAAGAAGATAAAGAGCCTTTTTAAGCTATTCAAGTCAGCGATAGAATCCGAAATTTTTGTATACCCAAGGGCTTTCGCTACCCAATCAAAGGTCGAAATTCTGATATTGCTGTCGGCATCAAATATTTTTCTGACAGTAGATCGTGCTACCTCAGCTCGAAAAGCTAGCCATTCAACATGTTTATCCAACTCGCTCAGCTCTCGGTGTACCTTCCGGCTAATTTGTTTCAATCACTTCATCTCTTGCTTTGAACTTGCATGTAGATATCGGAAATTTTAAGAATCTGCTTCATCACAAACCAGATATAGTTCGCGCAGAACATATTGGCGGCTACGCCGTAATTACCCCCTCATTTTTCAACAAAAAAATCCGGAGCCGTAGCCCCGGAGCAATAAATAATCACATTTTTAAATCGCCGGGATTGAGTTTGCCGTCGAGTAGCATTCCAACAAAATCATCTTTGGTTAGACTTCTTTTCTTGCGCTGATGTTGCCTAAAAATGATTTCCAGACGGTCTTCGTTGCTTAGCGATAAGTCACGAATCCTGGGTATATGTTCATCCTTCACTAACTTCAGCGCGTAGCCGATGACGTCATCTGGATGCAGTTTCTTGCCAAGCTCCTTTGTATTTACTTTTGTTAGAACGCGATCTAATTCATCCCTAGTTTGTTGCTTTAATCTAATCGCAGAACTTCCATTTTTTGTCTGCCGTTTGTAATCATCGCCATCAGCAATGGTTACAATTCTCTCATTGGATTGTTTCATATTGGACTCCTGTAAATTTAATTGTTTGAGGGAAATGTTCCCGCAAGGTTGCCCATGAAATCAGCATAAATGGCTGTTTTTACATGTGCGTGATTTTTTTGTGCGTGATTTGTGCGTGAAAAAACATCCCTCTTGGGCTCAATAGAGCTTACAAACGCTTACAGGAGTCTACTCTAAACCGTTGGGGCACTTGGTCTACGCCAGTATTTTCATTGTTTTAGAAAACCAGAATACGCGGGTTCGATTCCCGCCGCCTCCACCACTTCGATCCGGATAGGTACTGGCACCAACCTCACCAATGGTCCTCTACCTGCCTGATAGCCAATTAAATATCCATATATATCCAAAAACTTGCCCATATGGCTATTTATGGATATAATTATGGATATTGGAGTCCAAATGGAAATTCACAAAAAGCTAATTATTATAAGCCCTAAGATCCTAAAGCTTATAGCTGAAATTGATCAGTTTAAAGGCAGTTGGATTGCCTTAGGTCAGCTTGCCCCAGAGAGAATGACATCTTTAAAGAGAATCGCTACGATTGAGTCCATTGCATCCTCCACAAGAATTGAAGGGGTAAAGCTCTCAAATTCTGAAGTCGAGACTCTTCTATCTAATGTAGAAAAAACCTCTTTTAAAAATAGAGACGAAGAGGAAGTCGCTGGCTATTCCGAGGTTATGACTTTGATATTTGGTTCTTTCCAAGATTTACCTCTGAGTGAAAATATAGTTAAGCAACTTCATCAATTGCTATTGAAGCACTCTAGCAAAGATATCCGACATCGTGGTGAATATAAGAAATTAAACAACCATGTTGAAGCATTTGACCAAAACGGTAAAAGCCTTGGGATAGTTTTTCAAACTGCCAGTCCGATCGAAACGCCTTTGCAGATGGAAACATTGCTTAGTTGGCTAAATGAATCCCTCAAAAATTCAGAAATGCATCCTTTGATAATTGTGAGCAAATTTGTCATCGAATTTTTAGCAATCCATCCATTTCAAGATGGCAATGGTAGACTTTCAAGAGCGCTCACAACTCTATTGTTACTTCGACTGCACTACGATTATGTGCCCTTTTCTTCAATGGAACGAATCATTGAAGAAAATAAAGATCAGTACTATAAAACACTCCGAGCAGGTCAAACAGACGATCCTAATTCTAGCAAGGGATTGGAAGTTTGGATTACTTTTTTCTTGGAATGCTTAAATACACAGAAAAACGTTTTACAAAGAAAACTTGAGAAAGAAAAGGCCTTGATGTCTTTACCAAAGCTTTCTGAGAAGATTATCTTATGTCTGAAAGATCATGGGAAACTATCTTTAGCTGAAATCGTGAATATTACCTGTGCAAATCGAAACACAATTAAATCCCATCTATTTAAGCTGGTAGATGCAAAGCAGATAAAGAAAGACGGCAAAGGCAAAGGTACAGTTTACTATGTGTGAAGGTACAGACAATAATGTAGCCCTTTGTAGTACCTTTTGAGTTCCAGCGCTATATATTCAGATAGTTAAAACGGCACCACCGCCTCCACCAACCTTAGGTAGGTTCACACCCACGACACAAATAACATGACTGACCCACAAAGGGGTTATCAAAGGGTCAAGCCTCTTATCACCTTCGTCGGCTCTACTTTCTTTAGGGTGGGTCACCCCCAGCGAACATAAGTGAGCATCGGGGATCTTCGGTATAATCAAGAGATTCCCAACGCAGCTGCGCTGCTGGGAATGACCACCCACCATGAAGTGAGAAGACCCCCTTCGTCGACCCCCAATCAAGGCCCATATTTCCTTGTGATTGAAAGCCTTCATTATAATAATATTAGTAACTTATACCTTTTAAACTAAAAAAAACGCCCATTAATTTGAGTCTAACGCTGTATTGTGAGAATATGAAATTTAGAATTTAGTAATATTAAATAGTTACAGAAGTTTAAGTGCAAAAAAAGGCTATTTTATGAAACCAGTACTACTTGAATATAGTAAATCTAGAATAGATAGCGCCGGAAATAATCTGAAGCGTATCGACCTTAAGCAAGACGAATTAAAAGAAAACTTAAATGTGCTATCTAATTGGAGGGCATACCACGCTCTTCCTTTAGATTCATTTGCACGGGTATTGAAAACCAGAGTTAAGAAAGTTTCAAAAAGCCCAAATGCTATCGTGGCTCAAAGACTAAAACGAACTTCATCGATATTACTAAAACTCAAAACTCATCGAACAATGAGACTTTCAACTATGCAGGATATAGGAGGGTTGCGAGCTATTCTTGACTCGTTGTCTGAAGTAATCGAGCTGTTAGAAATCTATAGAACAAGTAAGAGAAAACACTTGCTATCCTCAGTCGATAACTACATAGATAGACCAAAAGCAGATGGCTATCGCGGAGTTCATTTAGTCTATAAAATAAAAAAGTCACCGCGTATTTTTATAGAAATTCAGATGAGATCTCATTTGCAACATATTTGGGCGACTGGAGTAGAAGTGATCGGTACTTTGCTAAACAGTTCATTTAAATCTGGATATGGCGATGAACAGTGGCTTGAGTTTTTTACTTTGTTGAGTTCAGTATTCGCCTTGAAAGAAAACTCCACTGTCGTTGAAAAACATAAAAAAATCACAAAAAAAACATTGCTAAATAAAACTAAAAAGATGATTCGAGGCTTGAAAGTAATTGAACAACTAAATGCATATACATCATTATATAAAATGGAATTGAAAGGTTCTGCCAAAGGTCGGAAGGGGAACTATAGTTTGATTCTTCTAGATTCTGACCTAAATACCGTTTCAGTAGAAACCTTCAGCGTAAATCAAATCGATGAAGCAACGAGTAAGTATATTGCACTTGAACAAAAGCACTTTGACGACATAAATAAAAATGTCGTCCTAGTAAACTCTGGTGAACTTAAAAAACTCGAAATAGGATACCCGAATTATTTTATGGACACTAAGACATTAGCTAGGAATTTATCCCTTATTGTAATGGACGAATTTATATAAAATAGCATGTGAGAATACTTTGTAAGGCCTACATATGAAGAGAATACACTGAGATCAAACACCCCGGTTTTTGGAAAGTTTCCGCATAGAAATCAATTTAATTCATGTCTAAGTGGGGAATTACGATGAGTACAAACAGGCAACTCGTATCGCAGAAGAAACGAAGTTCTCTACGACCTACCAGAGAAAGTTTTACGACACCGACAGAATCGCTGGGTATCTGCAGGATAAGGTGTGTTTCCAGCACCGCCTCCATAGCGGAACTCCATAGTATTTTGAGCACTGGTAATCTGGGAGAAGATGCTTTACTCTCATCCACAAACATTCATAGGAGGTTCAAACGACAGTTCGATTAGGTGATATTGCGCCCGAGTTTACAGCTCAAACAACAGAGGGAGAAATTAGTTTTCATAATTGGATAGGAGATAATTGGGCAATTCTATTTTCTCATCCGAAAGACTTTACCCCGGTTTGTACGACAGAACTTGGTACCGTTGCTAAAATGAAATCTGAATTCGATAAAAGAAATTGTAAAGTGATGGCTTTAAGCGTTGATTCAGTGGAGGATCATAACTCCTGGATTAAAGACATCAATGAAACTCAAGGAACAACTGTTAACTTTCCTATCATAGGAGATACAGATAAAAAGGTTGCAGACCTTTACGATATGATTCATCCAAATGAACTTGATACATTGACCGTAAGAAGTGTTTTTATAATTGGGCCGGATAAAAAAGTGAAATTAATACTAACTTATCCTGCGGCTACAGGTCGAGATTTCAATGAAATCCTCAGAACTATCGATTCCCTTCAATTAACAGCTGAGCATATGGTGGCAACTCCGGCAAACTGGAAAGATGGGGATACTTGTATTGTCGTTCCTAGTTTGAGTGATGACGAAGCCCGTGCGAAGTTCCCTAAAGGTATTGAAGTTATTAGGCCATACCTAAGAACAACACCACAGCCAAATAAGTAATTTATAAAAACCTAGGGCAGTATTCATTTAATACATGCTCTAGGTGGTTTTATTGCTTAGATTCAGGAAAATGATTTACGGAATAAAATATAGACTTGGTAGAAATCAGTATCCTTATGCAGTCAATGTCACTTTTTTGTGCTTCATCACCCCCCCCCTTTATATCACTTGTCTTCTGAGAGCCGACTTTAACGACAGAACTTCAGCTGCCAAAACCGCCATTCATATGAAGCGCCTATCACCTTGTTATATATATCTAATCTAGTCGATTAGTTTATATAGACAACGCAAAATTCGATAATTAATTAACTATATTGGAAGTCTAGCCGTAAACGCTCCATTCGGACCATTGTTGACAATGAAAATATTTCCGATCTCGCTGTTCATTAAACCTCTTCAAATTTCACAGAATTTACCACTGAGCATCAGCGCCTTCGACGCTGCAGCCACTGCCTATCGGACCGTTCACAATACTAGTGTTTAATGAAAACTTTTCTTGGCCATATTGTGGGGAAGGAGCTCGGAAACTTCATCAAGAGAATTGCAAAGCGGTAGCTTTGCGATCACTTCTTTTAAGTAAGCGAATGGTTCTAAATCATTTGCCTTCGCTGTTTCGACGATACTAAAAATCATTGCGCTCGCGTGAGCTCCCTTCGGGGTATCACTAAACATCCAGTTTTTACGACCGATCGTGAATGGACGAATTCTTCCTTCGATATAATTTGTATCGAGCGGGATACTGGCATCTTCTAAAACATGTTCTAGCCTCGGCCACTGGTCATTTAAATAACGCATGGCTTCGCCTGTTTTTAAGGTGGTGGGCACTTGACCGATTGAATCATCAAGCCATTTTTTCATGCCCTCTAAGACAGGAGCCATCTTAAGCTTCCTGTGCTTAAGCTTTTCATCTAGGCTCATTAGTTTAGTTTCAGCCTCGATATTGTATAGCTGCTTAAACCACTTCAAGCCTTGTTCGGCATAAGTGCCTTTCTTTGCTTTTGAGGCTTTGAAAGCCTGCCAAAATTTTCGTCTTGCATGAGCAAAACATCCGACGTGAGTGATCATTCGACCATTAGCAAAGGTTTCGTAAGGTTTATACCCGTCGGTTTGCAAAATACCGCTATAGTTTCCCAATAAATTTTTTATAACCGCTCCAGCACGCGACGGGAAATAGTCGAATAAAATTATCGGTGGTCCGTGGACTTCCGTCCGGCCTCTGACCCACATATAAGATTTCGTGTGAGCCTCTCTTCCTTCTTCTTTCAGCACTTGAATGGTGGTTTCGTCCATTTGGATGAAACCACCATCTAAAAGTTCGTCGGAGAGCTGGTTGTAGAGCGGGGTGAGTATTTCTGAAAGGCGAATCATCCAGCGTGCCATCGTCGACCGAGGTAAGTCGACGTGGATTCTCGAAAATTTATTTTCTAATCGATATAAAGGTAGATGATCGACAAATTTTGATACTGCTATAAAAGCCAAAAGACTTGATGATGCCATCGAGCCCGGTATGGGCTGCTTTGGCATCGGTTCTTGCTTGATATTCCCTTCGCAGCAGCTACAGCTGTACTTTGGTCTGACGTGAGTGATGACTTTAATTTTTTCTGGTTCGATGTCGAGTTGTTCAGAGCGATCTTCGCCAATTTTCTTCATTTCTTGATTGTGGATACTGCAATACTTTTCTGTATCGTTAAGATCATGCAAAACTTCTTTTCTTGGTAAAAAGCTGGGAAGAGGTTTTCTTTTACCGCGCTTTTTCTTATGGGAATCAATTGTAATCGTATCTTCAAAACAGTCTTCCGGGATATCGGCATCTGATTCTATTTCGTTAAATAACGATGGCTGATTTGGGTTGAAGTATTTTTCAGAGCTTTTTCCAAAGCGGGCGAGAAGTTGAAGTCGAATTTCTTCTTCGAGTTGTTCGATATAATTATTTTTAGAATTTATTATCGTGTCTTTTGAATGAATTGTTGCATCTTTTGACTGAATCTCAGCATCTTGCATGGTGATTATATTTTTAAGTTTCGCGATTTCTTTTTGAAGGATTTGTGATTGATCTTGCATACAGAAACTCTATCAAAAGACTTCTTTATAATCGAGTTTTTTATGCGTCGTGATATCAATTCCTTTAAGTAAGTTCGTCAAGTCTTGATCAGATACGCTTAAATCTGTTTGTTCAAACAATTTTAACGGCCACCGATACTTTTGCTTTTCCAAGGTTTTCGACCAGATCGCAAAGCCAGTGTCATCCCAGTATAGAAAACGAATGATTTTATGGCGCTTATTGGTAAATATAAAAAGAGACTTAGAAAAAACTTTCCGATCCATTTCATTCTGCACAATTTCACAAAGCCCGTTCCGGTACTTCCTCATATCTACTGGCTCGCGGTAAAGATATATTTCCGAAAAATCTTTGATTGATTTCAAATGTGACTCAGTATTTCTTTGATGAATCCAATTTGAGATGAAGGAATCTCAATCTTAATTCCCGTTGGCAAAACCAAATTTATTGGCTGAAGGGCTGGAATCGACTTCAACGCCACAAAACTTGATGACGCCGCCGGTTTGTCCTGTTTTTGTTTTAACAGTCGTTGGTAATAGCAAAGCTGATGAGCGTTGATGTTATTTTGCTCACAATAGATTTTTTTTGACATTGACGATTGGTGCTGGGCTTCGATGTGGTTGAGCCAAAATTTTTGTTTCTTTGTAAGTTCTAGGTTCTTCATTTTTTTACCTCCGGTTGATGGAGGGAATCATATACAAAAATTTGGTTGGGGCAATATGGTCACGATGGAGCGTTTACGTCTAGCCGAACAATACAGCAGCACTATATCTATGAAGTTGCCTAGTTATAAAGCGGGGAAACGATGCCGAAAATTCTTGTAATTGATGATAGTCGGTTTATGCGGCGACTAATTGCCGACCTCTTAACAAAACAAAACTATGAAGTCGACGAAGCTGAAAATGGTGAAATCGCACTTGAAAAACTTGAATCTGGCTCCTACGACCTACTAACTCTAGATGTTGAGATGCCAGTTCTTAATGGTTTTGAAACCTGTAAACATATCCGACAAAAAGATTGGACCCTGAAAGATATTCCGATTGTCTTTGTCACTGATAACGACAATATGGAAGGTCGTGAAAAAGGGTTCCTAGCGGGGGCAACGGATTTTGTATCTAAAAAAACAATACCCCAAGAACTACCGAATGTTATCTCCGACATACTTAACCCCGGTAAACTAGATTTAAGTGGCACAACCTGTTTAGTCGTCGATGATTCCGACGCTGAAAGAAAGATTTCATCGACTCTTATCGTAAGAACAGGAGCCAAAGTGATCGAAGCAGCTTCAGCTGAAGAAGCTCTAGTAAAGATTAAAAAAGATCCTTGTGCCTTCGATTTGATTATGACTGATCAGATAATGCCAGGCATGTTAGGAACAGAGTTTTCGCAAATACTTAGAAAAGAAATCGGCTTAAAAGAAATACCCATCGTTTTTTTAACCGCCAGAACAGATGGAGAGTCGATTGTCAAAATATTTGCTTCCGGCGCAACTGACTACCTGGCGAAACCTTACTTATCTGAAGAACTCATGTCACGTGTGAGTTCACATTTGAAGATTGCGAAACTTATAAAGAGCCTGAAAGAAAGTTTAGATCTATCGCAACAATCGGTTGCTGAAAAAGATCAAGTGATGTCAATTTGCGCGCACGATTTAAAAACACCTCTCAACGGAATCAGAGGTTTTTCAGATCTGTTGATCGAATCGAATTCTATAGGGGATACCTTTGATAAAGAAGCCATTGAATAGCTTCAGATCATAAACTCCGCAGGAATAAATATGTCTAAACTGATTGATAATATTCTTCAGTTCAGTAGTTACAGGGCCAACAGCGATAAACTTCCTATCGAGGAAATCGATATATCAAAAACCCTCGAAGAATCTCTATCTCTTATTGAGACATCTATCCAATCTAAAAATATTAAAATAGAAGTAAATAAAAGCAATAACCTCATTCCCAATATAAATGCGAATAAAATCTCCATCCTGAGAATGTTTAACAATCTATTGTCAAATGCTATCAAGTTCTCTGACAGAGACTCAACAATATTCATAAGTTTCGCGAGCGACAATAATCATCTGCGGGTTGAAATAAAAGATGAGGGCACAGGAATTTCAAACGATAAAATCGCGCAACTGTTCCTCCCCTTCAAGCACAGCGGAGTAGGAACAGACGGTGAAAAGGGGACGGGACTAGGTCTATCAATTGTAAAAGAAATAGTAGAAGGAAATAATGGGAAAATAGGTATCGAGAGTGAACTTGGTAAAGGAACATCTGTTAAAATTTCATTCGATAAGGGTGCCGCATGAATAAAATGCTACCTACTGAAATTCTCAAACTATTTGAAGAAGAGAACTTTGAAAATCTCGCTATTTGGCAAGGTGCATGCATTAATTTGAAGAAAGAACCCAAAGAAGAAGACGTAGAAGCTCTATTTCGTTCAATTCACAATATTAAGGGTTCTTCAGGGTCCCTAGGATACACAGATACAACGTCATTCCTCCATGAAATTGAAGATGTCGTGTCAGGGTACCGAGAATCATTTGAATCATTCCCAAAGGATCACATTAGCCTACTCCTGAAGTCACACGATCTCATTGAAGGGTGGTTAAAAAATTTAGGTTCAGAAGATGCAGAAATTCCTAAAGATCAAGCCAGACTCATTTTAGATGGTTTTTCAAAAGATGGTTCGATTAACATGGCAAGCCTACAAAAATTAAAAGATGCTCCGTTAGTCCAGAACACATCCGAATTGGTACCAAAGTCGGTGCGAAAAAAACTACTCCATCGAAGAAGTGAAATCATGCGGGTTCCTTCTGATAAAATCGATCAATTTATCGACCAATTAGGAGAAATAAATATTCACATAGCTATTCTCGAGCGTTTCTTTGATCGAAAAGATGTAGAGCCAAGCGTAGCTGAACAGTCAGCTCATCTTTGCGCTCGCTCTTTAAAACACCTTCAACGTATTTCACTTTCGCTAAGAACCGTTGATCTAAAGCCTCTATTTAGAAAACTCGAATTAGCAGCTGATGAAGTTTGTACAAAACTCGGGAAAAATGTTGAACTAAAAATGAGCGGTGAGCTCACCAGAGTCGACAAGGCTGTAGCGGAAGAATTAGTTAATCCTCTTCTCCACATGCTTCGAAATTGCATTGACCACGGAATAGAAGACGAAGAATCTAGAAAGAAAAAAAATAAAACTGTCAAAGGTGTCATTAAGATAACCGCTGCCAACCGAGCAAACCAGGTAGAAATAACTATAGAAGATGACGGCTCAGGGCTAGACCCGTTTGAAATTAGGAAAAAAGCATTAGCCTCTAATATAATTAGCAAAGATGAAAAACTAAGCAATGATCAAATTTTTGAATTAATCCTCCATCCGGGATTTTCAACTGCCAATGAGGTTTCTGAAGTATCTGGTCGAGGAGTCGGAATGGATGTCGTTAGAGAAACAACAGAAAATCTTCGAGGTAATCTTCAAATCAGCTCTAAAAAAGACGCCGGAACAAAATTCATCCTATCATTACCAACTGATTTTAACGTCCTTAAAGCGGTAATTATTCGCGCTGGAGAGCAACGAATTGCTATTCCTTTAGCGGAACTTGATGAAGTAATCGCCTTTACTAAGAATGATCAAAGCGAAGAGGGAATTATTTTTTACAATGAAAATGCAATTCCGTGTCTATCACTAAATAACTATTTAGGAATCGATAAAAGTAGTGAACTAGGAGTGTTTAACGAACAGACTAGAAACGAAAATGCTTTGATTATACCGATCCTGTTTGAGTTTTCCGTATGAAAGAAAGTTCTTTGCAATTATTTAAATTCATTGCACAATTTGGAAATGAAGAACTTTCTTTCCAAAAAGCAGACAGCTGAACTTCGCAGTGAGCTGAAGATTGAGCATGAGCGTAAGTATGCGGATCGAATTCGAGTGATTCTTCTCCTTGATGAGGGCCGTTCATACAAAGATATTGCGGCTTATCTTTTTCTCGACGACAGCACGATTCGCAACTGGGAGAAAAAGTATCTGCGCGGTGGAATCGAAGACCTTGTTAATGATCACTATATGGGCCGCAAATGCTTGCTTGACGATGAACAGCTAGCATTTCTATGCAAGGAGCTTGAGTCAAAAGTATACCCAAGCACCGATGCAATTATCGGATTCGTTGAAGACGAGTTTGGTGTCAAATACACCATAGGTGGTATGACGAGCCTTCTTCATCGTCTCGGATTTTCATACAAGAAACCTAAAGGCATCCCAGGGAAAGCTGATGCAGCCAAACAACAGGGTTTTCTAAACCAATACAATGGAATTAAGGCTCACGGGCCAGTCTATTTCGCAGATTCTACTCACCCAATGCTTAACCCCATTTTAGCCTCCGGTTGGATAAAAAAGGGGACTGAATTCACTGTTAAGACGAATTCTGGAAAGCAGCGCATCAACATCAACGGTGCGATTGAAATAAATAGCCTAGACGTGATTGCAAGATGCTGCGACACCGTGAATAAGACTTCGATATGTGAGCTTCTGAGAGCTATTCGTGCAAAAAACCCTGATGAAAATAAAATTTATCTAGTTATGGACAATGCAGCATACAACAGAGCAAGGGTCGTAAGATCTCTAGCAAAAAAACTTGGAATACGCCTCATCTACCTGCCGCCGTATTCACCAAACTTAAATCCAATCGAACGACTATGGAAATTCATGAAGAAAAAGATCATGGCTAATACTCATTATGAGGATAAGGCTGAATTTCAAAGAGCTATTACGACTTTTTTTCGAGGCATTCGGAAATATAAATCGGAACTAGAAACACTTATCACCGATAATTTTCAAATCATCGAAGCTTGAAGTTTAGGGAAACCTAAACGCGATCGGTATACATCAAATGGGAATATGTTTTCCGCTTTAATAGTCGATGAAATTTTAGGTCAACAAGAAATTATCGTTAAAGATCTTTCTTCAGAATTAATGCAGCGTCCGGGGTATCAAGGTGGAACCTTTTTCTCGGATGGCGTACCGGGTTTGGTGATTAGCATCAGAGATATTTCAAAACAACTTGGAAAGACAATATGAAGCAATCTGATATTAGTAAACAAAAATATCTTATCTATTCAGCAGGCGAAAAAAAATTCGCCACTCAACTTAAGTCGATCCGAGAAGTTGTTCAAGATTTGGTATCCTGCCCTGTCCCTAATTCCCCACCCTACTGTCTTGGAATGTCAAGTTTGCGTGGAGATATATTCACGGTAAATGACCTTGGAGTAAAGATGGGAAACGAACCAACGAAAAACTCATCAAAAGTCTATTTAATCCTTTCATCTGAGATGAGTCAGATCGCCATTGCGATAGATAAAATTAATAAAGTTTTGCCATTTACTGAAGATGACATTAAAAAATTGCCACGTAAAGGTGATGAAGACACAAATAAAATATATATTGAAGGTTATCTAGATATAGAAAACGAAGTGATACCTGTTATTAAACTAGATAGTCTCTTCGGTATGCCAAATGACATCAAAAATGCAAGTAACTATTGAAAAGTGAGGAATTTACCATGAAGTTAAAAGTATCACACCTAGGGATTATTTTTTCTATCGTCATTATAATTTCTTTTGCGCTTATCGCAACACCGATTAGCTTTCTAGAAAACCAAAAGAATGACGCTAAAATTATCAACCTAGTAGGTAAGCAGAGAATGCTTTCTCAGGTAATATCTTCTGGGTTGTATCGACAAAAAATCGATAGCGCAGGAACTTCAGCTGGAATGCAAGAAGTTGTTAAGGCATTGAACCAATTTGAGAAAACTCACAGAGCTGTGCTCTCCGGAGATGACGACCTTGGCATGCCGCCCACCGCAAGCAAAGCGATTAGTTCTCAGCACCAGCGTGTTGACGGAATATGGAAGGATATTTCCACCTCAATACGATTGATTTCATCAACCTCTGATACAAAATCACTTGATAATGCAATTGCCACGATAACTCTTAATAATGATTCTCTGTTACTAGAGTTAAACTCCCTTGTGAAAATATTCGAAAATGAAGCGCATACAAAAGTTGGTAAATTGGATTCATTACTCAAAAATTTGGCAATTCCCATATTCTTTTGTCTTCTCGCAGGTTTTTTGGGAGGGTTTAGAGTCCTAAGAAATCTCAAAGAATCAGTCCGTTTAGTAAGACTACAGGCTAAAGAACTTGACGCTGCTAGCGGTTCACTATCCTTGGCATCGCATTCTCTTTCAGCTTCGTCAGTCGAGCAAGAATCAGCAGTACAAGAAACAGTAGCTTCCATGACAGAAATAAACGGTATCGTTTCTAAAAATACCAGTAATACAGATGAATGCTTACAATCGACCAAAATCACCCAAGATAAAATTGATGAAGGCGGAACAATAATTGATTCGATGGTTAAATCGGTAAATGACATAGATAGATCGATTGACGATCTTGACGAATTTAAAAGAATTCTTAGAGAAGTAGAATCTAAAACTCAAGTCATCAATGACATTGTCGTTAAGACTCAACTACTCTCAGTTAATGCATCAATAGAAGCAGAACGAGCAGGAGAGTACGGTGTGGGTTTTGGCGTCGTCGCTGAAGAGATTGGAAAACTTGCGATTAATAGTGGGTCTGAGGCCAAGGGAATCAAAACGCTTCTTGAAGACAGCCTGAACCAAGTGAATCAAATTGTATCTCACTCAAAAAAATGCGCCTCTCAAGGAATCGAAACCTGTGAAAGGTCTAGAGAAATTTTCACTTCGATCGGAAAACAAGTAAAAATGATCGGACAACAAGTTGGTGATGTTTCGGAAGCTTCGAGGCAACAAGAGATTGGTGTACGTGAAGTTACTTCGGCTATGAAGACAATGAGCGATGCAATTCATCATAATTCTGCTTCCGCTAGGAGCTGTGCCGAGTTGGCCTCTAGTCTTACAAGTGGTAGTAAAACCCTCGAAGAGCTCGCGCACAGGGTTTCCGAGATTGTTGGGGTCCACAAGGAGGGTCGTACCGTTATATCTCATACAGAAATTAGTACGAGAGGTCCAAACGAAATGCAAAACAAGTCACCAAGTACATCGACGGTACGAAGTCTAATCGAAAAAACGAAGAAAATTGATTCACCCCTTTTGGATGCGAATGAAGTTTCGGCAGATGATGAAATATTTAGCGATAAAGTTGCTTAATTCTGATGACGTATATACTTTCAGAACCAGAGATTTCGATCCTGATAGAGTTTGTCGAAGAACTCACAGGAACCGATCAAAGCTGTTCTTCTCGCAAGGGGATAATTTGCAGTAATATATCAAACCGTATTTTACATCATTGTTTTGAGTCGCTAATCCCCTACCTGGAATTCGCTTGCGCGAATAAGGAAGAATATCGAACACTATTATCATTGGTAACTATTCACACTACGGCGTGGTTTAGAGAATCACCTCACTTTAGCAGACTAGAAGAATTGGTTTTAAAAATACCAAAAAATGAGAAGATTACATTAAGAGTAGCATCGGTCGGGTGTTCAGGTGGTCCTGAAGTTTTTTCAATTGCATTGGTGCTAGAAGAATACAGGTTAAGAAATCCAAATTTTGACTACCGGATTGAAGGCTATGATATCGATCACCTCTCAATCGAAAAAGCTAGAAAAGCTGTTTTTCCAATTTCAGAAACGGCACTAATACCACCTATATACAAAACTCATCTGTTACGCGGTTCAGGTGCTGCAAAGAATTTGTTTACATTGACCAAAGAGATTCGAAACCGATGCACATTTGAACAAATGAACATTACAAGCCATTCGAATAAATTAGGTAAAGGACAATACGACGTTATTTTTTGCCGTAATGTGTTGATTTATTTTGACCCTAAAACTTTCAACGAAATCGTGACCAGGCTTCTAGCAAGTTTAAAACCGAGCGGATGCCTATTTCTGGCACATTGCGAACTTATTAGTTGCAAGGTTCATAAGACAGAAAATCTAGGTAATTCGGTGTATCGCATGAGTACTCAACAAAAACCAGAGTCTCCTCGCAAAAGAAAAGTCCTAATAGTCGATGACTCAAAGATAGTTCGTACCATTTTAAAAGATTTATTTGATAGCCATGATTTTATTACGGTGGTAGCTTCGTCGGCCAAAGAAGCGACGATAATATTGAAAAATTTCGATCCAGACATTGTCTCACTCGATCTTCATATGCCCGAAACCAACGGAGACGTATGGTTAAAAAACCAAAGGCGTTCTGGTTTTTTGCCACCAACGATTCTTGTCTCGGATGCTAATCCAAAAGAAGCCTTTTCTGTATTGAGCGCGCTCGGTCACGGTGCGCAAGACTATATTGAAAAACGATTAATCAACGATAGTCCCGATGAAATTATGCGAAGATTCAAGGCTATTTCCGATTCACACACAAAACCAAAAACTACCAAACACCAACAAGTAATCATGACATCGAAAAAAATCCCCACAAAGCCTGATTTGATAATGATCGGTGCGAGTACCGGAGGAATTGAGGCGATTAAAACCATCACTCAGAATCTGCCGAAAAACTTCCCACCGTTATTGATTGTTCAACACATTTCATCAGAATTCGCTAAACAATGTGCCCACTTAATTGCCGGTTTCTCAGGCCTAACACTAGTAAATCCAGAACAGCGAGAAGAACTGAAAAATGGCCATATTTATATGACTCAAGCTAGTAGCCACATTAAAGTTCAACGACTCGGGGAACGGTTGATATGCTTCACTGAGCATGGAAATAGCCCGTGCGGACACAAACCATCTGTCGACGTACTTTTTTCAAGTGTAGCAAAAGCCCAGGTTGCCAATGCTATCGCAATAATTCTGACGGGCATGGGCAAAGACGGATCAGAGGGAATAGCTAAATTTCATAGTTGCGGTGGGTTTACAATCGCACAAGATGAAGGCTCAAGTGTCGTGTTTGGCATGCCATCGTCGGCAATTAGCACGGGGAAAATCGATTTCGTTGGCAATCCCGCTGAGATAAGAGATCTACTTCTTGATCATGCAGGAAGGAAAGTGGCCTAGAAACCTGATGCATCGAACAACATCGCCGTGACAGAGATAAGCCTTCCAAATAATTTTAAATTTTCTATTCCAAAGAGCTCAGCAAACAAACCTATAAGCAAACATTTATCCCAGATTCATAATTATGCCCGAATAACTTAACTCCCAGAATACGAGGAGTCTCTGCCTGAGCCGCGTATATTATACATCTCATTACCTAGTATTCGAGGGTTACGAGTTGCAAATCATGCGTACCAGGTGGTCTCGTGGATAAATTCATCCGAAAACCAGCGAATTCATTCACAAAGAAGACATAGATCCACCATTGATAGAAGTAACATTAGAGCATGCTCAATTTAAAACTATTCATCTTTTGATTACAGCCTTGTTTCAATAAGGCTCTCAGGATGACCCACAATATGATACCGCGGGTCATCTACCGCTTCAACGATCACGGGGTGAAATCTGTGACTAGCTTTTCTCATCAGTGCTTTACATTCCTCACTCAAGTGTTTGAGAGTGATGTTTTTCCCCATAGATTCGTACTTGCCAATTAAGATAAACAACGCCTCCAAACCAGAATGATCAATCACCCGCGATTCAATAAAATCTATCTCGACATATTGCGGGTCATTTTTCACATCAAATTTTTCGTTAAATGCTTTGACTGAACCAAAAAACAACGGCCCCCATATTTGATAGACTTTGACGCCATCTTTTCGAGTATTTTTTCTCGCTCGAATACGAAGAGCGTTTTCCCAGGCAAATACCAGTGCTGACATAATAACACCGGTGATCACCGCAATCGCAAGATCTTGCCAAACGGTAATAGCAGAAACTGAGACCAAGACAATGGCATCAGTAATCGGAATTTTTGGTAAAATTCGGAAACTCGACCATGCAAACGTCCCGATAACAACTGAGATCATCACACCAACCAACGCTGCAATCGGCACTTCCTCAATAATTTGAGCTGCAAAGACTATAAAACCGAGCAAGGTTAAGGCGGCGATAATCCCAGAAATACGAGACCTAGCCCCTCCATCAATATTGATAAGCGACTGACCAATCATGGCGCAGCCACCCATACCACCAAACAGACCGGTTAAAATGTTAGCTCCACCTTGTGCGACACACTCTTTATTGGAGCGGCCTCTGGATTCAGTGATTTCATCGATAAGATTCAGGGTCATAAGTGATTCAATTAAACCAATTGCAGCAAGTATCACTGCATAGGGTGCGATGAACATAAACGTAGCCATGGTCATCGGGACTTTTTCAAACAAAGCCCACTGAAACTGGGGCAAACCACCCTGAAGCCCGGTGCCACCACCACTGCGAATAAATGATCCCACCGTTTCGACATTATCTGGACCGAGACCAAATATACCTGAGGCGACCAGTCCACTCACAACCCCGATAGCTATCAGGGCCGCTGGTATGCTTTCGTTTATTCTAGGAAGTAGATACAGCATGGCTAACGTAAGAAATACCAGCAGCAACATAGTGTAGAGGCGTTGTCCTTCCATAAACGATTTTACATACCCAACCTGTGAGACAGCATTGACTTGGGTACCATCTATTTTCATGACGACCTTCTTGTGGGCATCATAGACCAAACCATCAACAATTGAATACATCTCAGGTCTAGAGCTTCTAGACTTTAGAACGTTTCCTGCTTGCGTCAAAACAACAACACCTGTTTGAGGATCTACCCATTGTTGACCCTTTATCACGTAAAGCTGATGCGTCGACTTCACATCGACGAGTCGCTGCCCAAAGGGGTTTTTAACATAATCCTTGAACATACCTACCTGAGACAGGAAGATCACAATCGCAAGACCATTCACAAAACCCATCATGACCGGATGAGGAATCAACCTCACAAACTTACCAAGCCTAAAAACCCCCGCTGCAATTTGAATGCACCCCATTAAAATTACGGTCGCAAAGAGATAATATAGCCCCATCGAGTCATCAGGGGCTCCCATGGCATTTCCCTCTTTAACGAGAGAAACCATCACAACAGCAAGAGCACCAGTAGCTCCAGAAATCATACCGGGTCGTCCGCCAAAAATAGAAGTCACCAGACCAACCATAAAAGCAGCATATAAGCCGACCAAAGGATCAACTCCGGCAACAAAAGCAAAGGCCACGGCCTCCGGTACCAATGCAAGCGCTACTGTCAATCCAGACGTCACTTCTTTTTTTAAATCAAAATCAATAGAACCGGAGGAAAATACCCGTTGCAACATTTCTGAACCAACCTATTAGCGTGAAAGATTAGAAATTTGAAGATAAGGAATCTACATATAACATGTTAATAAATCTACTAGAAATTGCAACTTTGGAGTCGACATAGTTTGGTAAGGTCATACCGTAGAAATTATATTAAACCCAAATAGTAATTCGGGCTATAACCCCCTACCACATTGAACATTGTTATTTCAACCAAAACGGGCATTATAAATAACTACCCTTAACCCGGAGATGTCATGAAAATTCTAGCGACTACTTTAATATTATTACTAACCCCTAATTGCGTTACATCTAAAGCGAGCAAAGTAGAGAACGTTAGTAAAGTTAATAAAGATATGCAAGACGAGCTAAATCGCAAATCCCAAAAAAACAAAGGTAAGCCCAAGACAAAAAACTCCATCACCATGAAAAAATCAATTCATGATTTAAACTTGTCTGGGATTCTCAAAAAGGTACCAAAAAAAGGCCAGAAGATTGCGCCATTTTCTTTAAAAAATCATAAAGGTGAAATCATCAAGAGCCAGACACTTTTAAAATCTAACCAGCTTGTAATTACCTTCTACCGAGGAGGATGGTGTCCTTACTGTAATATTCAACTACATGCTTTTCAAAAGATTCTTCCAGAAATAGAAAAACTAAATGGCCGTCTCATAGCGATCTCACCAGAGAAGCCCGATGAGACTTTAAACACCTCACAAAAGAATAAATTAGAATTCACGGTACTGAGTGATGTAAACAATAAATACGCTAGAAAACTGGGTTTGGTCTATACTTTACCTAAGGATCTAAGAAAGGTTTATCTCAAGTATGGGATCAACCTCGTAAAAAACCAAGGTAACAACAAATGGGAACTCCCACTCTCAGCCACATTCGTGGTGGCGCAAGACGGCACAATAAAATACGTCTTTGCAAATGCAGATTACAAAAAACGGGCGGATCTTAGAGATGTTGTTGCCGCATTAAAGACTCCTAAGTCTAAACCAAAACCCTAAGGCATAAAAAGCCTCGAAGAATTCAGAAAAACAGAACAAAGCCCTTGCAGTAAACCAACTGAAGGGCTTATTCTAGTTAACAAACTTTCATTTTCAACAAGGATGCTGAACTATGAACCATTTCATCTTATTTTTGACGCTTCTATTTTTCTCTCCGAATTTATTTGCCAACAACGCATGGGATTGCATCAACGACAAAGGCGACACCATACGAGTCACCGAAACTGATACCCCCTATACGCCGTTCATTACAGTTGAATCGGAAAAGGTTACCACAAAGGGTTTTTCGTATGTCCGTAAAGCAGCAGACGGAAAAGTGCAATATAATTATCGTTCGTCTATCAATGATTCATTGAGCATTACCACTGAAGACAATCAGGTAGTGATTTATTGGTCATTAGGGTCATCGGTACGATATGTCTGCGAGTAACTACATTTATTTTTAATTTTTACCGGACGACTTCCCGGTACACTATTTATCGGGAGTGGTCAGCCAATCAACTCGCTAAGCTCGCTATCAGAACTCTTATGTATATCAAGCAACACCTGATAAGGATCACCTGAAAGGTTCAAAGCCTGAGCAAAGGCTGGCTCAGTTTTGACTCCTTGTGACCTACTAGAAATAACTTGTTTTCTAAGTTTTTCGCCGCCTAATTTTAACAACCGTTCCTCTAATTGAAAGTGCCGATATGCTCTCTGGCTCACGGTAGGAATTCGTTGTCCAAAAAGTTCAAAGTGAACACCTGAATAGTTAAAAGTAGCCAGAAGATACTCAGCCTTGCCGTCTTCTTTTATTTGAGTTTTAAAACCTTCTAACTCTGAAAAGTGATCCTCGACTTTACTTGATAACTCCCTCAAATTATCACTACAAAGTAAAATATCGACATCTGACTCAGAACTGAAAATTTTCAATGGAAAAGTGCCAGCCACAAGAGGACCAAAAGGATCCAAGAGTTCTAAAACCTTAGAACCTTCAATAGAGTTAAAAACTTCACTATTTGATTCCAGGTTTATAACTGACTCTAGAGATTGATGATGAAATTTGATCGCATTATTTTCAAAGCAAAGCTCTAACTCTTTATTAAAAAACTTTTTAAGACCTGCCGTATTAAATGTACACTTTGGGTATAGGGATTGAATGTCTGCAAAAGGAATATCAACCACCACCTCGATGTGCTCAAAACCTCGTTGTACCTTCTTACCTTGTTTAGGGGCGGGTAGCTCAACCAAGTCGATTGACCGATCTTCAAAGTAAATTGGGCTATTGAGTTTAAACGTCGAGATAGGCCGACCATTAACTTCACTTTCGATAAGCAACTCGCCAAAATCAGCAAATTTAACCTTCATTTTTAAATACTGATCAAGCGTCTCGACTCGATAGCATATGTGATCAATATTCCAGTGTGAAGCCAAACTCACCTTGGCCTCATCCATTTCTTTTCTCAAATGAACTAAAAATTTGGTGGCTTGTTGTTCAAACTCAATAAAATTCAAGGTTTACCTACTAATAATTATGTCGTTGTATGATTTTCATAAGTATTTTACGGTCAGAAAATCACAATAACTAGGAGTACCTTATGAAAGTCCCTCACTTAATTCTAGAGCTTTGTTTACTTACATTTAGCTTCACCCAAATATCGGCAGCACCTAGAGCCGAACCTATACAACCCATCAAGCGTCCTAGCAAAGTAAACGCTAAAGAAGTCGAACTCGGAAAGAAGCTTTTTTTCGAACCTCGGCTATCAAAGTCAGCTTTTATTTCATGTAACTCTTGTCATAACCTAGCAACCGGGGGTGCTGACAACCTTAAAAGCTCCATTGGACACGGATGGCAACTCGGTCCTATCAACTCCCCGACTGTTTATAACTCATCGTATAACCTAGCTCAATTTTGGGATGGTCGTGCGAAAGACCTTTTTGAACAAGCTGGTGGACCTATAGCCAATCCGGGCGAGATGGCCTTCACTCACAAACTTGCCGTTAAAACCCTAAACTCGATACCGGAATACCAGAAAGAATTTAAAACCGTATACGGCGTTAAAACAATTAAGATTAAAAACGTACAAAAGGCGATTGCGGCTTTTGAAGAAACCCTGGTTACCCCGAATTCTCGTTTTGATAAATGGTTAAACGGCAACGATAAAGCGCTCACTGCAAATGAATTAACTGGTTATGAAAACTTCAAGAAATTTGGTTGCATCGGCTGTCACAACGGTCCCGCTGTCGGAGGAACATCCTATCAAAAGTTCGGCTTAGTTCACCCTTACACCAAAGACACGAAAACAATGGGAAGATTTGCTGTTACAAAAAACCCAGCTGATAAATACTTATTTAAAGTACCCACTCTCAGAAACATTGAGCTAACTGCACCATATTTCCATGACGGCGATACCTGGGATCTAGATGAAGCTGTGAGACTTATGGCGTGGCATCAACTAGGGCTTAAACCTAATGAGAAGGAAGTGAAGTCTATTGTAGCTTTTTTGAAAACGTTGACGGGAGAATTACCTAAAATAACTTACCCTATCCTACCGCCATCGACTGCATCGACCCCTAAACCTGACACATCATTCAAACGCTAGGAGCATATTATGAAAAAACTTTATTCAAGAAAAATTACCCTCGCATTGTTTACCGCTCTTTTATCTGTTAGCTGTGCGCATCAGAGTGATTCACTAAAAACTGACAAAAAAGATCCAACTCTCATGGTGATCGATTGGAGTTCGGATGAAGGAGTCAAAAGGCTAGAACAATCTAAGCATAAAGCTGATTTTTTTAAGCTCGCTAATAACTTTGAAGGCCAGACAAATAAGATTTTTTGTGGCCCAACCTCAGCGGCAATTGTTTTAAATGCTCTTAGAGTGCGCGAAGCAAACCAGAAACTCCCAGAGGATAGCAGCCTTCTACAGGATAAAGACAAAAAAAACCTCCCCCAAAGAAAGTCTTGGACTCCATTCTACGAACGGTACAGTCAAAATAACGTCTTTCTTAAAAGCCCCAAAAAACGAAGCGAGGTATTAGGACAACCCCTGCGTAACAAGAAAGGGAAAATCCTCAAAAATAAAGAAGGTAAGCCAAAGAAAGACTTCGGTTTTCAAATCCGCCAATTCGCAGCTCTTCTTGAAGGAAATGGGCTCAAAACCAAACTTAGAGTTGTAGGTCCTAAACTAAGTAATGAAACGATTAAAAGTGAATTTATCAATAACTTAAAAACTAAAAATGATTACATCATCGCAAACTACAAAAGAACTGTACTCAAACAACCCGGTGGCGGTCACATATCTCCGGTAGCTGCCTATCACAAAAACTCAGACTCTTTCTTGGTTCTTGACGTAACACCTAATAAAGCAAATTGGGTTTGGGTAGATGCTGATCTTTTTATTTCGGCAATGAGAACATTCGACACCATTGAAAACCGCGGTTATGTGCTCATTTCTGAAGGTTAGGATGCAAAGATCTTAATCTGATTTCACTGGTTAGAAGTTGAGATTTAAGTGACCAAATAAGACGATCGAATAGGATGTTTGTCATTCTGAACCCTAGCGAAGAATCTTCTTCGATACTGTCAGGTGTTTAGTTATACTCAACATCAAAGTTTGGAAAGCTACTAAATAGCGAGGATGGTACGAGGCTATTTTAACAATTATGGATAAATATAGTTTCTCAAATGAAACACCAAATGCAAAGAAAGTTCTGGAACTGTATAAAGCAGTCAAGTTCTTCAATAAATATTGGAGTTTAGAAAGGATGGAAAAGGTTCTTGAAAATTCGTCCTTATTACTTTGCTGTTACGAAGGCAAAAAGCTTATCGGAATAGCTAGGGGAATTTCTGACAAATATTGGGTCGCTCATCTTTCGCATTTAGCAGTTCATCCTGATTATCAGAATCTAGGGATCGGTAAGGCCTTAATACAAAAAATAAGAGAAGATCTTGGTAATGCCGTAACATTAATGGTTCACGCGGGTCCCGGTATTGGAGGCTATTACAAGAAGTTAGGCTTTGATCTCTACGAAAATGTTTATAGAATTAAAAGAACTCAATAAACCCCTTTTGCGAGAATCGCGAGTCATAAACGTTTCTCTCGAATACAGATTTGCCATTATATTTAGTATTATCGAGAGGTTAGATCCTGTAGTTTTGAGGTCGCAAATTGCGACCTCAAAAAGATATGTGCCCAAAGGCTATATCTTTTCATCTCGTTTGAAACCAATAGGTCTACCGCTGGTACCTTGGTCCACCAACATAGCTTTGATCGCGTCAAATACCCTTCTAATTTGATTATCATGCATTCCAAGTCGACCCTCGATTTCATCCAATCGTATCTCTAGCTGGCGTTTGTGCTCCGACACCTGTCGCATGCGAACAAACGCTCGCATTATCTCAATATTGACTGATATTGCCCGATCACTATTCAGGACTGATGAGGCCATTGCGACGCCATGCTGAAAAATAAGCTGATTTGTGTTTTCTTTCGGTTAGCGCGTTGCAATCTCTGATAACGTATCACAAGGAGAGGGCGTCATCGTGCCTGGAATAAGGGTTGGTGGCATTTACACAAGGCTTGGCAGTGATGTGTGTAACATTGCCGATTTAATTGATCACATAAAAAATCGAGCTAGCTATTCACACTCTACAAGTCCCGTATGAAAATTATCAAACCCAAAACCGAAAGCTTTGATATTTTTCACTCCATGAATTTCCATGGATTTGATTTGGGGAGTCTGCAAGCTCACAAACACTTCAGTGGGTTTACCATTTCCTGTTTTTTCGACATTATAACCTTTAAATGAGATCTCTTTTGTTGCATCTTTGATAAGATTTCTGTCTTTGTCAAAGAATGTTACCGTCCATACCTCACTGCCATCAACGTCCAATAGATCAAACTTGATATTGCTAACAGGCTGCAACCAAGTGACCTTTAGGCCCCCATTTTTGTTATCGTTTGAGTACTCGGAATTTGCCAACACTCGACTACCAACTCTCGCCGCGGCAGTAGAATCCGCCAGCCGATTATACTTTGGACTTCCTTCGCAGAGTGCGCAGTTCCAGGCTTCCACCGAAGAGTCGAGTTCATTGTCACCCTCAACAGTTGTTTGCCGGGAGACAATACTGCCGG
>Ga0222674_1000234_pt1 | contig 24879 bp, 26 predicted proteins | sample AntAcemetagen866_FD_179804 | JGI IMG/M metagenome (GOLD analysis project Ga0222674, IMG submission 179804) | Saline water microbial communities from Ace Lake, Antarctica - #866 | ecosystem: Environmental > Aquatic > Non-marine Saline and Alkaline > Saline | place: Antarctica: Ace Lake...
CCGTGTCGTAGCTTCTACACCTGAAGATCAAATCGGAGGGAGAGGCTTTTTTACGACTACGATATCATTTTCTTTTGATGGTATTTGAGTGTTTCATGATTGTCTCCGGCGTTAAATCGAATTCTATACGAGCCATGGAATTAGGCCTTGTATCCAACCACATCTAAATGATTTTTTATAAGTCTATTAAAGTTGTGACAAAACAGTCTTTTTCAATTTGGTGAGAACTATTTGAGTTGGTGATAACTTTGGAGGTTTTTATATTTTCATCACCGACGATCGACCTGAATTTCATCACATTTTTAGGTATTCTTCCACTTTGAAGGCTCCATTTGCACTCATAAATATGTAGCTTATTACCTTCAGGTATAATGAAATCTATTTCATGACCATGGTTATCTCTAAAATAATAAATATTTATAGGTAAACCCTTATTACTGAAATTTCTGATAAGTTGTCCCAAAGCGAGTGTCTCAAAATAGCTGCCTAGAAGAGAGCTATCTTCTAAAGCTGCTGTATCGTGTAAACCTGCTAGAAAGCATAAGAGACCGGTATCAAGAAAATATAGCTTAGGAGATTTAACAAGACGCTTGCCGTAGTTGTTGTAGAATGGTTTTAAAAGGTAGATGATATTACTAGCTTCTAAAATCGAAACCCAGTTTGATATTGTATGAGAGCTGACCCCGACATCACTAGCTAGAGAGTTCATCGACAGTACCTGACCTGACCTTAAGGCGAGTAGTCTCAAAAACTTATTAAAGATAGATAGATCTCTTACGTTGACGAGTTGGCGTACATCTCGTTCTAAGTACGTTGCTAGGTAGTCGGCATAAAATCTTTCTGGTCTTAGGTTTTGCGCGTGAACCTCAGGATATCCCCCTTGAATCATCCATCTAAGAATTTGGTTGGTCGTGAGTTTTTCTTGGGTATGATTATGTATTTCTCTAATTGATAACGAGTGGCATTCAAGTATCGCAATTCGTCCGGATAAGCTTTCACTAACTCCCTTCATTAAAGAAAATTTTTGTGAACCCGTTAATAGATACTGTCCATAGGTATTTCTGGTTTTATCAATTGCGATCTTTAGAAATTTAAATAAATCGGGAGCGTATTGAATTTCATCGATTATGATGGGCGGAGGATTTTTTTCTAAAAAATAACCCCCATTTTCTTTAGCCTCAGTTGCTAGGGTAGGTAAGTCTAAGCTAGTGTAGCTGTGGTTTGGAAATACTCTTTCGAGCAGGGAAGATTTGCCAGTCTGGCGAGCTCCTGTCAATAAAACACAAGGTCTCGTCTTAGCAACTTCCTGAATTTGTTTGGTAATTTCTCTTTCTAGCCACATATGTACAATATTGAACTATAACTTCAAATATGTCAAGGTAGTAGTTCAATATTGTCAAAAAGTAGAATGGTGGTTCCAAGTATGCCGATCAAGGTGTCTAGTCAATAAAGTATTTTCTTTTGATTGCATTTGAAGGGTCGACGCACAGCTTTAACTATACGGGCTCTTACGGTGGACTTTATAAACAGTTGCTTGGTCGGTCGGCATTAAGATCATTTCGTCTATATTTAAATGAGCTGGTCTCTCGAATGCGAATAACACGCAGGCTGCGATGTCTTCTCCGGTGAGGGGAGTCATCCCTGCGTAGGTACTATCGGCCTTAGATTTATCACCGCGAAACCTTGTGACGCTAAAGTCTGTTTCGACCATTCCGGGGTCGATGGTCGTGACTCGGATTCCGGTTCCGTTGAGTTCTAGTTTGAGGGTTTTAGCTAAGGCCTTTACCGCATGTTTTGTTGCGCAGTAAACCCCGCCACCTTCGTAGACTTGATGGGCTGCGATCGAGCTTAGTAAGAACAAATGACCTGATTGGAAATCGATCATTGCTGGTAGTAATCCTCTTGTTACCCTCAATACACCCGTGATGTTGGTGTTGATAACTGTTTCCCATTCGGAGATGTCGCCTTTTGAAAGATGGTCGACGCCAATGGCGAGTCCAGCGTTGTTAATAAGCGCTCCAATAGAACCCTTAGTTAGTTCAAGTACGCTGGTGCAGAAGTTCGTCGTCGATTCGTTGTCCGAAACATCTAAGGGAATGCAGTCTACAGAAGCAGCGCCCAGGTCAAGTAGGTTTGTTTTTTGTTCTTCTAGAAGTTCTAGACGTCGAGCGCCTAGAATAAGATGATAGTTGCTTCGGCTGAAGAGTTCGGCGCATGCCTTACCAATGCCTGAGGATGCTCCGGTAATAACGATAAAAGAACGATCCATAGTCACTTAGTCTTTCCGAAGAACAGCAACCGCTCTTTCGTTTCCTTCGCCAGTTGATTCCGATAAGAACCCTTGAGAAACGACGTGCTGATGTTGGAGTCTTCGGTAAAAACTATTTTGAGGTTTTAGTACGTATTGTTCTTCACCCTTATTTGAGTTCAGGTGTGCCATTGCATCATTGCACTCGCTAAGAGCTTTAGCCTCTAGTTCGGCATCTGCTTTTTTATTTGGACGATTTTTGCCCTTGAAGTCATTTCGGCCGCCTCTTTTTGGTCCGTCTTTACGAGGACCGCTACCGTTGAAGCTATTTTTATCTCGATTATTATTACGAGGTCTTGCTGGTCGGCTGTCATTGCCCCTAGCTGAAGAGTTAGCCCCGCCACTTTTACGGTTATTTGGTCCGCTAGATGGGGAGGAAGAGGTACGGTTACGGTTGAATGGAGGTGCGAAACGCCCAACTGGAGGCCTTGAACCAATTTCTGCGCGGTGGTCTTTGTTCTCACCGAACATCCACTCTAAATACTTAGATATTAAATGTTGTTTACGAGCAAAAAAGCGGTCGATAAGACCTGATAAAAGAACCCAGTCGCTTGATGGGGCATTTTCTTGAAAGGTTGCGAGTTTAGCTTTGGTTTTTTGCTCATGGATGAATACGACATCCGATACCATAGATACCAGGGCTGGCGCAACGACCGGTAGCTTCTGAAAATCCCAAGCTTCTGCGGTAGCTAGGTCAGGAAAGTTTGCAGCATACCAACTCATTAGGTCGGCAAGTAGGTCGTCAAGTTTCTGTGAGTTTACTTCGTCGACGAGATCTTCTGGGGAAAGGTCTTGAATCGTCGGCCATTGAATAGACTTTGATTCGTTTTTCTTCTCTAGCGCTTTGCTGGTTTGTTCAGCTTCGTAGCATGCGTATAGAAAGTAATCTATCGGGACATCTTGGCCAGTTTTTTGGTAACGGTTCATTTGTGCGTTCGCGGTAAAAGAATTAGTCATCGGCAAATTCCAATCGGTTAATTGATATTTATTAAGTAAAAAATTTTATTTATATAAAAACGCTTATTAGGCATGCGTTGCGTACTTTAAGTACGGTCACAATAACCTAAGTAACCACCTTTTAACGAGTAAAGTTGCTTTTCCGTCCATTGCTGGGCTTGCTCACAAGCTACGATGCTTCTTTTTCCGCTCCGGCAATAAAATATAATTTCTTGGTCCAAAGGACACGAACTTTTATATTTATCAAACTCAGAAAGTGGCCAATGAGTCATTCCGTCAATAACTCCACCAGCAAGCTCTTCGGATTCTCGGACATCAACAACGAACGCACCGTTTTGCTTCAGATTATCAAATTCATTTAGATCTATTTCAGTATACATAAAACAAATCCTCTCATATATCAGCGCAATCGGCGAGCTAAGTTTATGACTCGAGTAGCGGCCATTGACAGCCTCTCGGCTATGCTCCATTCATCTGGATCGGCTTTTTCTAAGATATATGCTGTTAATTCTTGTTCGTCAAATGTTTCGAGTAGTTTGGATATGATGGTTTTGTGGGAGTCGGTCCCTACGGTTTGTTTTTGTAGCTCTCCGGAAACGGCCTTAAGGGCCACGATAGCTTCATCTTCTTTTTGGGTCTCAAGTAGTCCGCAAAACGAGTCTATGGCTTCGATTAAGTCCTGGTTTGAACTGCTGCGATTGCGTTTGATGACACTCAAGCTGTAATTCCTAGGATTATTAGTGCTCGTTGGAGTCGCCACAGTAGGTATAATCTGAGGCCGTGCATTCTTGATAGGTCGCCTTTTTAAGTGCGAAAACCCCGATAAATGCCAATATTATTAGGCTAGTCATTGCAAAAATGACAGCTCCTTCAAATTTATCACCATATTCTGGTTCACTCATAAATACGAACTCCTCACTTGTGCTAGTACCCATGCTGATTTAGGATATCATCAAACAACAAGCTGAGCTATAGCGATTGTGATAAAGGAGAGAAATGGTGCGTTTTTACCAGGTTCTATTGGGTCTGATTTGGTCTTTTGTGGTTATTTCCAGTGCCAGCGCAAACCCCCATCCAAATGAAAGTCGTGTGCCTAAAGTTAAGGCAGCTTTCTGGAGCAAGAAATTCAAGCTTCCTGTCGACAAATTACCCAGCCAGTCCTCCTTAAGAGAAGGTTCTCCCGTGCTTCGGGTTCGAGTTGATTGGGATGGTGGTAAGTATACCTTTGGAGCTGCCGTTCGGGAGTCTTCTGGTACAGAATCTCTCGTCCGTCGAGCGAAATCAAAAGATGCGTTGGGAAGCTTTCGGGCTGAGATCTACGACCGGGATTCGGGGGCTTTTTTAGCTAGTGATAGTATCGGGACTGGGGTGAAATACCGCGGGCTAACCAGGGCGCTTAGCTTTCGGTTTCCACTACATGGTAAAACAGTGTTGTTTCGGATGCGGGGAGAGAATGCTCGCAGTGGCGTAATGCAGACGGTCTTAGAACAGGAAATCTCCCCGTCAAATTTGAAGGAATGGCCATCTCAAAAAGATGTAGAAGTTGTTTTATTTAAGCAGGCTAGTATTGAGCCCAAGCTAATACTTAATATATATGCGGAAGGATACAGCGCGAGCGCAAAGGCACGATTTTATCAGGATGCTGCTCGGGCTCTTGATGTGCTTTGGGATAAAAAATTTCCCGGATTTGAACGTTTTGAAATCCGTGCGGTTTTCGCTCCTTCGGGTCGTTCATTAGGGGGTGCAAGCAATTTGGGCTTTCCAATTCCTGAGCGCGATTCGTTTCTGGGTCTTTATTATCCTTACTGGGATGACATGCAACGCTGGTATCACGTGGTGTACCCGACCCGCGAAGAGCGGTTTCGCCGAGGTCTTGCTCAGGTCGCTTACGATTATGCGTTTGCACTAGTTGATAGCAGTTCCTACTGGGGTGTAGGCAATTACCGGGAACTCACAGCAGTTCCGTCAAAGTCATCTTCCTTCGCGTACTTATTAATTCATGAGATGGGCCACTTCTTCGGACTGAACGAAGAGTACAACGGTGGTGGCGCCACTGAGTTAGCGTTTGCTCCCGAAATTAAAGAGCCTTGGTCTCAAAACATCACCTTTCAAACGAACCTCTCGTCTTTAAAGTGGAAGCCCCAAGTCAAAAGCAGTACCCCCATTCCAACGCCATCAAGTCACTGGCGTTCGAACGGTCCTTACGGTGCTTACCGAGGTGGCTACGCAGATACGGTGCCTCTTGGTAAAGCTCATAAGCCGGGCTTGTCCTGTGTGATGGACTCGGGACAGAACTTTTGTCCGATTTGTCGAAAGGCTATAGAAGATCGGGTTCAGTTTGATCTTGGTATTAAGGTCTTGTGACTTATCGTTAAAATTTATACTTCTGAATTTTAGTTGAGGCGCGAGCTGTGAATTCTAGGTAGGATATCTAGATGCGACCGGTTATATCAGTTTCAAATCTTAGTAAAGTATATGATGGTGGGTTTAAAGCACTCAACCAAGTGAATCTAGATATTCTACCAGGTGAGATATTTGCTTTGCTTGGACCAAATGGTGCTGGTAAAACCACGTTGATCAGCATCATCTGCGGTATTACCAATGCTAGCTCCGGGACAGTTTCGGTAAATGATTTCGATATTATCAGTCAATACAGAAAAACAAGATCTGTCATTGGGCTGGTTCCACAAGAACTTACTAATGATGCATTCGAGTCAGTCTGGAATACAGTTTGTTTTAGCCGAGGGCTTTTCGGGAAACCAGATAACCCTGAGTACATTGAAAAAATCCTTCGTGATCTTTCGTTGTGGGATAAAAAAGACAATCGCTTGATGAGTCTTTCGGGCGGTATGAAAAGACGGGTGATGATTGCAAAAGCGTTATCGCACGAACCAAGGGTTTTATTTCTCGATGAGCCGACTGCCGGGGTTGATGTTGAACTCAGAAAAGATATGTGGAAGCAGGTTCATGAGTTAAGAGAGTCTGGTGTAACTATCATCTTAACTACGCACTATATTGAAGAAGCCGAAGAAATGGCGGACCGAATTGGGGTTATAAATCACGGTGAGTTAATTTTGATTGAAGAAAAAGCTAGTCTTATGAAAAAACTAGGTACTAAGCAAATGATTTTAGAGTTGGTGGAGCCCCTAAAGGAGATTCCGGCCGAGTTGTCATCTTATAATGTGAGAATAGCCGGTTCTAAGATGATTTATACTTACGATTCAAAGGAGGCAGATAATTGTGTCTCCGGTTTTCTAGAAAAGTTAAATCGTTCTAAGATAGGTTTCAACGATCTGAATACCAAGCAAAGCTCTCTGGAAGAAATTTTCGTTGAGCTGGTGAAGGGTTCATGAATATACGAGCGATAAAAACCATCTACTTATTTGAAATGGCTCGGATGTGGAGAACCATTGGGCAGAGTATTGCTGCGCCAGTGATGTCGACCTCGTTATACTTTGTGGTTTTTGGGTCAGCCATTGGATCTCGTATTACCGAGGTAGACGGAATAGCTTACGGAGCGTTTATTGTTCCCGGTCTTATCATGATGTCGATATTGACACACAGTATTACTAATGCGTCTTTCGGAATTTATTTCCCCAGATTTACCGGCACAATTTTTGAAGTCCTGTCGGCCCCGGTGTCTTATGTTGAGATTATATTTGGTTATGTAGGTGCGGCAGCAAGTAAGTCGATCATTCTTGGTTTTCTTATTTTAGGCACGGCTGGTTTTTTTGTTCCGTTGGAAATTCAACACCCCGTATGGATGGTGGTGTTTTTATTTTTGACTTCTATTACTTTTAGTCTGTTTGGATTTCTTATTGGTATATGGGCAGATAATTTTGAAAAATTACAATTAGTCCCCTTATTGATCATCACACCTCTGGCTTTTTTAGGTGGAAGTTTTTACTCAATTAAAATGCTGCCACCATTGTGGCAGAAGGTCTCGATGTTTAACCCGGTCGTTTATCTCATCAGTGGTTTTCGGTGGAGCTTTTATGGACATGCGGATGTGAGTATTGAGATTAGTTTGTCTATGATTGCGGTATTTTTATTTGTTTGTATTTTTGCAGTTCGGTGGATTTTCGAGACAGGTTATCGGCTTAAGAGTTGATGATTTATTTACGGTAATATTTTTAGTTTCAACCTTTTTTCTCTCCATCCCCCCTTATTCAACTGAAATTAGGAGCAATGCCTTGAGTAAGGCGAAAAAGTGTAGAATTTATATCCGCAAAAAATCCAAAGTCTTACGGTTTATTAAATCAAATAACCTCCATTTAAGTAGACAATCCGCACGAAAACGAGACCACCTAAAAAGTATTCATTGTTTTTACCTAACAGAATACTATAGGTTCCGCTCATAAATCAGTTAATCCCAGCTGGAGGTAAGCTATGACAAAGATACCGATGAAGTTTTTAATCTTAGCATTTGCGTTTCAATTTCAGGGTTATTCGCAAGCATCTGAAAGTGTGAAAATCAGTAACGAGGTACAAATTCTTTCAAGTTTTGATGAGCCTGCTGATTTTAGTAGTTTTTTATTCTTCCGTGGTGAAGACACTGCTAACTCCTACTCTATCATCAAAGGAAAAGATAATAGCAGTTATATGTTTGTTTTCCGTGATCGAAAGATCGCTTACTTTAAGAAGCCTGCTGGTAGCCCTAAATGGGAGAAAGAAAGACTAGTGAATATCGCTGAAGGAGTGGAGGAAACGTATTCGGAAAATCTTGGCAGTGCATTCGTTTATACCTATGGAGATAATCTGGCTTATATTTTAACTAATCCCTCACAAACATATGGTGAAATACGAGCCTTAACGATAGACCTTACCGATATGACGCTGATAAAAAACGAAGTCGATGTAGTATCTACATATGAGCTATATAAAGAGTATGCTGCACAAAATGCCCCGCCTCCTACTCCAGGCCCTCGTATGCCTACCGCGATTCCGGTCGATCGCACTCCGAAATTAAAAGGTTCAAAGGCTATTTATTATTATAGTCACTTACTCAGGCAAGAGGATGGCCGAATTGTTAGTAAGAATTATGTTCGCACCAATGTAAATGGAGTATCGTCACCAGAAAAAGAAATTGAAAAATTTACGATTCCTGATGACATTGCCGAGTTCTATGAAAAAGATAAAGTCAAAATGGTTTATGGAAAAGATATTACTGACGATCATTTTGCGGTATTGACCTTTAATCGTAAAAATGAAGCGTCCAAAGACCTAGCCCGCTATGTCCTCCTAGTCTACCGTGAAACATCCTCAGGGAAGGTTACACTTGAAATCATTGAGAGGAAGTTATCAAATTTTTCTCCTCCTTTAGCTGATGGTACAATAGGTCCCATTCTTCAGCCTTTCTATAATGATGAAACTTCTGAACTAAGCATCGCCGCTGCTTTTCCACCCAAAACACATGATCAAGTATTCTCTGTATACAATGTAAAGACAAAAAAACTAGTTAAATCCAAAACCATCTCGAACCCGGGGCGGAATTCGTTTTTCATGACCGATTTAATCAACAAAGGTGGAGAGAGTATTGCTTTACACTACGGTAAGCAATCTGAAGGAGTAGCGAATTTTAGTTTTGCAAAATGGAGTGGTTCAAGTGAGCAAGAATTTTACAAAATAACTAAAGGGCCTAGAGCCAACTTTGATGCATACCGATCACCAATGATATTTTCTGCTGATCAAAACCGCATCTATACCTACGATTCATCGGGTACTATATGTGAAACCACCCTCGATGATGGGTCTATACAGTGTGTTACACCTAACTTATCGGAAGCATCTGGCCTACACCATTACAGTGCTGGCGATGATGGAAGTCTACGACTCATTAAGGATGGCGTAGTGGAGATGATGACTTCGACCTATGGGCGAAAAAATAAGAATGATGATCAGCGTTATGTAGTGATCTATTCTTTTACGGTCGATTTTAATGAGTAGTTGTTTTTACAAAGTAGATATAGGCCTCGATTAGGCATTAGGTGTACTAAGCTTAATTCGGGGCCTTCTCTTCATGGGGGAGGTTCATATCGTACTTTTTTGGCAAAAAACTTCTATGTTTAATCCTGCTGGGTATCTTCATTTCATAGTTCATACCTCTTAAAACGTTTGGACAGATCAAACTGCTCTAATAATACAAATGCACAGATAATTTGGCTCTGGAAGGAAGATGTCCGCGGCAGTCGGTAGATGGAAAAATCTATGTCAAATTCACTTGAATGATCAATAGGTTGGTCATCCTCGGCGCACTACGAATGATGTTCACCAGAACTGGGATAAAAGCAAATTGGAAGTTCGTTAGTAGAATGCGGTGCTTTCTTTCAATTATTAATCTAGATCAAAATTAGACATGAAATTTAAGCCAGCAGCCTATCCATTGTAAACAACTCGATACGGTACTTTACTATTTCATTTAGCCCTACGGGATCCATGGTTAATCTGGTCTCACCGATTCTATCGATGACCAAGACTTAGAAACCCCAACGCAAAGACCGCAGGGTTCTATCTCGAGTTTTGCTTCTAGTTTTAAAGTGGGGTTGTTACTAATATGACACCTCAATCCATTAAGTTTAAAATAAAAATTGTGCTGCCAGCTTGACAGCTTCAATTTGAAGCTGTCAAAAATACTGCGCAAACTACTCCCGCTTGAAGCCGATAAGGTTCTTAGGTTTAACGCTCGGCACCACTAGCGATTTTATCGCGTCAATGATTCCCTGAATTTGCGTGTCGTGCTTATCCACTTTGTTTTCGAGTTCTCCAAGTTTACGTAACAAAGCAGACTGAGTTTCTACTAAGGCACGGAGCTTTACGAAAACACGCATGATTTCAACGTTCATCAAGACTGCGGTTTTATTCTTAAGAACACTGGATAACATTGCTACCCCTTGTTCCGTGAAAGCATTTGGTGGGACACGGCGACCTCCATGACCGGCAATAGACGGTCGCAATCTTTTCAGTTCGTTGTATTCAAGTGAGGTAAGTTTGAACGTGAAGTCGCTCGGAAACCGTTCTAGGTTTCTTCTGACGGCCTGTAACAGAGTTTTTAATTCTACCTGATATAACTCTGCGAGTTCATAATCCAATAGGACGCGAATCGACCTTATTTCGATGATCTGATCTTCAATTTTTTTCACGGCTTACTCCTCGATAATATAAAAAAACCGAGGTCCAATATTTCGAATGAGTAACGGCATGTCGAGCGACATTCAGCCTCAATGCACTTTGTCGTTCACGGACATATCACTTGAAGAACTTCTAGCAAAGAGCACTCAGAACGGAGAAAATCTTTGTTTTCTCTATTGGCCATACTTATTCGAAATATGACCCCGAGGATCACAAATTCCCTAAACTGAAGTTAGTCCCGGTTTAAACCATCAAGCCCGAGAACATGGTAAGTATTTCGAGTACCATTATAAAGTACGAATCCCAGAAGTTTTAAATCCTTCGATAGAATTACATCGTTGATGGCTAAACTTTTATAAATTTTTGCGAGGTTATTTTTACTGAAAAAAAGATCAGCAACAGTACCTTCTTCTACAGCCTTGACTCTAACGGTTGAGTACTTTTGAACATACTCTTCCTGAGAATCATCTTGCTTTCTATTCCATCCAACCAGATAAACTTCGTCTCCAATTTGAGCAGCTTCTCGCTCGAACTCAATTGCATTTTGATTATTGGGTGTTCGTCTTGAAATCGTTTCGTCAGCTAAGGGACGACTTGTTCGTATGAGATCATTTTGATTTCGACAAAAGGCAGGAATAAGAACACTTTCTTCTAAAACTGCCCCCGTACATCCTCCAACTCTGACAATCGCATTTAAAGCCAATGTTGAAACGTCCAACGGATCTCCGCCAGCTACCTTTGTTGTCGAGTCAGATTGCCGATTTTTGCAAGCGATAATGCTAAAAAAGATGCATGTTATTAAAAGACACCTCATTTTGTCTCCCTCACTTAAAATTTAAGTAATTGTAACATTCCATGAGGAAAAGTCCACTAGGCTAATGTGTAAGATGAAGATCAGTTTTGTCGTTTTTTTGATGACGTATGTGCCATACTTCACCCGATTCGACCACCTTACCTAATCACCTTAAATCTCTATGATTTGGGTTGTGGTTTTCACAGTTCTCCCGCACACTGTAAAATTCTCCTTGTAGATTTTATAGTACGATTGAAAGTTCATGGAAATTAAAGATAAGTTACCGCGGACGCACCGTTTCCCAGGTTGGGCTGAAGTTCTACGTATTTCTTTGCCTCTTATTATTGCCAATAGCTTTTGGAACCTTCAATTAACTGTCGATCGTGTCATGCTAGGAAATTTTTCTACGGATTCTCTAGGGGCAGCCGTCGCGGTGATGGGAGTGTTCTGGACTCCGATGGCATTGCTGCAGCAAACGGCTGGATACTCAATGACTTTCGTTGCTCAGTATTTTGGAGCTCATCGAGAACATGAGATTGGTCCCTTGGTGTGGCAGTCGATTTATATAAGTATATTTGGTGGTTTGCTATTCTTATTACTGATCTTTGCATCGGCAAGTATTTTTGGGGCAATGGGACATTCGGATAATATGCGTCTTCTTGAGGAGGGGTATTTTTCTGCTCTGTGTTTTTCAGCTCTTCCTACTGCTGTGGTCGCTGCTGCTAGTGGTTTTTTTACAGGCCTTGGTAGAACTCAAATGGTTATATGGATCAACGGTGTTGGTTTGATTGCTAATGTAATCTTGGATTACTTCTTTATCTTCGGTCATGGCGGATTGCCAGCAATGGGCATTGTCGGAGCGGGTTACGCCACGGCATTAGCGAATTGTGCCGCAGCTGCCTTCGGGTTGTTTTTGGTTTTTCGTAAGCCGAATGAGAAAAGTTTTTTAATTAGAAGTCAATGGCGTCTAAACTTCAGCTTGATGAAGAGGTTTCTAAAATATGGCTTTCCAAGCGGCTTGCAATGGTCACTCGAAGGTCTGGCGTTTACGGTGTTTTTAATTATGATCGGTCAGATGCCCAATGGAGATGCCGCACTGTCAGCTAGTGGAATTGCGATCACTGTTATGCTACTAGCGATACTTCCGGCAATGGGAGTAGGCCAAGGAGTGTCTGTGTTAGTCGGGCAGCATCTTGGTGATAATGATGCTCCGAAAGCTGAGCTAGCTGTATGGAGTGGACTTCAAATTGCAGCTATTTATATTGCGACGATGGGAGTGACTTTTGTTGTGTTTCCGGAATTTTATTTAAATTTATTTCACAACCCCGGTAACTCTCAACTTTGGTCAGAAGTTAGTGTTATGGTGCCGTACCTTTTGATGTTTGTAGCTTTCTTTACTTTATTCGACAGTATGAACTTTGTTTTTTCTTTTGCTCTTAAAGGGGCTGGTGATACGAAGTTTGTAACTTTAGTAGCTCTGGTGGTTCCGTGGCCTCTAATGATTTTTCCGACCTGGTTATTTAAAGATCATGCTGATGCTATTTATTGGGCGTGGGGTGCGTGTAGTTTGTTTATTTCTACTCAAGCCTTAGTGTACTGGCGTCGGTTTGTTGGTGGTCTTTGGAAGAGTATGCGAGTTATCAGTGATTAGTAGCTAATAAGTTTTCATTTCGGAGGAGGTCGCAGGTGGATGCTCGGTTAGAAAATCAGTTGAAATTTATTCAAGAAATCGATCAACTCAAGTCTGTTGATCGGGTCTCACTCCTTATTAATAGTAGTCGAAGAGAAAACACTGCTGAGCATTCGTGGCACTTTGCTTTGATGGTTTCGATACTAGCTGAACATGCTGATACCGATAGCTTAGATATTCCTAAAACGATTTATATGGCGCTTGTACATGATATTGTCGAGATTGATGCCGGTGATACCTATTGTTACGATGAGCAGGGCTATGAGGACAAGTCTGAGCGGGAAGTAGCAGCTGCAAAACGAATCTTTGGAATTTTGCCGGACGATCAAGGGCAAGAAATCTGGCGACTCTGGGAAGAGTTTGAAGAGGGCCGGACAGAGGAAGCGAAGTTTGCTCGGGCGATTGATCGGTTAAATCCGTTTATGCTAAACTTCTACAGTGGTGGGAAAACCTGGGTTGATAATAAGATTAAGAAATCTCAGGTCCTTAAACGGGTGGGGGAGATTGAACACAACACCCCGAAGCTTTGGGGGCTATGTTACATCTTTGATCGACGGTGCTATTAGTAATGGCTGGGTTATTGATGATGTGTCCTCTTAGGAAACCTCTAAGTTTATTATTATAAGATCGCTATTTAATAAAGGGTTTGTCATATGGAAGTATTGGTAGCAGTGCAGTCATATCATGACCCTTTCGAAGCGGAAATATGCCGCGGGAAACTAGAGTCTGCTGGCATTCCATGCCAGATTCAAAAAGAATCCTATCAGCAGCTTCTTCCTGGGCAATTACCTTGGAATATCTACCTGAAAGTTAATCCCGAGGATTTGGATGCAGCAATAGAGGTGTTAGGTATTGAGCCTTCTGTTGTCGAGACTAAGCCTAATTTATATGTATGCCCTCGGTGCAGTTCCGAGAACGTTAGTAAAAATCTATTTAAGAGAGTTTTAACGACTATTGTAAGTGTGATGTTTTTCTATGTTTTTCAGTTTAAGAATAAAAAGTGTTTGGACTGTGGGCATCAATTTTGATTTGCTGTTAGTACTGGTAGTCGATTAATAACTTTTATCAATTTGTTCTTGTTTCTGCCACAGTACCTGTAGACCTTCCAATACAATCCGGTTGTTCGCATTTTGTTCTTCTAGCAGTAGGTTGCTTTTGTGCATCATTATTTTCACTTCGGAGATTTCTCCTTTGACCTCTTTTAGGTCTACTTCCACCTTTGAGAGTCTATTGTCTAAATACCCCATTTTCCTCTCAAGACCACTACCCATTTTTATGATCTTTGCTTCTAGGCTATACTTACTTTTACTGATCTCTTCTTTTAGTTCACCTTTAACCAGTTTTAACATACTTCTGGTTGCAGGTTGATCACCAGCTTTAGCGGATGGAAATCTGGTAGTTGTTTTAGATTTTTTCTTAACCATATAAAACCTCTTGAGCTGTTATCTTTGTTTTACCAAGTTGTTCTCGGTTAGGCCACGGACAGTTAATTTACTCAGTCAGTGACACAAGATTGAGTAATCCCTTGGAATATCAGTGTGATAAGTATTTGAGTGACTTGACAATTTTAGACTAACGTATAACTATTAACCATTATGCCCTTAGCGGCAGTTTCAACGAAGGTAGGTCAAGGTATGAAATTTCTTTTAACTGGTGGTGGTGATTTTGAACACTTTCGAAAGGTCGACCAGAAGTTTCAAGAACTACTTAACAGTGGTGATAGGATTCAGGTTTTACCTTATGCTTCTGGGGTAGATGAGTTTGATGAGATTTTTGAACGCATCGAGGATACTTATGGACGCGGTAAGAAGGGACTTACTTTTGGATTAGAAAAAAATATTAATAAACTCACACAAGATGATTTATTAAATGCTCGGGCTTTGTTTATTGAGGGTGGTAATACTTTTGATCTAATTACTTTGATTCGAAATGCTAATACCGCGACTTATTTGAAGGCCTTCGAAAAAGAAAGCGATAAAATTATTTATGCTGATAGCGCGGGAGCTATTATTCTGGGTAATAGTGTTCGGACAGCTTTTTTCGGTGAAGATGCCGATGAGGACGCGAAGCGCCTTCAAGATTATCGCGGTCTTGATTTATTAAACTCGTGGGTCGTTCATGCTCACTATACGGTAGCTGACGATGATGCGGTGATGAGTTTTGTTTATGATGAAGGCTTACCTGTACTTGCGTTTCACGAGAAGACCGGGGTTTATATTTCAGATGATAGTAGGGTTGAAGTGCTGACGTCTTCGCCGCTGGTTATTTTTACTGCCGCTGGTAAACAGGTGGTTTCTTTTAATGAAGATGTGCAGCTGTCTGATTTTTACTAAGATTAGTTGTTCGCTAATGGCTAACGATCATTGCGTTATAAAACCGTTCTAGCATTGTGGGTGATGACGACGATAAGCTGGTTTCAATAACCCATAGCGAATGAAAGAATTTTTTAATGCCTTTGTGGGCAGTTACCTCGAACTCAATCACAACTCCATCATCGCTTTTAATTGTCTTTGCATTTGCTAATTTAAGGTTCGAAGTCTTGGTAACACTTTCTACGTGATCTTTGAAAACACCATTTTTGATAATTATTGTCGGATCATCAGAGAATAGTTTGATCCTTACCACTACGTTATCAGAGTAATCTTTAAGATTATAAATAACTTCAAACTCGAGGCGGATGTCGGGGCGGCCTTTAACTGGTGACTTTGTCGATCCTGTTATGCTAGCTAATCCATTTGATTCAGGAGAGTAATTAAGTAGGTCGAAAGGTTGTAAGTACTCCCACCTTCCGTCAATTAATCGGAATCTATTGTACAGATGGGCAGCGACTAATTTGGGAACAGATGTGGGCTTTCGCTTATTTAAAGAGGCGCCGATCTTTCTGAAAAATAAAGAACAGCCACTTTCTCTTATCTCTAGAGCAGATGCGGTCTGATACGTAGATGTTGCAATAAGAAGTAATGCTAGAATACGTAGGGTTTTAGTTGTTGTCACTTGGTTACCTTAGTATTCGACGGGCGGTATTCGCAGCATTCATAAATTTGGTAGCGGGAGAGGGATTTGAACCCCCGGCCTTCGGGTTATGAGCCCGACGAGATACCAGACTTCTCCATCCCGCGATAAGAAGGGTAGTTATAGGAGGGTCCTGATAATTTGTCAATCGACTAATTATTTAAGTTTTTTCAGGCCCCTACAGCAATCGGCGTAATACATAATGAAGGATTCCACCGTTTTTGTAATAGGTAAGCTCGTCTTCAGTATCGATACGTGATGCCAATGTAATTTCATCGTTTGAGCCATTAGACCTGGTAATCCTGCATGTAACTTGAGCCCTTGGTCCAAGTTCGGAGATCCCTTTGAGGGTAAAGCTTTCACTGCCATCTAGTTTAAGGGTTTTTCGGTCTTGGCTATTGGTGAACTGTAACGGTAATACGCCCATTCCAATTAGGTTAGATCTATGGATGCGCTCAAATGATTCTGCAATCACTGCCCGTACTCCTAGTAGGCTGGTACCTTTAGCAGCCCAGTCTCTTGAAGAACCTGTTCCATATTCTTTACCAGCGATGACCACTAGTGGGGTGCCCTCGAGTTGGTAGCGCATAGCAGCGTCGTAGATAGACATTTGGTCTTCGCTAGGAATGTGTTTGGTGTAGCCACCTTCCACTCCATCTAGCATTTCATTTCGAATGCGGATGTTTGCGAAAGTACCACGCATCATCACTTCATGATTACCACGGCGAGAACCGAAAGAGTTAAAGTCTCGTTTCGCAATACCGTGTTCTTTAAGGTATTGACCTGCAGGCGAATCCTCTTTGATTGATCCAGCTGGAGAGATGTGGTCAGTCGTAACACTATCGCCCAATATAGCTAACGGCCTTGCTGATAAAACATCTTTGGCCGGTTCGGGAGTTTTGGTCATATTTGCGAAGAATGGTGGGTTCTTAATGTAGGTACTAGAGTCTTGCCATGCGAAGTTGAAGCCTTCGGATGTTTTGATCTCTTGCCATTGTTTTGTACCTTTAAATACATCTCCGTAACGACTTTTAAACATTTCTGGTGTTAGGGATTTTTTCATAGTATCGCGGATTTCGGCGTTGGTTGGCCAGATGTCTTTTAAGAAAACATCGTTACCATCTTTATCTTGACCAAGTGGTTCTGTTGTTAGGTTGATCTTCATGCTTCCTGCTAGTGCGTAAGCAACCACAAGTGGTGGAGATGCAAGATAGTTGGCTTTGACGTCAGGGCTGATTCTTCCTTCGAAGTTTCTGTTGCCGGAAAGAACGGAACACGCTACGAGGTCTTTTTCGTGAATTGCTTTCGAGATCTCTTCGTTGAGTGGTCCCGAGTTGCCGATGCAGGTAGTGCAGCCATAGCCTACTAAAGTAAATCCAAGCTGGTCGAGGTCTTTTTGTAAGCCAGCGGCTTCTAAGTATTCGGACACGACTTGAGACCCAGGTGCTAAAGATGGTTTGACCCAAGGTTTTACGGTTAAGCCCTTCTCTAAGGCTTTTCGGGCAACCAGTCCGGCGCCAAGCATTACCGAAGGGTTTGAGGTGTTAGTGCAGCTAGTGATAGCAGCGATTACAACAGAACCGTGATCGAGATCAAAGTCTTTACCACTGACTTTAGTTGGCTCGCTTTTAGCTCGAACTTTGAATGTTTCAGTAAGTGCGGAGTTAAATTTATTTGTTGAATCACTTAGTACGATACGATCTTGCGGGCGTTTAGGTCCTGAGATACAAGGTTTAACAGTCGAAATATCGAGTTCTATAGTCGAAGTGAATATTGGATCGGCGGAGCCTTCGTCGCGCCACATACCTTGAGCTTTTGAATACTCTGCTGCAAGCGCAACTGTTTCGTCTGATCGCCCGGTGAATTTTAAATACTCTACTGTTTCGCTGTCTACGGGGAAGAAGCCACAAGTAGCTCCGTATTCAGGCGCCATATTAGCGAGGGTAGCGCGGTCTGCTAATAAAAGATGGTCGAGTCCAGAGCCGTAGTATTCTACAAACTTACCAACCACTCCTTTTTCTCTAAGCATTTCTACTACCACTAACACTAGGTCTGTGGCTGTGACGCCTTCTTTTAGTTTTCCTGTTAGCTTAAAACCAACTACATCAGGAATCATCATAGTAACAGGCTGTGCCAGCATAGCGGCTTCGGCTTCAATACCGCCAACACCCCAGCCTAGTACGCCCAAGCCGTTGATCATAGTAGTGTGGCTATCGGTACCAACACAAGTATCTGGGTAAGCCCAGGTAGTACCACCCTCGTCTTTAGTCCATACGGTCTTAGCGAGGTATTCTAAGTTAACTTGGTGACAGATGCCGGTTCCTGGAGGGACAGCGCGAAAGTTATTGAAAGCAGTTTGCGCCCATTTGAGAAGTTCGTAACGCTCGTTGTTGCGCTCAAATTCTAAGTCTACATTCTTATTAAAAGAGTCGGCACCACCGTAGTAGTCTACAGTAACCGAGTGGTCAATAACCAAGTCGACAGGAGAAAGTGGGTTGATTTGATCAGGCTTACCACCAAGCTCTTTCATTGCGTCACGCATTGCCGCTAAATCAACAACCGCCGGAACCCCGGTAAAGTCTTGCATTAAGACTCGAGCCGGACGATAGGCTACTTCGTGATCTGAGGATTTTTTATCTACCCATTTGGCGATAGCTTCGATGTCGGTTTTGGTCACCGAGGTGCCGTCTTCGTTCCTTAGTAAGTTTTCGAGGAGGACTTTGAGAGAAAACGGTAATTTCGAGGCTCCCTTTAGACCATTTTGCTCAGCGACTTTTAAGTCGAAATACTGATATTCCTTCCCCGCAGCGGTGAGGGATTTCCTGCATTTAAAGCTATCTAAGGATTGAGTGCTCATTACGTCGCTTCTCCTGATCAATGGTGAGACAAGTGATCATTGTACTTCATCTAAATCTGTAGTTAAATCATATTGTTTACTGGTGAAGGACTTAGCATGTCAGAAAAAAAAGCTAATTGGTTAGTTAAATACCTTACTCAAAGTTTTGTCGCCGGCTTAACTATCATAATCCCACTATATTTAACTGTTTATATCGTCGAATTGGTTGTTACCTCGTTTGATAAGCTGCTTGACCTGGTTCCTGCGGGATGGGTTCCTATTGAGCTGCTATTCCCGGGTCTGGGTGTAATAATAGCTTGTTTAGCTTCGATAGCGGCCGGGCTTTTTGTTAGAAACTATATCGGTAAGTATTTTGTCCAAGGTCTTCATGCGATGGTGGAGAGTATTCCTGTTATTGCAGGGATTTACCGAGTCATTAGGCAGGTTTCGGAGGCTGTGCTAAGTGAAACGGGGCAGAGCTTTAAACGGGTTGTCTTGGTCGAATGGCCTAGGAAAGATTGTTGGATGATAGCATTTGTCACAGGTGAGCCTTCGGGGAAGCTTAAAAGTAGTCTGCCTCAATCAGCGGATACGGATGGTCGGTATATTAGTATATTTTTACCCACGACCCCGAATCCAACCTCCGGTTTTTATTTTCTGGTAAAAGAAGCAGAAACGATTGATCTTGATATTTCGGTTGAACAAGCTTTTAAGAATATTGTTTCAGCGGGCGCGTTACCGGTAGAAGCGTTTTCTCACGTTCCTATGGGGAAGCTTTAAGGCCATTAAGTAAATAGGAAACTTACCATGATAAAGTCGATTTTTTGGATATTAACCCTCACGTTATTTTTACAAAAGCTTGCGAATGCTACGGAGGAAGAAAATAGCAGCGAGGATCACTCTGCTTATTTTATTCAGACTCAAACCTTTCTATGGCCAAAGCTATCTGTTGGTGGAGTTTACGCTGATCACCGGGTGGCACTTACTACTAGTAGGAGATGGGCGACTAGTTACCGGTCTTTAGGGGGAGAGTATGCTTATCACTTGAGAGGGGCTGCTACCTGGGGGCCTTATGCAAAGGTGTTTTTTGAACGACGCTGGTATGACGATGGAATAAGAAGGCCGTCTATATATCACGAGCAAGAAAAAAGATGGGAACGCAAGGAAGATATAAACAATCACACTGCTAATCATGTGGGAGCGATGCTGGGGTTTCAGTGGAGCCTTGGAATACCGGAACTTTTCATGCAAGCAGGTATCGGATGGCAACATAATGACAATCCGATCGATCTTGAGTCGGGTATGATCGGACTTGATCAAGATACGGAAAGTAGAACCGAAGCGGCAGGTGAGATTGCTGTAGGGTATTTCTTTTTCTAAGGTCGATTAGCAAAGTTTTGAGCTAGCAGGGTTAAAAACGAGCCGTACAGCCTTGTGGGCGTCGGGCGGTGTCCGCCAATAAAGCGGTGATATCAATGTAACCAACTAATATTGTTCAAATAAAAAACACTACTCTCAAGGTACATACATACTATCCGAACATACCTCTACCAGACAAATGATTGACTGGATTTCTATTTAATGTGAATGGAGGAACAAGGATGAAGATTTGGAATTTAAGAATGGGTTTGTTGGCAGGTAGTCTTGCTTTTGGCACGGCTGCTTTCGGCATTGATCTAGATTTAGACCTAGCAGTAACTGGTGAGCGTTTTGAGACTCACTGGGAAGTTAACGACGCTAGTCAAACTTCAGTTACGTTCGACTTTGACGGCTTTGTTGGTGTCGCGGCTTCTGACGTTGACTCAGCATCGCAAAACGTTAAAATTGTTGATTCAGCAAACTCTGGTGCTGCATTAGTTGCTACTTATACTGCACCTACTACTTGTACTATCAATGGTAGTCACGCTGTACCTTCAGCTGATGTTGTTGTATTTGATGGTGCTGAAGTTGAAACTGGTAACACAGTGTCTTTTACTGAAGGAACTAATAGTGGACTTCAGTTACGTTTCCAAGCTTCTGGAAACCACGGTGACCAAGCTGGTGCAGTCGCATGTGCTGGTAACGGAACATTGACATATACTTACTAGTTTATTTTCTTAGTTAGTTATGTGAAAAGCCTCCACATTAGTTTGTGGGGGTTTTTTTTGTAATAAATGGCCCAGATCTGGGTATTTACCTGATATATAACATATTATAATTATTGTATAATTTAACTAAATTATAAGATATGTCAAAATCGATAAAGTCCGTATTCCCCCACTCCGATCCCTTTAGAGTGGCTGGTCGCAAACCAGCTGCCTCAAAACAATGTTTTGAAAAGGGTCTCTTAGATGAATGTCCAAAAATATCTTATTTTTCTCTTTATTACGGTTGTTAATGTGACTGATGTCCATGCTTACACATTGAAGCTATCGATGGCGGCCTCAGGGTACCGGTACGCGAAGGAAGAGAGTGGAGCCTCTGGCGATCTCTCTATATCGTCACCTCTTGGTGAATGGGGTGAAGTTGCTACGTCTGGAGAAGGTAAAGAGGTTGTAGTAGGAAAGAAAAAATCTTTGCAGTTCAAACCAATTAAGATTGAAATCAGTCAATCGGTTGTGAATTACCCTATGAACCTAAAAATGACTCGCCCTCAAAGGTGTACTGTCGGCAATAAGAAGATAAGTGGTAAGTCAGGTTATGTAGCCAGCGGCGGAGAGGTTTTCAAAAAGGACAAACAAAGCTTTACCGTAGGAACCCAAGCGCCCTTTAAGATTGCAATTGGATTTAATACCAAAAATCGCGGCAAGTTGCTGTGTAAAACTCCTGCGAAAATCAATCTAGGGTTCTAAGCTTTTTATCAGTCGGTTAATCTTAGTGACATATATTGGCATTCTACTGCGCCAGTCAATCGCCGAGAATTTGTTAAGACTAGGTAGATTTGAAAGGGTTTTTGCGCCTCGCGTGTACCGATGGATTTGCTGTTGTTGAGTTTGATCTGTACTGCTGACTCAGGAACTTTAGTCTGACCTATGCGGCAGTCATGGACCTCTCCCTCGATGACGCCATGGTCCGCTGGACCGACGTAGCGTAGATGAATGGTACCCGAGCGAATTTTTTTTTGGTCAGAAAACGCGATACCAAGATCCAAATTTAATCGATTGATCCGTTTATTTTGAAGATCAACTACATAGCCTTTCGGCACTGCACTCATGTTTGATGCAATGACTAGTAATAATATACTAAAAAACCATTTATCGACGTCTAAGTAAGACATGAACGACTTGTTTCTCCTGACCTTTGGGGCTGTTTAAAGTCTTATTATATACTCTAATGAGTTCGAAGGAGAATGGCAAATATTCTTGACGGATTGTGAGCTCAAGTGGCTGCTTTTGTCGGGGTAGAATCAATTTATTTCCTCGATATTTCGCTTTAGGGTGTTGGACTATCCCTTCGCCAATCATAGAGTCGTAGTTTTTTATCGAAACTGGTTGGTCGATATTTTTATCTATTTTACCGTTACGGTTTTTATCTAGGACAAACTGAACATCAGCTACCCAAAAATCATCTATTAGAATTATGGTTTTAATATCATTTTCATTTAGCTGTTTTGTAAATGTCTTTTCTTTACTGAGAATGCCTTTGGTCGCTACGACTCGAATAGATCCTTCCTGTGGTATGTCTTTAAAACGAAACATACCTTCAGCGTCGCTTTGTGTCGACGCATATAGTTGGTTGTCGACATATAGCTGTACTTGACAATCTTCGACGCTTTGCTTGGTATAGGCTGATTCTACTTTGCCACTTAATTTATGGCTAGAAGACCTGTAGACATAGGACTGTATATTTCGATCAAAGTAGTAGCTGATCCTTGCCATGAAAAAATGACTTGGTACTTCCATCAATGGTTGAGTTGTGTAATTGATACTGAATGTGTGAGATTTCCCTTCGTGGCGAAGGCCGGTCGATAACGAAAAGTTTTTAACCACATTATCGGGGTAGAGTGGTTGGTTGTAGCCGGCAGAATAATAAAATGGCCAATGTGTATACATTAGGCTCAATGATGAGTTGGCTTGTACTTGACCGGCCTCTGACGTACCTTCGATCCAGTCGTATTTCTTTGTCCAGTTTTGGGTGTAAAGTGCTTTTGCAGCCGTTAGAATCAATCGATTATCCCGGTTGAACTTATACTCTGCGCTAGCATTGATGTCGTGCGGAATAAGGCCATAGTCAATTTCAAAACGCATTGAACTTAGACTGATTTCTGGTACCAAACGTAGACTCGTTAGCCGGCATTTCTCACCTGCATTGCAATATCCTCCCATTCTTTTTGCCTGTCGAAAGTAAGATGCAAAGTTGAAAGATAGTGTGTTGTCGAAGTTTAAGCGTGTGTAATTTTGCTCTGAATCTTGATGTGTTTTATGATCGATTTCGGTAGAAACACGATCGCGTATTTTCCCCCATGAACCGAAGAATGATCGCAGTAACTTACGAGAGATCGAGCTATCTTCTTGCTGATGGTAAACAAATCTTAGGTTGACTGGAGTGGGAGTTGTTAAAATATGTTTCTGACTTCGATCGCTTGTTCTTACTTTTCTTGTCCACTCAGAGTTCATGTTGTAGCCATATATGCCTCCAGAGGAACGAAATACCCGCTTATCTCCATCTTTTGTTGTTTGCCGACCGGCGCCGTAGCCAAGAGAGCTGTCGTCAAACCGATGAAACAAATCAACACTGTCGTTGTGATACTGTTGTTCACTGATGTTTGGAACGGACCTTTGACTTCTCAACTCAAGTGGTCCATATGAACGATCTGAAACCGCCACTGTATAACTTTTATTTGAATTATTATTTGTGGAATAGCTCGCATCGACGGAGCTTTCTGGCCTTTTGTCTGTTTGCAAATAAGCCGAATCAGTTGTTTGGTTTTTATTTTTGTTTTTGAAGCTTAGTGAATATATGATTTCTTTTTCAGGGCAGCTTACGATTAGTAGGGCGCCTCGTTGATGTTTAGCTAGGGTCCAGATTGTGATCTGATTACCATCAATATTAAATTCGTAGTTTGAAGAGTCATCAATTATGCCTTCGCAGTCATTCGCACCGAGGTCTTCTGTAGTTTCTCTTTCGTCTCGAAAAAAATCGATACTTTTCTGATCCATAGCTGATGCAAGTGACGAAAATAAGATGCATGCGACATAGAGATAGAAAAGCTTTGTTAGCCAGGTTGTTTTTTTTACCACATAGCCGCCAGATTTATTTCATACATTGATTGAGTTTATAGATACCTTGCTGAACGGAATGATTTTGAACAATAATGTCGTAACATATTTTTCCTTTGTGATTTAATTTGGCAAATTCTCCATCAAGTCGTAGGTCGCCCCTTCTAGGGTCGACAATTTTATCACTGGCAAGTCGAACGAATCTAAGCATTTTCTTTGTTTTCTTATCTTTTATCTTGGCACTAATGGACACCACTTGTGGGGAGGTTAACTTGGTCGTATCAAAATAAAATTGTGCGATTTTAGATTTGTCAGATTTATGTATCTTAACTGTGGGAGCGGGAAGTTTTTCGAGGGTTGGGTTAATGATGAAAAGGTATCCTGGTTGGTAATTGAATACGAATCGAATTCCTTCGTTAATTTTTGGTAGGTTCATTTCAGGGTTAAACTGGGGCTTAAAGAACGCATAATTTTTAATCTCATTTGTTGTTAACGATATGCTGCCTTTTGCATGGAGACCCTTTTTTATCGTGATAGCTGAATCTTTCTGGTCAACATCAAAATTCATTCTGAAAAACTTCAAACATGCATCACCTTCAAGCTCTTGTGAATCGACGTCACATTTGGGCGTGATTTTAAGCTTAAGGTCAGACTGTACTCTATTAAATATTCTGAAATCGATTGCTGTCGAAGTGCCAACGACAGCTTTGGAAAGCGGTAGTATAACCGCAGCACCCTGACTGAACGCTCTTGTGGTGACGCTCGAAATTAGCAGAGTCTGAATCATAGTGATTAGTACGTATAAACTAACATTCCTGGATCTGCACATGCCACTAAGGAACTGTCCATAAATAACTTAGACAGTTTGCGGGCTTATAGTGTAGTTCCATTCCCCATGAAATTTGTGCCTGCGGATGTTTAGACTTTTAATTTCATCTTTAGGAACTTTTTTCCCCT
>Ga0222674_1000239_pt1 | contig 24472 bp, 19 predicted proteins | sample AntAcemetagen866_FD_179804 | JGI IMG/M metagenome (GOLD analysis project Ga0222674, IMG submission 179804) | Saline water microbial communities from Ace Lake, Antarctica - #866 | ecosystem: Environmental > Aquatic > Non-marine Saline and Alkaline > Saline | place: Antarctica: Ace Lake...
CGACTTTTTTTCGAGGCATTCGGAAATATAAATCGGAACTAGAAACACTTATCACCGATAATTTTCAAATCATCGAAGCTTGAAGTTTAGGGAAACCTAAACGCGATCGGTATACACAGGGGCTGGCTCTTCAAAGCTATATATCAAAACACATGGCGGAACCGGCTCGACGGCGCCTGACAATAATGGTGGTAATGGAGGTTGGATCGACTTCTTACAACCTCCTACGATTCCGGGCCGAGTATGTCACGATACGCATGGCGGCAACGGAGGAGGCTCAGCAATCGACGGAGCTGCTGGAGAAGTCAAAGGCGAGCACAGCGGAGTAGCGGAGTGCTCCGTATAACGCGGTTAATTAAATTGTCATGACTTCTTTTTCTTTGGCAGCGGTTTTTTCGTCGATCTTTTTTATGAAACCATCAGTCACTTTCTGAATCTGGCCTTGCAAGTCTTTGCTGGCATCTTCGGAAAGCGACTTGTCTTTTTCGTGCTTTTTGATCTGTTCATTACAATCACGCCTTACTTGCCTCACACCTACTTTGGCATCTTCTGATTGCTTCTTTAGGCTCTTGGCAATTTCTTTTCTTCGTTCCTCAGTTAGTTGCGGAACTGGTATCCTAACGACGATACCGTCATTAGTAGGTGATATCCCCAGGTCAGCTTTAAAGATCGCTCGCTCGATATCAGTAATTAAGCTCTTCTCAAAAGGAGCTACGACAATCGTTTTCGCATCAGGAGTTGATAGAGTAGCGACTTGATTTAACGGAGTAGGAGACCCATAGTAATCAACCTTAATCCGATCTAAAATCGACACCGATGCACGGCCCGTTCTGACTTTAGTCAGTTCTTGGTCGTAAGATTTAAGTCTTTTCTCCATGCTTTGTTCACACTGAGCTAAAATTTCTTTGCTCATAATATCCTACCTTCTAAAAAGTGGTTAATCGTTTGTAAAACTAAAAGCTACTGAACAATCGTTGCAGTTTTAACATCATTTAGTGCATTCATAACACACCCATGCCCGTCTAATTTAAAGACCACTATCGGCAGCCCTGCTTCCATGCACAAGGTCACCGCGGTTGCGTCCATAACGTCTAATTTCTTAGAAATCACATCTATATAGCTAAGCGACTCAAATTTGACAGCGTCAGTATTTGTCGCTGGGTCTTTATCGTAAACACCGTCGACCTTTGTGGCCTTCATAATGATTTCGGCACCAACTTCTCTCGCACGTAAGCTCGCCGCGGTATCAGTGGTGAAAAATGGGTTTCCGGTACCACCAGCAAAGATTACGATTCGCTTTTTATGAAGATGCTTAATTGCTTTCCGTCTAATGTAAGGCTCGGCAAGTTCTTGCATATTGATAGCCGACATCACCCGGGTATTAATCCCGTGCTTATTCTCTAATACCGCTTGAAGACCCAGCCCATTAATAACAGTCGCTAACATGCCCATGTAGTCTGCCGACCCACGGTCAATCTCCCAATCGGTTGCAGCCTTCACTCCTCGGAAGATATTTCCCCCACCGACCACTACGGAGACTTCTTTACCAGCCTTTTGTAAATCAGCAAGCTCTTGGGCTACCATCTCCAGGGCCTTACCATCAAAGCCTTGCCCCGAACCACCGCCAAGCATTTCTCCGGAAATTTTAATCATTATGCGAGTGTAGTCAGCAGCCTTCATCAGTTAGAGCCTTCGTGTAAATTTGAGTGAAAAAAAGCACCGTCGTGATAACGGTGCTTTTGTATTACTTAGTTAGGCTTTTAACCTCATCGGCGAAGTTATCACTTTTTTTCTCGATACCCTCTCCCAATTGAAAGCGCTGAAAGCCAGCAATAGATGCTGAGCCTTCCGCTTCAAGTAATTGCTTAATACTACTTTTAGGGTCCTTTACGAAAGCTTGTTCAATTAAACAAACCTCTTTATAGAATTTTTTCATCTGACCAGACATGATTTTTTCAATCATATTTTCTGGCTTGCCTTCTTCAAGAAGCTTTTTCTTAGCTAACTCTTTCTCTTGCTCCAACTCAGTCACATCAACTTGATCACTGGTTAAATAGCGCGGCGAAGCAGCGGCGATGTGCATCGCTAAGTCCTTAGCAAGACCTTCGTTCTTAGTACCTTTAAGCCCAACTAGAGTACCGATACCACCACCCATGTGGATGTATCCTGCAACAATACCATCATCGACTTGCAAACAAGCAACCCGGCGAAGCTGTAGATTCTCGCCAATAGTAGCGATCATATCTGTTAAAGTATCAGCAACCGATTTACCGGATGCCATAGCAATGCTGCCCAACTCCTTAACATCGGTAACCTTGTTATCCAAAGCTAGTTTAGCAGCGTCGGCAACGAATTTTTTAAAATCGTCATTCTTACTGACAAAGTCAGTTTCGCAGTTAACCTCTAGAACCACACCAGCTGTTTGATTGTCGTTTAACAACATCCCAACCAAACCTTCTGCAGTGACTCGTCCAGCTTTCTTTTGAGCACGTGACATCCCTCGTTCACGTAACCAAAGAACCGCTTTTTCCATTTCACCGTCAGATTCACTTAGAGCTTTTTTACACTCCATCATGCCAACGCCAGTTTTTTCCCGTAGCTCTTTCACCTGCCCAGCAGTGATCGCCATATCAGACCTCCTAAATATATCGAATGTTCTTTGTTATTTCTTTGTTTCAACTTCGACAGCGTGACCTGTTTCGTCTCTGAAAGTACCTTCTTTTATTTTCGACTCTTCGCTCTCATTGTATGCTTTACGCTTCATTTTACCTGCTATACAAGCCTCGGCAGCAGTCGAAACAAAAAGTTTAAGAGACTTCAGACTGTCATCATTTCCAGGAATTGGAAAATCAATATCAGTAGGATCACAGTTAGTATCAGTAATTGCAACAATCGGAATCCCGAGTCGTCGCGCTTCTTTAACTGCGATTAGTTCTTTATGCGCATCTACGATAAAAACAGCTTTAGGAGTACCCGGCATATCTTTAATACCACCGAGGTTCTCGTTAAGTTTATCCGTTTCTTTTTGGAAGCCTAATGCTTCTTTTTTTGTAAGTTTCTGAAGAGTCCCGTCAGTAGCCATTTTTTCGTATCGCTTAAGTCTATGGATACTTTGACGAATGGTCGGAAGGTTAGTTAAAGTTCCACCTAACCAACGATGATTCATGTAAAACATTCCAGATCGTTGCGCTTCTTCTGCAACTAAGTCGCGCGCAAGACGTTTTGTTCCTACAAAAAGAACATGCCCACCGCGAGCGGTAGTGTCCTCTAGAAAGTCACACGCTTTCTTAAATAGCTTCACAGTTTTTTGAAGGTCAATGATATGAATGCCGTTTCTGGAATCAAAAATATAAGGTTTCATTTTTGGGTTCCAGCGTCTTGTTTGGTGACCGTAATGGACCCCAGCTTCAAGTAGCTCACGCATGTTGATGTTTACTGCCATTTTTCTCTCCTACGAAGGTTAAACATCGGAAGTTCGTCTGTCAGCCATAAGCGGACATTAAGATGGGTCAATTCACCTTCGCTTACGAACAACCTGTTGATTTAGCAAGTTTCTCCGACCACCGGATAAAAGCGCCATTAAAGGGGGCTAAGCTAACAAATTTAGGAAGTAGTGTCACGATGAATATCTCCCACTTCAAGGAAATTAACACACTTGAATAACTAGAGAATTGTCAGTATTTAGCTCTCCCGATAAGTTGGCCAGTTGGACAACCAGAAACAATATCCAAATGATTTGGCAAAACACACCGATATAACTAGTAACAAAAACTAGATTTTATGGATTTCAATGACTGACCTATGGAACATCATAACCAGTGATGGAGCTGAGCTTGGGCCTATGACCCCGCTTGAGATCCGTGATGCGCTGCGTGAAGGGCGTGTCGACCCATTCGATCAAGTTTATCGCTCGGGGTCTAAAGTCGTACAGGTGTTGGTAGAAGTCGATGAAATCTTTGCCGCGGCTGAAGCAGCGTCAAGAAAAAGCGACTCCATCTACGACGAACCCGAAGATGGGGCTGCCGGTGAGCCCAGCAACCACAAAACTACATTAGTAGCGAAAAAATCCAATAAAACTCCGAACCACAAAACTATAAAATCACAGCGCATCGTTCAGCACAAAAACACACCGAACAAGCGGGCTGATAAGCCCCGACCGCAACGAGACAAGAAAAGATTTCATGTCACAAATAAACGTGGTCAAAGCCTAGGGCCGTTAAGTGCAGCGGAAGTGCAGTCGCTATTTTATCGTGGAGTTTTGTCGAAAAACGTAAAAGTTCAAAAAGACCATGGCTCAAAAAAAATCCCCATCCAACAGTTTATCGGCGCTTATGTAGGGGCAAAAGCAAAGCATTTCAAATCAGAACACACAAAAATGGGACTCGGGGCGAAAGGACAAAAATGGCGTTATCCAAATTCACGGGTCATGGAGCAGCTTAGACGAACCGCAATCCACAACATCAAGACCGGAAGAACCAACCCTTTTATTATAGCAGCAACCATAGCACTGACAATTGTACTGGGATATTTTATTGCCAATCGATTTCTTATAAAAAACCAGAACTCCCGAGTACATAGAAAGTCCGAAACGGTTGTGATCGATATCCAGAAAAAAATCGAAAAACCACCTGAGACACCAAAAATCAAGAAAAAAACTGCACCAGCTTCAAAGGTTAAGAAAAAATCAGGCAATAAAGCCGTAAGCTCCAAAAAACTAAAAAAGGCTAAACGATCCTACCCAAAACCTCGGTATAAACATTCTTTAAATCGCCCTCGAAAACAAACAACGTACCGCTCTTCCTATAGTTCGCCGTCGAAAACGGTCCGACCCAAAAGACAACTTGCTGCCCGAACTCCTCCAGCCAATCCCTACGAGTCCCAACTCGGAAATATCATCACCATCAGCCCAGCAAAGTACAACCCGACAGCTCTTGCCAAATGCCAGCTCAAATGCCAGCTTACATTTAGAGATAAAGCTAACCGTTCAATAACTGCCGTTTTTTTCAAGGCTCAGTATGATAAAGCCCTCAAGACGAAAAATGGTGTAGCCGTTATCACAGGGCGTTTAGGTAAAAAATCAGGCCAATACCGCATTTACCTTCAAGGTGTGCGCTAAGAGCCTTGACCAGAAGCAGCATAAAAGTTATATCAAGGGTTTACGTTGGAAACATAGTATTATTCAGGAGTAGTCCCAAAATGCCAGTACCTAAGTATAGAACATCCAAATCCAAGAGAGACATGCGGCGCTCACACCATGCGATAAAGTTAAAAAGTAGCTCATCATGCCCAAACTGCGGTTCTGTAAAGCACCCACATACAGTTTGTAATTCATGCGGACATTACCGTGGCAAACAAGTCATGGAACCCACTCAGTCTTCTTTTGAAGCAAGTGATTCATTTGAGCCGAATGCTGAGGCATAGCAGTTAATGTCTAACGTTCTAGCAATGTTTCCTGGGCAGGGTTCCCAACACGTTGGGATGAGCAAGGATCTCCTTGAACAGTTCCCTGCAGCCAAACAGGTTTTTGAAGAAGCCTCCGATAGCATTAACACGAACATATTAAAACTCTGCGCCGAAGGTCCCGAATCGGATCTTACCTTAACGGCAAATACCCAGCCATGCATCCTAACTGTCAGTACTGCAACGTGGCGCATCCTTAAATCTGAAACAGACCTAAACCCGGTGGCTTTCGCTGGGCATAGCTTAGGCGAGTATTCTGCTTTAGTTGCTAGCGAAAAGCTGGATTTTTCACGAGCATGCTATCTAGTCAGACGCCGTGGCGAATCCATGCAAAAAGCAGTTCCAGCAGGTGTTGGAGCGATGGCAGCAGTTCTAAACGTCGAAGCTAAAACTCTAAATAGTCTGTGTGAAAAAATCAGCACCAAAGAACACAGCGTTCAAATAGCTAACTACAACTCAACAAAACAACTCGTTGTCGCTGGTCATAAACCAGCAGTCGATCTGCTCTGTAAAAAACTTGAAGCTGACAAGATTCGTTGTGTTGTATTACCTGTGAGTGCACCCTTCCACTCTAAACTGATGTCAAAAGCTAAAAAGGACATGACTCCTCTATTACAAGAAACTAAAATCAAATCAAATAATCAGACTATCATTGCAAACCTAACCGGTAACACCGTGACAACCGAATACGATTTTTCCTATTTAGCCAAACAAATAGATCATCCAGTGCTATGGACTCAAACAATGGACCGAGCGATTGAGCTTGAATGTGATACTTATGTTGAAATTGGGCCTGGCAGGGTTCTTTTTGGCTTAGCTAAACGAGCAGTACCCAAAGACTCGGCACTAATCACCACCACAGACATCAAAAAAGCCATTAGCAGCTTGAACGCTTAAAGAACTTTTCAGACGAAACTCCAAATACCAAAACTATCGACGCAATGATAACTCCGACGTATAGATCATCTACCTCGGCCCAAAAACCACTGTGAGATGCAAAACGCCAGTAAGTTATCCCTGCCGCAGCAGCAATTACAGCTCCAGAGAAAACACGGTCACTAATTCGACCAGGATAGATGTAACCGATCAACACCGGCAGCAGCAAACAACCTGCGCTGTAAGATCCCAATGTTTTCCATACTGATTTAATAGATCCTTCAAAACTAACCGCCATCGCTACCGCAATACACCCCGTAAATAAAATGCTGATTTTTTGTAGCCATAAACTATGCTTGTACTTCTTGGGTACAAAGTCATAGCTCAGCGTGTTGGCGGCGATGAAGTTGTAAGAGTCTATCGTCGATAAAACCGTTGCTAAGATTCCCGCTAGAAACAACCCTTTCAGTCCGGAGGGGAGGATTTGAATCGCGTAATTTAGATAGGCTTCGCTCGGTTTTGCTTCCGGAATAATTGCTGCTGCATACATCCCCCCTAAGGTCGTACAGATATCGAACACAAACCAAATACCGGTTGCGACGAAAATTCCTTTTTTTGCAGTTCTTGCGTCTTTTGCAGCAAAGCACCTTTGGTAAAAGGTCGGATCAACCAACGTACTCAAAGCAATCAACCCCCAAACGAGTAAAGTCGACATTGGGTGACCACCTGTGGGATCAAAAAAACGCTCAGGTAAACTCTCCTGAAGGAACCCAATCCCGCCGAAACCATACACAGAACACACCAGCACCAGCAAAACCGACGAACACATCACAAAAAACTGAACTAGGTCAGAAAAAACAACTGCTCGAAACCCACCAAGCATTGAATAAAAACAAACGAACGAAGTACCTAGAACAGTCCCCATCAATAAACTACAACCAAAAATAGCTTTACAAAGTATGCCGATACTAATCACGTAAACTATCGGAACCACATTAAAGAAGTTAAAAACAGCTGCTATCTTTTGGGAGCTAGGACCAAAATTTTGACCAATCAATTCTGGCAAGGTAATCGCATTAGAATTCCTGACCTTGTCCACTATAAATAGAGCGAAAATTATATAAGTCAGGTACCAAAAAAAGCCCTGAGTCACGAAGTTATAAACTCCATATTTAAAAGACATTTCGGTAACACCGAATATCCCGCCGTACCAAGTAGCCACCAATGTTGCTGCAAACATGGGGAGTGTGAGTGTCCGACCCATCAACATGTAATCAATGAAGCTATTCTTGCCACTCTTTTTACTGGCCACAACTCCATAAATCACTGCCGTGAATGTCAGAACTAACACTAGAAAAAAAATGAAATAATCAAGAAAATCGAGATGCTCATAGAGAACAATAGAGGGTTGGAATACCATCAAAAACTCCTTCCGCCAGCATTACCTGGATCAAGTTAAGGGTCGCAGTAATACTACCTCTCAGCCCCAAAAGAGCTCCCCTGTATGTCTGCCTTCTACCTTAAGAATTGACTGTAGTCTACTTCTCACTTAATGGTACGGTCCACAAACTCCTTACCCCAAGCTTTTTTGAATTTTTTTTCTTTAAATACTACAGAGATTCTTAACTTCTTTAAAAGCTTATTAGCCAATACTTGAATCTCCCGAGGAGTTACCCGGTCTAAATACTTAGGTAAGTCATACAACCTATCCGCTGATCCATGAATAATTAGATTACTAACCAACGCATTAGCAAGCGAGTTATGCCCCTCCTGGGTTAAAAAATAATTAGTAGCATAGATCCTTTTATACTCATCAAATTCAGCATATGTGTATACCTTTCTGCGAATAATACGTATCACCGTCCGGATTGCATCCATAGTTTCTCTAAGCTTAGACGTAGAAGCACCAATGACCCCAATTCCAATCGAATTTCGAATCATATAGGAATAGACGGAGTACGACAGAGAGCGCTTAGTTCTGATTTCATTGCCGAGTTCTTCATCAAGGAGCCGCATCAAAAATCCTGCTGCTACTGCGTCCGGATTGTCTTCTGAGACCCCGTTAAATTTCACCCGTATATATGCGGTAGGAATATCTCTAGGGGTAAAAACGAATGCCTTATCTTTGTTAAAAACTGGTTCAGGAACATCATCATTCCTCTTAAACTTACTATCGCCTATAGAACCAAAGTGTTTATCGAGCCGGCTTATTAATGCCTTAGCAGGAAGAGACCCAACAACAGAAATATACATATGAGGAGCGCTAAGAATTTTAGAATGCCAATCAACGACCTGCTTTCGGTTCACATTAGGAATGAAGGAAATCATATGGTCGAAACTCATAAAATAAGGGTGATCTTTCGGATAAAAAATCTTATTCAGCTCGTTATTAGCAACTAAATTAGGGTCGCTTTGCTGCGACTTAACTACAGCAAGAGATCTATCCCGATTGAGCTTCATATCTTCAGAGGTAATGGATGGACTCTTAACTACGGCAGCCAACAAAGGAAGGCCCTCCTCCCAGTAATCATTAACAGTATTTAAGCTACAGGTAGATATCTCAATTCCACCCGAGCATCCCATTCCAAACGCATACTTTTCGACCGTCGAAAACAACTTCTTCTTAGGGTAGCCTTTTGCCGCCATAGACATCGTATCGAAAAGTAAAGAGTGAACTGGAGGCTTGAGATCACTACCTCCCCAAGCATCTTTAGTCCCAAAATGAAAAGCGACCGTAATATTCAAAATGTCAGAGTTAGGAACTTGACGGTACACTACCGGAATTCGATTTTTAAGACGGTAAACTTTCGTCAATTTCTTAGCGGTCTGAATGGTACTCTCCTTGATCAAACCTGCTGCCGACAAGTCTGAGAGCACTACAAAAGATTGGGTCATTAAAAGGACACTCATTAGAGTAAAGATTTTCATTTACCGGCGCCTCCCGAAGCTAGTTTAAATCGTTTTATATACTGCTGTGAGTTATCTTTAAGCTTCATAGTTTTAGCTTCCTTAGGAGACATCAGATATGTCGTTATATAATTTTTTCCCACTAAATATTTCGCAACAAAGTTGCTTACATCTTTCAAACTAGTTTTTCTAAGGGACTCAATGTAAGAGCCATAATAATCCAACCCGGTTATCGCCCACCAAAACGCCAGCGTTTTAATGAAGGCACTAGGTTTATTCAACTCTCGTTTGTGGTTGATTAGCAAGGACCGCTTCACATCATCAAGCTCGACTTTGTTGAAGTACTTGGGCTTAGCCCACTTGGGTACTTCTGATTTAAGCATCTTAAGGGCCTTATTAGCCTTATCCGCGGAAGTAGTTAGATAAACATCTACAGTAGCTGCTTGCGATTGAGTGAAGTAACCTAACCCCGCATCAAAACACAAACCGGAATCAATAAACTTCTTATAAAACTTAGAACTCCGATGATTAAGCAATGAAATTAGTATATCAGCGGCAAAGCTATCTTTGGGCTGACTCCTCGCTCTCGGGCCATCGTAAGTCATCTGAACCGAAACGTTGCGAGCTTGCTTATGAGTAAAAACCACTGTTTCAGGCTTTGGAAATTCCGGGAACTCCGGCATCTTCAACGGCTTCCACCCCTTCGGGTCTTTCCAAGCGGAGAAGTATTTTTTAACTAATTTTTTTAAATTTTTCTCTTTAAAATCACCCGCTACCATAATCGTTGAATTACTGGGAACAAAAACTTCATTTTTAATTCTTAGGAGTTGTTTTCTTGATGCTTTCGCAATTATAGGCCGTTGCCCTAAAGGATCTCTAAGATAAGAGTTATTACCATAAATAAGCTTTCGCCTTATGCGACCCAGCTCAAACCCAGGGTTTGAAGCAGCACGATCGTACTCATCTAGCACGACGCGGCGTTCCTTAGTCAGTTCTTTCTCATCTAAAAGAGGGGTAGAGATTGCATCAGCCATAAACTGTAAGCCATCTTCCAAAAAAGCTGCCGGAAGAGTGAAGTAATACCGGACCTTCTCAGCGGAGGTATCTCCGTTGTATACAATACCTAACTGACGAATCCGTTTTTTAAATGCTTCTTGGTCGGGGAGTCTTTTGTTGCCCTTAAAAAACATATGTTCCCAAAGGTGAGTCAAACCATCAATATCAGCAGTCTCGGTCATTCCACCAGCTTTAACTGCCAACACAATCGTTACTAAAGGAACTTTATGGGACTCGATCGAAATAATCTCTAAGCCAGTAGCAAGCTTGTCAATACGATACACTTGAGCCGCCTGGCAAATACTTGATCCGATTCCAAGTACCAATAAGATAAAAACATTCAAAGCACTACACGCTTTTGGCATAACTATGATCTCCCTTGAAAATTCTCAGTTGCTATGAAATTTGATCACTAACGATTTCGGCAATATCCTTAACAATAACATCATCGCCTTTGCCTTTAGCCTTAATACCGTCGTTCAACATCGTCATACAAAACGGGCAAGCGGTCGCAACAACATTCGCACCGGTATCAATAGCTTCTTGCGCTCGTTCTTCATTGACTCTGGTACCAATGGTTTCTTCTAACCACATCCGGCCACCACCTGCACCACAACAAAAGCCTTTTTCCTTTGACCGTTCCATTTCGACCATCTTAACGCCCTTAGCAACCTCTGTAATCGCTTCACGCGGCTCTTCATATATGTCGTTATGCCGACCTAGATAGCATGAATCATGATAACTCACGGTCATATCAATTGACTCGCCATCTTTTTCCTTAATTTTGCCTTCTTTTACTAAGTCAGTAATAAGCTCGGAGTGATGAACTACATCTGCCTTAAAACCAAAGTCCGGGTATTCATTTTTAATGGTATTAAAACAGTGCGGACACCCAGTAACGACCTTCTTAACTTTATACTTCTTCATCGTTTCAACATTTTCTTCGATCATCATATTAGCAAGGTATTCATTACCTAACCTTCGAGCAGTGTCTCCGTTACACTTCTCCTCAGTACCAAGAATTGAGAAACTCACATCAGCCTTCTGCAGTACATTGACAATGGATTTTGAAACTTTCTTATATCGTTCGTCATAGGAACCTGCACAGCCCACCCAAAACAAATACTCAACGTCATCTTTCTCGGCCATGGTTGTAACATTCAAATCTTTAGCCCAATCAGCTCGGGTCTCGGAACTAAACGCCCAAGGGGTGAAGTTGTTTTCTAAGTTTTTAAAAGTATTTTGCAGTTCTTCAGGAAATTCACCCTTAGTCATCGATAAATAACGCCTCATATCGACAATCGCTGGTACATGTTCAATTTCTAATGGACAGGCTTCCATACAAGCTCCACAGGTCGTACAGGACCATAGCTCGTCTAACTGTACAAAATCTCCGATGAGATTCTTCTCAGTGTCAGGATTTTGTTCTTTGTCATACATCGCTAGCTTCATGTCATGCATGATTTTCCTAGGATCAAGTGGTTTACCAGTGATATTTGCCGGGCATTGCTCTGTGCAACGACCGCACTCAACACAGGTCTGAGCGTCTAGTAGCTGCTTCCAACTAAACCCTTCGACATCCCCCACTCCGAATGATTCAGCTTCTTCATCAAACTCCATCGGACGGATTCTACCGCGACCCTTGTAGCTTTTAAAAAACACATTAGGCCATACCCAGATTAAATGCTGATGCTTCGAGTAAGGAAGGAAAGCTATAAAACCAAATAACACTAACGAGTGACTCCACCAAATAGCGCTATCAAAACTATGCCAATCAGAAACCGCACCGGCTACCACACCAGAGAACATACTTGAAATTGGCAGTACACTTGCCGGCAAATCTCCCATTTGGACTCGGGCTCCCATACTTAACAAGGCCGAGGTAACGAGACAAAAAATAAAAGTCAGAACAACTAGTGCATCTACTTTGGAAGCTTTTTCTAAGCTTGCTAGTCTTTTCGGCTTTATGACAAAGCGGCGGTAATAAGCCAAAAGTATCGCACAAAATACCATGAAATTACCTAGGTCCTGGCTTAATAAGAACCCTCGGAATAACACCCCGTCGCCTAGGATAGTTTCAAACGTAATCGTAGGGAAAAAACCACTCAACAATGTTTCGGCGGTGCCAAGTGAAACGGTGACAAAACCCCAAAATATACAAAAATGCATAACCCCGGGCAAAGGGTCTTTAAACATCTTCTTTTGCCCCAGACCAAGCTTTAAAACATTTAGAATCCGAAAGACGACCCTATCATCTCTCTTTTCCTCGACCCCTTTACCAGTCTCATGGAGTTTCTTCCACCTAGTCCAAACACTATAGCTAAAAAAGAGTAAAGTTGTAGTCGCTAGAATACCAAACAATAACCTTGTCATTTGACCGCATCCTTTGTCGTGAGATTAAAAATTTTTACTACCACCTAACGATTGGTAGTACCGTAAACTTTGCCGTGCCTGCACTAACATCAAATGAGTTTCATACTGAATACGTGAGTATACTGCTGTAGAAGAGGTCTCAACTAATTCATCTAGAAATAAAATGTACTTTTCATCTGCCAAGGTCCTGCGCTCAGCTTGGGCAACGGACTTAGAGGTCCCTCTATAACTCGCACAAATTCCTCTAAAACGAGCAGGCATTAAATCCCGCAACCTGGTTGACACCTGCCTAGCATCAACGGCTTTTCGTGAAAAAAGATTCACTTTGCTATTTAAAACTGTTTGCATCATGTCTAGCTTCACAAACACACTCTCATGGTCTTGTTACCTAACTACATGTCTTAAGTAATTTTCTAACGTTCTGCTCTGTTGCTCGTCTAACTCGTGACTCGAACCACTAACTTCATTGAGTATATCTTCACGATAACGCTTATCAACTTGATATTCACGTTTTATTTCAATGTCACCGCCATTTGAAACCTTAGAACCATAGTAGCTATCACCAGATACCCGGCGGCGGCGTTTCGATCCCTTTTTCGACTGTTGCTCTTGCCTAGCAGCACTTTGCGCCTGTCTCAACAGCCTTGAAGCCATGTCTGAAGCCTGCTCAGCGAGCGTAAACTTCGCTAGACCGCCCTCTTTTTCAACGGCTTCCATGCTTTTAAGCGCATAGCGGATTCTTTCAGAGGATCTCGGAGCCATGCTTCGCAGCTGTGCTTCAAGGCTAGAGGTCTCTTTGATGTTTTGATTTTGCTTCATGCGCAGAGTCGGCCAAACTCCTTTTAACTGGCTCTCTTCTTTGATATCCGACTTATCTAAGTCCTTAGAAATGGAGTCTTGGCGTTTTTGAAGCTCTCGTAACACATTTCGAGCAGAGGCGATTCCTTGCTGTCTTTTCTTCTCAGCTTCCTCTTGGTTCTTATCTTCTGATTTCTCAAGCGCTTCCAACCACTGCCGATACAAGGATGAAATTTCAGACAAATTTCGCAAAGATTTCAACTTTGCATCACTGTCTTTACTTTCAAACAACTTAGAAATTTTCTCAATACCAGTTCTAAAAGGACGATCATTGGAAACCTTTTGCCACATCTTAGGAATGTTTTTCTTAGACAAATACTTAATCCTCAGTTGCCACCTAAAAAATCGACGTTCTAAGTAATTATTGATCTGTTTTGTAGCGCCGATCACAGAACCGAATTGACTCTCATTCGCTGCTTCTACCAAACGCGATAACTCACGAACGGCCACAAAGAAATCTCGATCTCGTTCGCGGTCATCAATCATCTCGTGTTCAAAGAGAAACTCGTTTACTTCACTAGACAAGGTTATCAACCCTGAAGCATCATCTTCCTTTGTAAGCGCTTCGCTCTCTCTTAAAAAACTACGAAGCTTCATGCGGTCATTCATATCAAAAAATGGTGATTGCTTAGCTTGTTCGTTTGCCTTGAGCAAAGGTTGATGATCCTCGGCAGTAATGCGACCACGAGCTTTTTTTCGTGCACTATCAAGCTTCTCTTTATACTCCCTCAAAGACCCCAACGCTTGTCGGTAACGTCCGTATGCACTGGTAACCATCAATCTAAGGGGGGCACTACGACCCACTCGCGCTGAAGGCAACGATTTATCGACCGCCTCGGCAACAATCTCAATCTCTGATAAGTCCTCTTGTAAATAAGGCTCAAGAATCAATTTGTATTGTGTTTTAAACTTTTTTAAATCGCTAACCAAAATGTCGCTAACTAGCTCCTTGGATTCTTGCTTACCAGATCTAATCAGAAGCCTCACCAAATCCAACGAGTTCTCCGAATCAACTTTAATCATAAGCCCTAAAGGCTGATCATCCGGCCAAGGTTCGTCACCAACGCTATCAACAAAAAACAACTCAACCCTCGGAACGGCAAGTTTCTTCACAGAAATATTTGCTAATGCTTTCGGTGAGAACGAAGGAATGAAAATACGCACCGATTCAGTCAATGAAAAAGCACTTTTCACCGAACCCGACACATCGCTACTATTTCTTATGAATTTAAAACTCTGAACCACTTCATTAGAGCCAGGGTTTCGCAGCTCGACAACCTGACCATTACCTTCCTGACCTAATCCAGCTATCTGCAATTCCAGGAAGTTCTCTGAAGCCAACTCAAACTCAACCGCTTTAAAGCGACTCAAAGAGTATTCATTGGGTTGATTCGCAAGAACCTGTCCCTCAAGAACTTTCAAACTAACGCCCATAGTTAGCTGATCCATAGTAGATTGAAACGAACTAAAGGATTTCGAGATCACCCCCGAATCAATGATAAATACGCACAAAACGACGACAATCGGAGCAAGGAGAGTGCATAGACCTAGTTGAATCTTTCTTTTTGCACTTTGCACAAAACGACGACGAAAATCTCCCAGGCTTTTTAACCACTGAGACGGCAGTTCGGCTTCTTCATCTCCATCACTCAAAGAAAACAAATCTTCCTTAAGGTTGGGATAAGCAATTTCAGCTGCAACCAAATAATCTTGCAGCGAAACTGTACGGTAACGCCCCGGAAGCCCCACCAAGAAAAAAAACACTCCACTAATCCCAAGAATAATCCATTCCAGACTATCGGTGAGCGGAAAGCTTAGCCGCCAAAGCAATAAGATCGCTTGTCCGTATAACACCGCACGAAAACCATTTAGTAATATACTAAGGACAAAGTAACGCCATCTAGCCGAGCTATGTTTGGTGTAGAGTTGTTGAAGTGAAGGCAAGTTAAAGAACCTCAGCGTGAGCTATAGCCATTCCAATATTTCTTTCACCACATGCTGAACGACTTCTTCATCTTCCGTCAACATATTATGGTTACTATCTATTTTCTTTAGCTCAAATAATTCAGGGTTTTTCTGGCGTTTGATCATTCTACCAATAATAGAGTAGTCGTTTACCAGTTCTTTTTCCGGCAACAATACTAGCGTTCTATGTTTTAACTTTAGGAAATAGCGAGCAATACCATCTTGGGAGTTTAATAGTTCATTAGCAAAAATAGCTGTTAAAGCTACGACCATCTCTGGCTTAACCGAATGAATGAATGTGCCTTCTCCATAACCCAGAGAAGGATGAAGCTTCGGCAATAAAGCCTTAGACAACCTCATCTTCGGGAACCACTCAGCTAGTAAGCCAATGGTAAGCCTTTTGACCTTCGGTACTGCTTGCTTCATCTGAAACGACGGCGAACTCAGCACTAAGGACTCACAAAAATTACCATGCTGAATACAAAATTGAGTCGCGACCACGGCACCGATACCGTGACCGAGGATCACAGGAGGCTTCCCTCCCGATTTATGCCTTACCCACGCCGCTACTTGCAGCAAATCACTAACTAAGTTTGAGAATTTTTTTATATAACCAAGCATCCGTCCCGACCGGCCATGCCCCCTAAGATCGAAGCAATAAACACTGCGTCCACCCTCTGTGATGTACTTCGCAGCGGTTCTATATAACGCACTCTGCTCGGCAAGATCATGGACTATGACAATCGGAGTCGTGTCCTGATTGGGAACCACCCAGCCCTTAAGATAAACGGATGTACCTTCATGATCGGTCTCAAGATCCAGCACAACCGTCTGAACCCCCATGACATCCGCAATCGTTCGGTCATCGCCTTCCTCAGTCGGTACCGAATACACGGGTTTATCACCCAACTCCGCCACCACTTGCTGAGGCGCAGCTAGATCTTGCTGACTTTCATTTTGTTCATTTTCAGGCACTATAGAATTTTTCTAATTTAAGTACGATTTATCATCTATCAATCTTGAAATTGTAACAAATCAAGGAAATTAAGTCATAACAATTAGCTTTGACCTTTCGGCAAAAAAAAGAGACCCGAGAACAAATTCCCGGGTCTCCGTGTCTCTAACCAAAGGAGGGGCTTCCTCCATTCGGTAGCCAAAAAACTAATTAATTCAAGACCCTACACCACCCAAAATACAGCTACTTCAAAAGCCCGCTAAGGCTTGATGGACAAGTCTAAGGGTAGTTTTCCACAGGCAAAAAAAGATGACAAGCGACGTCTGTATAATAGGGTTAGATCGCTGGGTTAGCTTTTCCACATAAACTAGATTATACTCCGACGCGTAGCAGTTTTACAATTTTGGGGGCGCACTGGATTCGACAAGTGCGTCAGGCGAGTTAGGGAGCATGTCCGGGGTGGTAACGTGACCCGGTTATAAACGCGTTATAACGCTTAATTGGCACTAACAATTTGGCTCTCGCTGCCTAATTTAAAGGCAGCCGGTGAACTCGGGGTTGTCAGTACCCTTAGGGAACCGTAATCAAACTGGCTTGGTTTAAGAAGCTTCCGTCTGTAGTTTCTTAGACGACATCAACCAGACTGCGGTTGAGTAAGCCTGGCCGTGGGCGTGCTCAATAAGAGGATAAATCACGGATCTAAGCATGTAGCGTCTTTTCCGTCACGCATTTGGACGCGGGTTCGATTCCCGCCGCCTCCACCATTTGAATTGCCCCGTTTGGGGCAAGGCATCACAAGTATCTGAAATTTAAATTAAATCATTTCAAGTAGTTGGTTACAGCAGCAGCTTCAACGTTACACAGAGTTACGGAATATTACTCCAGTTGGCTAAATCTTGGCTAACTTTTGGCTAACCCCAATCTCTCACCCAAATCAAGTTGTCTCCCTGGATAGTTTGCGGAAATCATAAAGCAAACTTCTTTTTGGAAAAGAGCGTCATCCAAAAATCCAAAACAGGAGATACGTCATGAAAAGAAGTTACATTCGAAGAATCACAATTGAGAACAAAATCCTGCGTCATATGCGCATTTCGAAGGGCCTATCGTTACGACAGGCTGGTCGAATCTTTAGCATTTCGGGGTCTGCGATCAATCACATTGAGCATGGCAGGATGGACATTCCGGTAAAACGAATTGAGCAAATGGTACTTGGCTATGAGTTCACTATGGCCGACTACGACTGCTACAAAAATGGGGAAAACCTTGTTCCGGTTAATCTCAAAGATGAAGCAATCGTAATCATCAGGAAACTCACCCCGACTCAGCTAGAGGCTGTATATGGGATTTTAAAGAGTTACCTACCTGCGGGGTCAACATTGTAGTGAGCTGGTCGCAGGATTTGTCAGTAGAAAAATAATAATACTTTTTAAGGAGACATAAAATGTCACAACCAAATACAAAAAAAATCCACAACGCCAAAATTAAGTGTCAATACCAAAGCATGAGGGTCAGTTCGAAGACGAAAGTTAAAATCGACACCTTACTGGAAAAAATCAATGCAAATACAATCGGTAAAAAGGTCAAAGCGGACCAGCTCATTGAAGCGGCTATGGAAAAGATAGGTGCTGACGATATCCGAGCAATGCAGGATTCGGTCACTTCGAATTTGGCATACTTTGACAAGGCCTTTGATAGACAGAAATCCAAGAACGGCAACATATCCAAGGACGACTTTTTCGCACTTGTATTGAGCGGTAAAATAAAGATTCCAGAGCTGGAAAAGCGGTTGTCGCTTTAATTGATCGCTGACGCATCGATAAATGGGGGCATTTCGCCCCCATGATCTACCCATGAGCCTCAATGAATTGTTCAACTTCTTGGATATCATAATAGGTAGACCCATTATCGAAAGTGACAATAGTCTCATTCGTTTCTGCGTCGACGTAGGCTAGAAGCTCTTGATGAAAGGCAATTTCATCTAGTCGCTTAAATGCTTCGCCATGGTCCCATTTGTAGCTGCCAATTTCGACTTGATCGTAGCAATCATTGAGCATATCCAAAAATTGATTTTCCAAATCGACATTTCTTAAAGTGCGGCAGTTTTTTTCTAGTAACCGTGGAATTATCCAAGTAACGCCGTACTCTGGGCCGTCGTCATCAGTTATTCTCATGTTATCGTCACTGAAACATTTTGGGCATCTGATGCCATGTTCTTTGGTTGGGATTGCTTTGATATAGCAGGTGTAGCAAAACGGATGACTCTTCTCGTAGGCGATTTTCTCTAATTCTGAATAAAGCATATCAGTTTTCCTTATTTGAATAGTTTGTGGTTGAAAGGGCGAAAGCCCAGGCTTTACGCCCGAGCTTTCTGTGGGAGATCATTTGATGATTCAGAAACTTCGTGAGCCAGAATTTTTTTGTAGTAGTTGATATGTTTGGCGACCTGAAAGCCTGGAACCCGGTGGATTAGATAGTCACCTTTTTGGTTGAGGAATATGTCCGGTCTGGCAGTAAATCCGTAGATTTTTGATCTTATTGGATTGGTCCGCTTTTCAGCAGGTTCAAACGGCATGTCTAGGATTTTTTTGTAGTAGTTGAGGGGCATTTCGATCCTAGCGTTGCCTGGAAGAAGGTGGATGAGGGAATCGCCTTCTTTGCTTTTAAAAACTGCAACTGGCGCTTGTACGGATGGTGGCCTGGTGTTGTCTTGAAATACATTTTTTTCGTTTTTCATGGTTAAACTCCAAAATTTGATTGTTAAAAGTTAGTGCCTCTTCCGAGACTTCCTTCACAAAGAAGGGGAAGTCGTAGGGGCCTGGCACAGCGAGTGGAGGGAACTTTTTCTGGTGGAGTATTAGCTGACTTTTGTGATGCAAGGTGGCTGAAAGCGAGGCGAGAATCGCCCTTGCCTGGAGGCGCGAAAATCAGCAACGGAAGCAGATTAAAAAGTGAGTGCCGCGAGAGATAACAATGCATTCAAATTGATAAAGATTGACCGAAAATGAGAAATAGAGGTGTGTATCAAATGCGCTAGTGGCAAATGAAATGAGGCTTTCGATAGCAAATGGGACCATCGATCATTTTAAGTCGACGACCGAATGGCCCTTATTTTGTTGATACAGTTTTTAAATAAGATTCGCATGCCAATCTACCTCACCCACAATTCGATTTAATCAAAGGCCTAACTAAATTCCCTGTCAACCTCCTCCTAGGGCTTCGCCATTGGACGAAGGAGATCGCCATGGAAAAATTAAAAAACCTAGAAAATATCTCAATTGAATTTCAGTTAAAGATTCAGGCTAAAACTTTTCGACTGAATTTTTGCAGCAAGAAAGGAGCTGCAATATTCACCATTATTGTACTTGGTAGATTAATCTGGGGAATCATCCGGAGCGGGGTCTTTTGACCCCTTTTTCCCTCAAATGCCAAGGTTTCAGAAGCCAATTTGCATGGCTAGCCAACCTCTGAATTCCACATAGTTACTTGAATACATTTATACATCTTCAACATCCAGATTTAAAAAATAACTAAGTATTATTAGGAAATTACCGATATTAACTGGCCGGGAAACGCCAGATTGGAGGGAAGATGAGTAAGCCTCGATACCTAACGAAATCGCGATACAAGTTGGCAAAGGAGTGTCCAACAAAGCTTTTTTATACGGGCAAAAAAGAATACGCGAATTCTAAATTGGACGACGCATTTCTTGCTGCTTTGGCCGATGGTGGATACCAAGTTGGCGAGCTGGCTAAATGCTATTATCCTGGCGGCCATGACATCACGACCTTGGACTACGAGGAAGCTGAGAAACAAACCAACGATCTATTACAGAGTGATGATGTGATTATTTTTGAACCGGCAATTAGGTTCAAAAACTTGTTCATCCGCGTCGATGTTCTCGTGAAGAGAGCAAATAAAATTTCTTTGATAGAGGTCAAGGCCAAGTCATTTAGCCCTAGTGAAGAGAACCCTTTTTTGAACAAAAATGGGTCCATGAAATCCAACTGGAAGCCATATCTGTATGACATAGCTTTTCAAAAGTATGTACTGGCAAATGCTTTGCCTGATATAGATGTGTCGGCATATCTCATGATGGCTAATAAGGACGTTCCTTGCCCAGTTAATGGACTAAATCAGAAGTTTCAAATAGTAAAAGATGAGACTAATCGCAAGGGTATCCAGGTCTCAAATAGTCTGGGACCTGAAGATTTGAAAGATAAAATACTTATAAAAGTCCCTGTTGATGACGAAATCGATCTCATTTGGGAAGGAAAAGAAAATGGCAAAAAGGAACTCCATTCTTTTGTGAATGAAATTGAATACTTTTCGTCAAACTACGCAAGCGACACTCGCATAAACAGCAGCATTGGCTCCCATTGCACAAAATGTGAATTTAAATGCTCTGAAGGTGAAAGTGGCGCGCATAGAGATGGATTTAAAGAATGTTGGATTAACGAGCTTGATTGGTCAGAGAGTGATTTTGAAGAGCCAACAGTTTTGGATATTTGGAATTTTAGGAAAAAAGACAAGCTAATCGAAAGCGGCAGAATCAAAATTTCTGAGGTTAGCGAAGAAGACATTTCTCCCAAGCCTGACAAACGCTCTGGAGTTTCACCAAGTGAGAGGCAATGGTTGCAAGTTAAATGCGCCCAAGAAAAGCTCACGGAACCGCGATTTAATTTTTCCGGTATGTCTGAGGAAATGAGTTCTTGGACATATCCACTGCATTTTATCGATTTTGAAACTACAGCCGTTGCGATTCCCTTTAACAAAGGGTTGCGTCCGTATGAAGGTATTGCATTTCAATTCTCTCACCATATCGCACAAGAAAACGGCACAATATATCATGCGGGACAATATCTGAATGTAAATCCGGGGGAATTTCCGAATTTTGAATTTCTCAGAGAGCTAAAAAAACAACTCGAAAAAGACAACGGCACAATATTCCGGTACGCCCCCCATGAGAATACGTTTTTAAATTTGATTTACCGGCAGTTGTGTGATTTTGGCAGCGATGAAAAGGATCAGAAAGAACTATGTAAGTTTGTTCAGTCGATAACTACATCTGTTGGGTCGAGTGCAGAAAAATGGATCGGCCCTCGCAATATGGTCGATATGTGGGCGCTTGTAAAACGTCATTTTTATTCGCCTCTAACAAATGGATCAAATTCAATCAAATATGTGTTGCCAGCGATATTGAACTCCTCCGAGACACTTCAGAAAAAGTACTCGCACCCTATCTACGGAGTAAAAGGAGGGATAACGAGCATGAACTTTAAAGATTTCAATTGGATTGAAATGAAAGATGGTGCCGTCATTGATCCCTACAAAAGATTACCAAAAATGTTCACCAACATTTCGACAAAGAACCTCAATCTTCTTATGGAAGAAGATGAACTTAGAAATGGCGGAGCTGCGTTGACTGCTTACGGCAAAATGCAATTTACAAATATGACTGATATAGAACGTCAGGAAATTAAGCGGGCTCTTCTCAAGTACTGCGAGCTCGACACCTTTGCGATGGTTCTCATTTATGAATATTGGAAAGACCTGTTGAACAACGCAACTGACGAAGTTAGAGAGCAATACGCGATATGACTACGCGACATTAGGAAGGTTGGACAGTTAAACAATGCTTACCTTTGATTGACAAGAACCCTTTGTTTTTGACTTCATTCCCGAAGGCATCTACGCCGAAAAATAAAAGAAACATTTCTCAACCGCATTGATTCTTCAATTAGAGGTGCACGTACCTTCATCAATGCGTTATTCGCTGTGCAAATCCGAGATATTCCAAAATTACTCAACGATCTGAAATATAGGGAATTTTTTTCGAAAATTGGAGTTAAATCAATACAAGAGGCAAAAGAATCAGACTCAGATACCGATAAGTACTTTAGATATTTATCAATTTTGACAAAAATTGGGTGAACGAAATGATTGACAAGGAACAAATTGCTGCTGCTGCAAATCTGATTAAGCCAGTTCTTGAAAATGTTCTAAATAGTGAACGGAAAGAATCCGACCAACGACTGTTTGAGCGATTTCAGAATAAGTTTTCTCCCGAGAACATAGCGACTATTGACGAACAGGACTTTAGGGATTTTACATCTTTCAAGAAAAATGAACATTGGTCGGGAATACACCGTCAAAATGGTGCGATCCTCAAGGATATTGAGAAAGTTAAGCAAGCTCTTACTCACCTTCTTGATGAATCAGTCCCTATTGAAGACCGATACCAACGAGTAAGAGAGGGGGATCTGAAAGTAGATGGTCTTGGTGGTTCAATATTGACTGCAATTTTAGCGACGGTCTACCCACAAAATTACTGTGTTTTAAACGGGAAAGTTAAGAAGGCATTCAAGGAGCTAGGATTTCAGACCCGTGAGAAAAAAAGTGGCGATAGATATAAGCATTATCTTGATACTTGTCGAGCCCTGAAAGAACAACTCGGCTGTAGCTTTCTCGATCTAGACTTGTGTTGGCACCTGGTTTCTAAAAAGAAGCAAAACAATGATGTGAGAGTATTTAAGCTTTCTCCTGGCGCGAAAGGATCAGACTGGGAAAGTCAAAAAGCAAGAGGAGTCGCGGCCATCGGGTGGACCAGTTGCGGCTCTCTTTCATACTATAAAAATTTAGATGAAGCAGTGAAAGTTTGTGAAAAAAATGGCGAAACCAAATCGCCTACCTACCTAAAAGAACAGTTCAGAAATATATACGAAGAGATTGATGAGGGAGATATCATCCTCTACTACATGAATGGCGAGGTAGTTGGTGCGGGAGTCGTCACAGATGAAGAATATTTTTTCGATCAACACCAAGAGCACGGCCACCAAAGAAAAGTCGACATAATTTCGGATTTTAAATCTGTAGATGTCATGGAAAACACTACATTGAAAAAGTTCTTTTCTAATAGGCATACTTTACGCGAAATAACAGGCGACAAGCTACGCTTGGTTTCTGAACTGGTTGCGAAAAACAATCCAGGCTTGGATATTACCGGTGTGGTTAAAACATCACCAAGAAGCACCTCTAAAAGACCACCAAAAGATACGATGTTTGAAGGTTTTCAAGACCGGGCATTTTTCTTGCTGGAAAAATTCAAAAATGCACCAGTCAAACAAACATACCAAGATCATAAAGCCGAATTTAACAATGTAGTTAGAGATCCAATGCGCAAGCTGTTCAGGCAGGTAGCTTCCCCTATCGAGGAGGTCGTTGGGAACAGTCTCGAAACTCGTACAAATCTTTTAAGTCGTATACCAAAAAATGACTTTGGAAGAGGGGGGATTTATCATTATTATTGGGGGGCATTCTATGAGCCTGAAGTAGGGAGGCAAGACTCCCCTCAACTTTACGTTATCATGCGGGATGGTGTCATTAGGGTTGGGTTCGGATTAGGTGCAAATGCCAGTTCTTTTATGGACCGCCTAAAGAAAAACTTGAAAGGCCAAAATATAATCGACCGCGACTATCTAAACGCCTTGAGTGAACGTGGAATCAAAGTCAAGATACCTGATTCAAATGACATTGCATCTGTTGCCGACACAATTGATCCAGGAGAGTTTTTAGATGCAATATATACCCATGAGAGACCTTCATTGGAGGTCTGTATTGTACAAGATGAAGTCGTCAAACTTGGCCCCAAACTCAGTGATGAAATTCAGAGCGTCTTCGAGCTGTTATTGCCAGTGATGATCTTAGCTACCTACGAGTTCCCTCAACCTTACTTAGATAAATGGATCGCCAAATATGACGATGAAAGTGAACCTGGCGAGATAGAAGATGAAACAATTACTTGGGATGAGTTTGCAGCGGAGATGAACTGGGAAGAAGGCTCCACTGAATCCGAGTCGATCTATCGGTTACTAGATTTGGATAATGATTTTGAAAATGCAAAAAAACAGCTGATTTTCTTTGGTGCTCCAGGAACCGGAAAAACCAAGGCCGCTCTGGAGGTGTGTAATCTTATTGCGTCAAATTCGCAATGTATCGAAAGGGATCAGTTTCACCAATCCTATA
>Ga0222674_1000240_pt1 | contig 24439 bp, 21 predicted proteins | sample AntAcemetagen866_FD_179804 | JGI IMG/M metagenome (GOLD analysis project Ga0222674, IMG submission 179804) | Saline water microbial communities from Ace Lake, Antarctica - #866 | ecosystem: Environmental > Aquatic > Non-marine Saline and Alkaline > Saline | place: Antarctica: Ace Lake...
ATTGGCTCGCAGAGTTCATCGCTTATTTTAATTAAAAACGGTCAGTACATGTACCGTAAAGTCTTACCGGTTGGTGGGGATGAGTATACGAGGCAGATCACCCAGAATATGGGATTAGATTTCGATCATGCTGAGACGCTTAAAATATCGATCAATCAAGGTAGCGTCAGTGCTCCTGAAGAAATGCAACGGGTGTTAGCTGAACTTAATGAAGTATTGGTGTCAGAGGTGCAGGAAGCTATCGCGTTCTATTTCGAGCACACCCGTGATCAGATCAGTTTATCTCAGCTAGGTTTGTTGGGAGGAGGAGCTCGGATCATGGGTTTAGATGCAATGCTCGCGTCAGCACTGCAGGTACCGGTTCAGGTAGTTAATCCCTTTGCAAATATATCGGTGAATCCAAAAAAGTTTGAGGTGGATTACATTTTGATGCAGGGCCATCTATTTAGTGTCGCATTAGGGTTAGCATTACGAAAAGTTAACGATGACAAGCATTAAGAGAGTGTGAATTGATTAAGATTAACCTAACGCCTGAAGAAGAACTGCAAAATCCACTCTGGTATGTACCAGATTTGATTGTTGTAGTTGTTATTTGTGTGTCAGGGTTTTTTTCCGCGCAATATTTATTAACGATAGTGGAAAGTGATAAAAATTTGATTGAAGCAGAAATTGTTACGGTAGAAAGTCGGACAGCTGAATTAGATCAAGATGTAAAGGCCTATGATGCAGAGATGGCGCACATGAATAAATTGCAAGAAAAACTACGAGGAGTAGGGGATCTATCTTCTTCGAAGGTTCAAAAGTACGAGCCGATTATTGCCGTTGAACACTTACAGAATCTTAAGCCTGCGGGAGTTTGGTTTAATGAATTTAGGTTCGACGTATTAGATAAGCATAATATGACTGAAGGTTCTCACGATGGTGGTCAAATAGTTATCTCTGGGTACTCTTTAGATAACTTAATTGTTGCAGAGTTTATTACGGCGTTACGAGCGACTCAGACTCAAGATACAGACCCTTCAGATTTTAGAACTTTAGTATATTTTAGTAAAATCAACCTAAAGTGGACAAACTTAGATGATAAGCCTGTTGGTGAAAATAAGAAAAAAGAAATTGTTAGTTTTGACCTTGTCTTAGATTACAAATCGCGACCTTTGTTGAAATCAGAAGTTCTTAGTCGGTTGACTGAGAAGAACACCTTAGACAAGTCAAGAGCCGTCGTAGAGTTATAGGGAATATAAAATGGCATTCGAAGAAAACATTGAGCAATATAAAAAATCCAGTTGGAGTAAAAGACTGATTCTACTCTTGGGTATTGGAGTAATATATCCGGTTTATTTTTATATGGAAGAGACCGAAAAGATTGAAGTAGAGATAGAACAGGCTAATAACCAGTTAAATGTTGCAAAGAAAAAGCACTCGAAGGCACTAGAGAAGAAGCGAGATCTACCTGCTTTGAAACTGAGAATTACGGAAGCATCAGCAAAGGTTGCTGAAATCAAAATGATTCTACCTTCAGATTTCAATATCGATGAAGTTTTAAGGGAGGTGGCGTCTCTAGCGAAGGATTTGAGTGTTGTGGTTCGAAGGTTTGACCCAAGTGCTTATGAAAACAAGAATTTACCGATGTCGATGGGATCGATGGTTCCAGGGAATCCTATCGGTCAGCCGAATCCCGTAAGTCAGCCGAATCCCACAAGTGAGCCAAACCCTTTGGATCACCTGAATTCTATCGGTAACCAGAACTCTATGTCAACAAACTCGGTAAACGGTAGGGTAGAGAAAAAGTATGAGGAACACCCGGTTCGCTTAGATATCGAAGGAACATTTATGGCGATTACCAAGTTTTACGATTCTTTACTACACCTTGGTTACCTAGTTCATTTGAGAGATGTTCAATATAAATCTTTAGATAAAGAGCAGCAGTCTGCAAATCTGAAAGTAGTTAGTAATACGGATTCAGGAGTTAAGGTTAGGTCAAGCGTCAATATGGTCGTATTTAAAAGCATAGGTCTCGGAGAGTTATGAGCCGAATAGTCAGAAAACTTAGATTAAGACAATGGCCGGTAGCTGTCATTTGCTTATTTATGCTGGCTAATAGCTCGGAAAATACTGAGCCTAATTGGGACTCTACCCCAGAGGGGATTGCTGGTAGCGATATTACCGATGCCGTTATTGTGGAAGACATAATCGTTCCGAATGGAGAGTATAGGTACGCTTCTTTTGGTAAATCAGATCCTTTCTCACCTCCTAGCTTTGAAGCGAAAGTCGAGGAGAATTCTCGTGAGATACCGATCGTAAGCCCACTTCAAGTTTCCTTGAATACCTTAAACGTCTCAGGAGTTTGGCAATTAGATGATGGAACTAAGCATGCGCTTATCCAGACTGAAGACGGGCAAGGAATTATTACTACAGTCGGAGATCCTATCGGACCGTCTGGAAAGGTCACAGATATTACAGACCAAGGCGTCTATACCCGTCAGTATAAGTTTCGCGATGATGGTTCACGCGAGTTTACCGATATAGTTCTGAAATTTGGTTATCAAACTGGTGGTGATTCAACGAAAAAAGAAGAAGTATATACGGGTAATACGGCATTAAGTGGTGACAGTAGTTCACACAATAATATCGATACTAAATCAATGATAAATACACCAGTCAGTATAAACGGGGAGGGGCTATGACCCTGATGAAGTTTTGGAAATTCTGGATCATTTTAACTGTTGTTTCTTGCTCAACAGTTGATGAGAACACCGACGAGAATACTCTTCTTAAGGAAGAAGTCGACTTTGAGGTGGATAACTACCACGCAAATGAAAATTATAATGAAGGTAATATAAATCAGAACTTTGAAGATACGAATAGTCCTCTAAACCTTTCAGATAATATGAATTCGGCACAAATAAATAACAGTGAGCTAGAAGATGAAATGGCAGAAGCTCCATCGACAGAGAGCGATCCCTTCATCAGTGAAAATCAGAACTTAAATAGCATGACCGAACAACCTACCGAGGTTCTTAACAACTTATCAAATGAATTAGATGGTAATCTTTTGTTGCAACCGAGTTCTCCAGAATTGAACCAAAACGAATTAACCGTGGAAAGTCCCCGTGCCGAGGTTATTCCGCCAGTAGCGAACCCCGTTTTAAAGTCGGAGATAGTTGCTGACGATGTACTCCCTACACCTGGGGTGTTGTGGTGGATTGGCTATGATTACAAAGAACGCGAAGGCCTACTGAATATTAAAATGTTAACCAAAGGAACTCCTCAAACAGAGTTTTTAAGTGAAAAAGAAGGTGGTGACGCTAGATTCTATACCGTGCGTTTCCATCAAACTAAAATGCGAAGAAAAATTCGTCGTGACATCAATTCTAGCGAATTTAGGTCTCCCGTATCGTATATTGAGATGATTGATCAGCCTCATATGAATGCGGTTGATGTTGTGTTGAGTATGCGTGAACAAAGTGAGCCAGAGATTTCCTCTTATGGGGGACAGGTTCAGCTTAGTTTTAAATTAGACCCTAAGTATTTAATTAAGAAATCTGCCGAAAACCAAATATCTTCCTACCAGGTAGAGGTTTTATCCGACGAACCATTAGTCGATGGATCATCTGATTTAAATACAAATAAAAACGTTTATAATCCGGACCCTGCTAAAGGTGTGTTTGATAAAAACAAATTGATGGATAAGTTACCGACCGTGTCTAAGCTCTATACTGGAGTAGATGACTCTGGTCTTCCAGCGCAAGATTTTGGTGGTTACCAGGTTCCCGGTATCCCACCTCAAGCTCCTCAGAAGCTGGATCCTAAGTTAGATTCTCAACCGGCTAACCCGGTAGACTCCAATAATCAGGAGTCAGTACCAGGAAAAGAAATCGAAGGTTTTGAAGTTAGAGGCGACTCTAAACAGCCCTTATACCAGGTGGAAGAATTTGGTTTCTTCGAAGTGGCGCAGGATGACTTCGGTTTAGATAGTGCTCAATCAAATACTTCCGGAGAAATTGTTCCTAATTTTAATTCACCGGCATTAGATGACGGAGGTTTGGACTTAGGAGAGAGTTTATTTTCAAGTGAAGTTTCCCAAGACCCTATATTGGGTACTGAAGTCCCTTTGCTTCCTGACCAAGCAGATATAGTTGGTGTGAATACAGAAGGAGCCTCTCAGCAATACAATGGTAAACCCATTGTATTGGAGTTTTATCAGGCTCCTTTAGGTGAAGTCTTAAAAACATTTTCAGATCAGGTGGGTACCAATTTTGTTTTCCCCGCGGATGTAGGCAAGCAAAAAGTCACTATTAAACTTAAAAAGGTCCCGTGGGACGCTGCGTTAAATGCAATATTGGAAACCTATCGGTTGGGTATGTCTGAAGTAAGTGCAAACGTCGTTCGTATTGATAAAATTGAACGTATGAATGAGTATATTTCTCTCAAAGATCAGGCTAACCAAGCAAGAGTCTTGTCACAGCCTCGGAAAATCTTGGTGGTTCGATTATCTAATGCCAGGGCTGATAAAGATTTCAAGACTAAGTTGGAAGCTTTTTTTAAAATTAATGGTGTCGATAATCGTACAAGTATCAATGTTGACGAACGAACCAACTATGTGTTTATTGAGGCTCCACCAAGTATTTTATCTAGGGCTAAGACACTCATTGAAAGACTAGATGTACCTGAACCTCAGGTGGAAGTCTTATCACGGCTAGTAGAAGTAAGCCGGCGCGCTAAGAACTTCTTGGGGATTAGCTGGAATGGAGGCCTGAATTTTGATCCTAATAACGGTCTTGGTTTTGGTTCTCTGAATTTTCCCAATAGTGTGGGTTCAAATTTCTCGGTAGATCCGGCCGTTAATAGCGCTAGCACGGTAGGTGCGATGAACTTTAATATCGGTAGTATTAACAATGTCATTGATATTGGGTTGCGGCTGAAAATGGAGGAAACTCGGGGTACTACTGAGATACTTCAAGCAAATAGAGTTTTGGTTTCGGATCGTAAACAAGCAGAAATTTCAGCGGGTACGAAAGCTTACTTTAGAGTAAGTCAAAGCCCTGTCTTTGCCAACACAGTTGAGCAGCAACAAGACGCTTCATCTCAGGATGGTCAGCAAAGCGGTGGTGGAACCGCCGGAGTTGCTGGAGCGGATTTTACTTTAAAACTAACTGTTAGGCCTGAAGTAACAAATGATGGCCAGATTAAGATGGAGCTAGATATTAATAGTGAGGTTCCAAACATAGACGGACTTCCAGGTGCTGACCTATCGACTAGTAAGCGGCATTTATCTACCTTTCTTAAGAAACGTAGCGGTGAAACGGCAGTCATTGGTGGAATATACGATACTAGGAAAACTAAAGTTGAAACAGGAATTCCGATCCTTTCCAGTCTTCCTATCATTGGAGCCCTTTTTAGGTCGAAGTCAATTACTGAAGACCAAACTGAGCTAATGGTTTTTATCACCCCAACTATCAAATCCAGTTACGCAGCCGATATGGATAACCCTGCTGGTGCCGGATCCGAGACCACTAATTTTGGTGATCAAAACACTTATAATTCTGGCGTTAATGAGAACTATAATGAAAATTATGGTGATGCAGCTCAACAAAATCCTGGAGATTTTTTCAACGGTAACAACCAAAACGATGATGAACTATATGAAGAAGATGATGAAGATTTTGATAATAGGTTTGATGTAGGTCAAGGTGATGATTCCGATGACGAGTTATTTTAGCCGAGAGGTTTGACGATGTTTAGAATGATACTTTTTACAGCTTTATTAGTGGTGACCGCTGCTTTGTCGACTTGTTCGGTAAAACCTGATGGTCCCGGTCAATGTAAAATTAGCTGCGGAAGTGCGATGATCGCGCCTGCTGACTATGAAATTAAAACCTTGACTGATGATCTAAATATCCGGTGTGCAGCCGCCGGAAATGTCATGGATACCTATGTAAAATTCGGAGTGTTTAAAAAATCTCGAGTTGGTGATCAGCCCGTTAGGCAAGTCGCAGTGCCAAATATCAGCGTTCAACCTTTGGTGGTAGGCCTCGTCGATACCCAATATAATGAGGGTAAGTCCTATGCGGGAGTGCAGACTAGTACCGATGAATTTTGCAGTGACTCCTGTGGTGCAGTTAACTTACGAGTGGCAGTCAAATGCCCTACGGATGATCGCAGTGAGGTTGCCATTTATATCCATTCGGGAGTTCTAAAATCAGAACGAGCGTTGGTTACCGTCGAATCTCCGGAGTTAGGAACCGTTGAAACGGACGAGTAGGCCCAGACCAGCAATTCCCCATGGTTTTTTAAAATCAATGATTCCAATTAGTTAAAAACTAATCCAAAATATCTTTTCGCGAAGTTTTCTCTCTCTTGGAGGCAAGGATGCCAAAGTTGCGAAAAGATCTCTGTGCTGATGCGCTTATTGCTGGCTTACGTTCAAACTTTAGCAAGGTTGATGACTCTAGAAATGGGGCTAAAATCTCTCTGACAGACACTCTTATGAGTGGCTACGCAATATTCTCCTTAAAATATCCATCGCTGCTTTCTTTTGAGAAAAGCCAAAAGATGCAGGATCCAGGCCTGTCAAACATGCCTTCGCTGTTCGGTGTCGAGCAGGTGCCCTCTGACACAAACATGCGTAAAGTCATCGACGATATTTCTACTGATTCCTTTCGGCCCGCCTTTAAAGGGCTTTTTAATAAATTGCAGCGAGGCAAGGCCCTAAATCCTTACAAGTTTATCGACGGCAAATATTTGATCTCAATCGATGGAACCGGACTTTTTTCATCAAAGGATGTTTCTGGCGCATGCTGCATGGAGAAAGTCAGCCGAAAGGATGGAAGTAAGACTTTCTATCATCAAATGCTTGGCGTCGTCATGGTCCATCCCGACAAGAAAGAAGTCATACCATTTTGTCCCGAAGCCATTCAAAAACAAGACGGTACTAGTAAAAATGACTGCGAGAGAAACGCTTGCAAGAGAGCTATTGAGAAGTTTAGGCAAGATCATCCTAAGCTAGACGCAATAATTTTGGAAGATGGACTCTCATCGAATGCCCCACACATAGAGATGCTAAAGAACCACAATCTATCTTTTATCCTAGGAGCAAAGCCTGGCGATCATAAGCATCTCTTTGAGCTTGCCAGTCTGTCGGGCGAAAATCAAAAGCACTTAGAACTAACGACAGAAGATGGATTCATTCACCATTTTCGTTTTGTAAACGACCTAGGATTAAACGAAGCCAATGACCACCTAAAAGTCAACTTCCTCGAGTACGATCAATACGACCCTAAAAAGAAAAAACTTTTAAAATTCAGCTGGGTGACTGACATTAAGCTGACAAGTGATAATGTTTTTAAAATAATGCGAGCAGGGAGGTCGAGATGGAAAATTGAGAACGAGACATTTAATACGCTTAAAAACCAAGGATACAACTTTGAACACAATTATGGACACGGTAAAAAGAACCTTTGCACTAACTTTGCTCATCTAATGTTTTTAGCTTTTGCTGTCGATCAAATCCAGCAGGTCTGCTGTAAGGTTTTCAGAGAAGCTCGACAGCAGTCGGGTGCTTTTTATCAGTTTTGCGCAAACCTCATTTCATGTTTTATGAAATTCGACATACCCAGCTGGGCAGCTCTACTAGAGTACATTGCCAGGCCAATCCGAGTGGCGCTTCCTACTGGTCCTCCTTGACGCCATAAGGTTTCTTTGGTTTTTAAGTGTGCGCCTAAATTTTAAACTATTTCCCGAAGCGATGGATGGGTCTGCTTTTTCACGCTGGGATTTTTTTGCTTAAGCTGTCGGACACGAGGGCCTGACAGATGGGGAGCTGCTGGGCCCAGACAGAATAATTGGCGATTCTCGTTAGTCTGTTATATGATATCTTTATGAATAATCCATGGTTCCCCATTCTAAAACAATTGAAGCTTAGTCGAGCTGAGCAGGCTGCTGTGGATCGGTATCAGCAAGATCCTGAGGGTCGTGGATTTCTACCGGTCGCCGATATACTGCGTAGCCATAAGAAAATCGATGAAAGCTTAGAGCTTTTGACTCAAGGCATTGATCGCCATCCGAGTTTTACGGTCGCTCGGGTCGTACTGGCTCGAGAGCTATTTTCTCGTGGGATGGTGGTTCAAGCTTGGAATACCTTAGAAGAGTCGCCCTTATCTTTAAATGATAACGTATTGGCACAGAAGCTTAAGTTTAAGCTTGGTTTGTTGATTGATAGACCGGATATCTCCCAGCAATGCTATGAACATATGCGGATGCAGCAGATGCTTGATATGGAGATGAGCGAACTAGGTGACATGCTTGCATTGTCAGGACCGGATAAGGTTAGAGCGCGTATTGTCTCAGATCTAAAAGCTCTTGGAATTGATCCCTTGCTACCCAAAATAGGCGAGTTTTCTCTTAAAGAAGGCGACACGTCACCAGTACCTACCCCTGAGGACTTGTTTGATGAAGTTAACCCTGAGTCAAGCCATTACCTGAATGATGAAGTTATCGAGGGATTTCATGTTCTTCCGTTAAATGAGATCTTTCAAGGAGTTGATGAGAAGTTAGACGTCGGAAAAAAAGGTGTAGAGCTTGACTCGACGACGCTAGCAGACTTATATAGTCGCCAAGGCCATTTTGGTAAGGCTATGTCGATATACCGGCGCTTACTAAGAATGAGTCCTAACAGTGATTTCTTAAGACGAAAAATTAAAGAAATTGCTGCTCTTGAGAAAGAGCAGAGATCTGACGATCTTAGTGTTGATCCGACTATTGTTGATCAAATGGAGTCGATAGAGATTATTGACTTACAAAAGAAATTTTTCGAATCACTTTTAACTACCTTGGAAGTAAAGACCAGTGAATAAAATTCCACATATCCTTGTTATGAACGGTGTTAACCTAGACTTGTTAGGTCAGAGGCAACCGGAAGTTTATGGTTCGTTTAGTCTGGTAGATTTGGAAAACCTAATAAGCAGTGAAGCACCCGAATTGGCCAAGATATCTGGTTTTAAAAATTTGAAATTAAGCTTTTATCAAAGCAATACGGAAGCAGCTTTTTTGGAACAGCTCACTGATGACAAATTTGATGGCCTGCTCATAAATCCTGCGGCTTGGACTCATACCTCGCTTGCTTTGGCTGATCGATTGACCGCGCTAAAAACCCCTTTCGTCGAGGTGCATATTTCGAACCTTGCTTCTCGTGAAGAGTATCGGCAGAAGTCTTTTAGCGCCCCTCACGCGGTCGGAGTCGTGTACGGGTTTGGGTTAGACTCTTATCTTGTGGGTATGACCGGATTGCTTAGGCACTTAGGGAAAAGTAAGTGAATGTAGATTCTTATTTATCAGAAGTAACTAAACAAAATTCATCTGTCGGCGTAGCTCAGTTTGATGAACTTGGTATCTCTCACGGATTTTGGGGGAAGAACCATCAGGACCCTATGGAGCTTTCAGAGCTCAATAGGCCTATACAGGTGCATGAAAAAAACATCGTTGAATCTGACTTTGAAGGTGGGGTTGCAGGTGTTGAAGCAGACGGTGTTTACAGTTCTTTGCAGAACCATAGAATCGCGGTAGTCACCGCCGATTGTCTCCCTATTCTACTAGTTGATCGTGATAAAACGTTGATTATGGCGGTCCATGCCGGATGGCGTGGATTGGTTGCGGGTGTTGTCCAAGAGGCAGTACAGCTGTTTCAAGTTAAACAAATAGACCTCAGACGGGTACTTGTTGGTCTTGGTCCTTGCATATCACAAGACTCTTACGAAGTAGGAGAAGAGGTGATCAATGCAGTCAAGGACTCACCAGTAGCAATCCCCTCAGAAGCTTTCGAACGATGCCTAGCGGCTAGTAGTAATGACGGCAAATCTATGCTGGATATTTCAATGCTAGCCCTAATGCAGCTAAAAGCTTTAGGCGTTAGTGCAGAAAATATTTCTGTAGTGCAGAGCTGCACCTATAAAAATGAAAATGAATGGTTTAGCTACCGCCGCGATGGAAAGCGAACCGGTCGTAACTATACTTGGATTGAGTTGTAGGAAGTTTTTTTAAAGCTCAATCTGCTAAAGCTTCCTTGGGCTAACCAAGGAAGCCGTGAAACTAATAGCTTTTTACTGCTGTTTTCCCATGATCATACGATCCACTGAAAATCGTCCTGCACCCGAAAAGAATAGGGTGATAAATGGTACTAAGTATAACAGCGCGAACTCTTTCTTTTGAAAGGGGTCGTCACCGTGAACAACTAATACTGCGACAGCCATGGTAATGATTAGCGGAATCGAAACTAGTCTCGTTGCTAAGCCTAACGCCAAAGCTAGCGCGCAAAAGAATTCACTTGAGCCAGCGAGTAATAAAGACATGGACTGCCCAAGTCCGATTGGGTCGGCGAACTGGATTTCATCGCCGCTAAAGTATTGAGTGATCTTCCCTAAACCATGGCTAAAAGCCATCATACAGCCGACACCAACCCGTAAAACGAGTAGTCCAAAATCTTTTTTCAAAGCTCCATCTCCAAGAGCGCAGCCTAGTAAGTTTTTCATGCAGAGTTTCCTTGTGAAGGTTAAACAATTCCTTCACCATACTAGCATAGTTATGGGATTAAACTCTAGAAGTAGTAATTGACCCCTAAGCTGAAATCCTTGTGGCTCTGCAGTTTCTGTAGATTTAGCCTTACTTCAGAATAATCATTGATGCTGTAGTTGAGTCCCACTCGGTAGCGCTGGTCGACGATTTCTTGATTTAGACCATACTGTTTTATCAGTTGAGATCTGATTAACACTTTAAGGTTTTGAACCGGTTTGACCCAAAGTCCATAAAATAACGCTGGGGCAATATAGTTACCTAAATTACTTTCTTTTGAGTGTCCGAGCTCTCCTGCGAGCATCAGATACAAGACGACAGACTTATTTAAGTAGTCGGTCGTATAACCCGCACCAGCATTTACGAAGTACCGCTGACACACCGATTGAGAATAAGTGCAGTTTCGTACTGCCTGGCTTCCCATGTCCACTGTCCAAGCCGGTTGTTTGATGATCCATGGGGTCGTTGGCAGTGACCATATCCGGAGCAATGAGTATTCGTTGAGGAACACACTTTGATTAAGTGGTTTATAACGTATAGAAGTATGGAAAAATCCGATTTCGAGGTTTTCCGAATATCCTTTTTCAAGCGCTAACAATTCGTGTAGCGCTGGACGCCAATTCAGTTCAGCAAACTGCTGATGTTTGCCGTTTAAGCCTAGGTTTAGACCCAGTTGAGAACTAGGATGCCCCAAGTGAGGTTGTTCAGTTTCTGGGAAGTAGGGAATCTCTTGCGGCTTTTCTTTTAATTTAGATCTTACTAGTAACACCTGATGCCGCAATGCAGCATGCTTTTCTCCTAGTGAGGACCCGGCAACGCGGTCTTCAAAGTCGATGAGTTCCAGTACTGTATCGATGACCTTCGCTTGCCGAGCGGTATCTCTCATGGAGGCTTGCTCTCCAAGTTGATTTATGGAAATCTTTTGGTGGAAGATCATAGAAACTAATTTTTTCTGATGTGAGTCTAATGCCTGATACCTAAGTAAAAACTTGGTAAGTACGGAGGGTTCGATAGATACAGATCTAATGAGTCCGGGGCTAGATGCAATTGCTCTAAGAGTATCAGAGGGGATGACCCAAGCCTTGATTGATTTTTTAAGGTTTAGGTGAGGTTTCACAGCTTCAAGTAATGTAAGGATCACTGCCGAACAATTGTCGTCAAAATAATAATAATCTACGTGATGAGATCCAATTTCCCAAAGGCACAGAAGTAGGAACTCAATCTCTTCGACGCTAAAATCTAGTTCATACTGCCATAAATCACGCCGCTCAGCATTGTTGTACTCCTGAACCTTCATGAAGTAGGGCATGAGTTGGTACTTCCCAGGAAAACTACCGGCAAGGCCTCGAACCGTATAAAGTAGTGGGTTCGATGTGTCGGGGAATGCCGAAAAGTTGATTGATTGATCTAAGAGTCCAGCCGATGAGTTGTTTTGTTTTGCTGGTTGATGAAGTCGGAGAAAAGTATGGCCAAACATCGATGCCGGATTGTCAGGGTAGTAAGAAGAAAAAATTACCGACAGCTTATTGTATTTGTTTTTGGATAACCACTCTTTGAGTTTTGAACACTGAACTTTTGGAAGTTTCGATTGATCTATTTTTAATTGTTTTCGCAACCAAAATAATCTTGCCGGATAGGCGCAGATAGGGTGATGGTCTACTTCCTTGTAGTTACTTGGTGGGTTAAAGAAAGCGTTGATGGTTGCCGTGAGCTCAGCTTTAGGCTTTCGTTTGCCGTCCTTTGCTAAGTAGAAGGTCTCACTGTCAATGGTACCCATATCACGGCCAAACCATTTGCTAGAATAATACAGAAGCTTTTGCCAGGCTGCAGTTTCAGCTAGTTTTAGTTTTTGAGACTGAGAGACGAGGTCTTCTTGGTAGCTAGACGCGAATACCGTGGGCTGTAAGAAAAAAAAGGCGCAGGTAAGAACCCACGCCGCTTTCAATGCCTTCAATTTAAATTCTAGCTCTATTGCAAGTTCCGCTCAACGCTTCGTTGCTAATAATAACTCCTCGATAATTATCGAGAGCAGCTTTAGGATCTGTAACCGAAAAGATTTCGGCATAATTTTGTTGGCTAACGCGAGCAAAATCACCGAGCTGATCAGTACAACCTAACACTTCTGCAAAAGCACGGAGGTGTTGTCCTTCACCCTGCGCTGCGTCTTTAGATAAAGATGCAAAGTTCGCAGTAATAAATACTTCTTGCTCAAGCTGAGCCATACTGTGATTTACTCGACAGTTAGAAGTACCGGTAGAGATACCTGAGGTCTGTGCGCCGGTACCGTTAAGAGTAGCAGCAGTAACTTGACCCATCATGCTGTTTTGCTTAATGATCAATGAACCTAGTCCACAACCAGCCATACCGTATGCGTAGGTTTGTCCAGAACCCATTGATTCGGACATATCCGTAGTCATTTGCTCGGATTGTTTTTGCTTATGTTTTCTCTTACGTTTTTTCTTTTTTGCAAAAGCAGCGCTGTCGATCATTAGTAATGAGACGACCAACGATAAAAGTATCATTATATTAGAAATTCTCACTTTAAATTCTCCTTAAGAAATTAGAATGGTTTAAATATTTATATGCTTACAATTTGTTCGGAATAATTCTTCTTGCATCAGCTGTGCTTTAGTAGCGTCTAGTACCGCGATTGCACCAGGAGCAACAAAAATTTCAGCATAACCATTCTGAAGATAAGAATTAAACTGCGGCATAACCTGAGAGTTACAGCCTAGAGTGTTGGATAAAGCTGATAGGCTTTCCCCTTGGCCACGAGCCATGTCTTTTGAAAGAGTTCCGAGGTTTGCAACTACGAAATTCTCTTGTTCTACAATCACAGCCATGTCGTTTGACGGTGCACAGTTTGAAGTACCCGACGTGATTCCAAATGTTTGGTTCATAGCTGAACCGTTAGTGGTAGCGGCAGTAGATTGCCCCGAACCTGGTTCGAACATCAATGATCCAAGTCCACAACCTGCTACACCATAATTTCGTTTTGCACTAGCTTGTCCTGACATAATGACCAAGGACAAAGCAGCGACGCCTAGAAGAATACGCAACATTTCACCTCCAAATAAGTTTTAGTCCCAATATCGTACCTGAAAACTGTCCTTATGGAAATCGTAATAGCTCTTTTAGTGGTTCTGCCTACTTTTTGTTCTTTTGATGCACTTTTGCTTCTCTGGATGATGGGAACAAAAAAAGGCTACCAACTTTGTTTTGAAGGGGCTGTCGTGAGCTTGAAACGCTTGAGTGTGACCGGCTCCCGGCATCACCCAGAAGAGTTTATCCTTCGAGTTTAGAGAGTCAAAAATGATTCTACCTTCGGTCAAAGGTATAACCGGGTCACGGTCGCCATGAATGACAGCCGTTGGTAGATTTAGCTTAGGCGCGAAATCCTCGGGGTCCCACCCGGAGCTTATTAGCAGTGATAACGGATACTGTAAGGGCCATGTCAACCATATGTTTGCGAGCTTTTTTCGAGCGATTCTCCGGTAGTTGGCGAAGCTACTTTCGACAACCAAAGCCTTTAAATTAGGTACCGATGATTGCGCGATCGCGGGTATTGCAACGGCTCCACCTAAGCTCTGTGCTACGACGAAAAAAGGATCTCCGCCTTCATCGACTTTCTGAAGAGCAGCTATACCGTCGTTAACAAGCCCTTGCCGATCGGTCGAACCTGACGAGTCCCCATATCCTCGGTAATCAAAAACAAAGACATCGAAACCGTATGCCACCAGCCAAACGACGTAGGCGAAGTGAGTGGTCATATTTTCAGCATTGCCATGAAAATGAAGGACAGAACCAATTTTCTCGCCTTGGGCCGGTATTTTCCATGCAGCAAGTTTCTCACCATCGGACGTGTTGATAATAAAAGGCTCATATTTGAGTCCGATTTTTTCAGGGTTTGAGATCGATTCTTTCATGGGGTGATAGAATAAGTGATTGCATGATGAAGCGAATAGAGCAGCGAAGAACAACCAAAAAGACTTCATAAATATTTTCCACGTAAAACTACTTGCCTAAGTGTTCTGGCTCGAAGTAGATCGACAGTCACACTATTGGTCGTTAAAGGGTTCAATTAATATAGAGAATTGTTTAGACCTAATAAAGGCTTCTGCTGTATTCCCTAAAAGATATCCCTGCAAACCAGTTCGAGCGACATCGCCGAGGACAATAAGTCCTGGGCCAATCGATTTTGCTACCTTCTCTAAGCCTCTAGTTGGGTCACCTTTTACTAGGTGAGTAGTAGTAGTGATATTTTTAAACTTTTCGGCATACTTTTCAATGACGTTTAGTTTTCCTTGTGCCGACTCTTTTTGCGTATTTAACATTTCTTGTACTTGGTCACTTTGCATTTTAGATCTTAATAAATTTTCAGCCCAAACTTGCCAAGCGTACACAATATGTAAGTCACCTCCTAGGTGTGCTGCCCAAGATGCTGCTTTGTCGACAAGGTTAAACCAAGGAGCGGTACCTTGCTTGTCCTCACTGTCGGGCGCAACTCCGACCAAGATATCTTTTTTTCCGATGCTAGATTGGTTTGCAATTAAAAGTGGTACTTTGCAAGAGCGCGAGAACTTAATCTCTCCTTTAACCGGGTTATCGGTGGACTCTGCTACAGGAATCGGTTCTTTAATGATTAGGTCCGTTTTATGTTTTTCAGACCACTCAATAAGATTCGTTGGAAAATGGCCGGGTATGAGTTGAGTTTTAATGGAGCTGAAATTTTTCTCCTTCAGCCGGTCTATTATTGCATTGATAGCCGACTGCCCGGCCTCGTTTAATATGCTTTCGATCCTACTTGCCCGGGATTGATTTGCTAAGTGCAGGTATTTAGGTAAATCCTCGGCGATACTAATGATGTGAAATTCGGTCTTTGTTTCGAGAAATCCGGCAAAGTAAACAGCTGCGTTATTATCTCCCAATGTATTTGCAAATACACCCACTACTGCCATCATGCACCTCACTGTTAAAGGAAAACTATCTATAAACCTATAGTTGGGATCTATCATACGGGTAAAAGTTGGGCAATGAATACCTCCTGACTTCTAGCTGTTATTTTGTAGGGTTAACATATCTGTAGATCTGCGTGGTGACGGCTGAGTATCGCTGCGTGAAAGGTGACGTTTAGAGTTATCTCACGCATGTTTTGAGAACTATTCTCAGGTGAGGTTGTGCGTAGGGGGTGTAAGCCAAATGGCACTATAATTGCTTTGGATTATCTAGGTTGTCGTTTTAAAATATCGATTATTATAACAACGAGTTTGACTTTGTCTAAGGAAGATTATAACTGGGGGTTGTGTTTACCAATGGGTAGGCCTACTAACCAAGGGAAACGAATTTGGATTGTCTATCAGGGAGTATACATCTGCAGAAGAACATACCTCGTATTCCCTCGGAAGTGGAGCAGGAACTTAATATGATGCGGGCTGAGTTAGAACATTCGAAAAAAATTATTCACGAGTATAAGAACGCGCTCGATCAATCTTCTATTGTGGTAATTACCGATCCGGCTGGAAATATTTCTTATGTTAACGATAAGTTTTGTGAGATTTCGAAGTATAGCCGTGATGAATTGATTGGGAATACTCACCGAGTCGTTAACTCTGGTTATCATACCAAGAATTTCTTTACCGACTTATGGCTAACTATCGCATCCGGCAAAGTTTGGCGTGGTGAATTTAAAAATCGAGCTAAAGACGGTAGTTTTTACTGGGTTGAGACGACTATTGTCCCGTTTATTGATGCTACGGGGAAGATAGATCAATACGTTTCTATACGAACTGATATTAGTGAAAAAAAAGCAGCCGAAAGCCTTGTCGAAGAAGAGCGCGCTCGGGTTATCCATGCTGAGAAAATGGCTAGCTTAGGAGAAATGGCGGCTGAGATTGCTCATGAATTAGGAAATCCGTTAGCTTCGGTATCAAGTTGGTTTGATGTTGTAGTGTCTCAGGTCGAAAAGGGTCAAACTGATGTGGATAAGGTCATTGAAATGATACCAGTCGCTAAAGAAAAAATATCTCATATGAAAAACATAATCAGAGGTATGTTGACATATGCACGTGACGGCTCCAGTGATCCATACGAGTCAGTAAACTTAGCTCGGGTTATAAATGATGTCCTTGAGTATTGTGCCTATCGAATGAAGAAGGACGGCGTTATTTGCGAGTTCTATTCTGACGACGATATTAGTGAAGTGGAGTGCCGAGAAACTGAAATAGCTCAGGTATTAGTTAATCTTATTATGAATTCATGTGACGCTGTTCAAAATTTATCAAAAAAATGGATTCGAATTGAATTGAAAAAAGCTGCTAATGGTGTCGGTCTTTCGGTGATCGACAGTGGTTTAGGGATTTCTGATGATATTAGGTCTCAGATTTTGAAACCCTTCTATTCGACAAAGCCAAAAGGAAAAGGCACCGGGTTGGGGCTAAGTATATCGAATTCTATCGTGTTACGTCATGGAGGAATATTAGACATTCGACAAGAGGCGAAGAATACTTGCTTCGATATCTGGCTTCCTAATAAACAGCTCACATAGTCTTTTGCATACAAGAAAATCTACTTTTAATGTACATCCATGTGATATTTTTCCATTCGATACCTAAGGGTGTGCCGAGATATCCCTAACAGATCTGCTGCTTTGGTGCGGCTGTTCTGGGCTCTGTCTAGCGCTTGTGATAGTAGGTCTTTTTCCACTTCCTCTAAAGAGAGGCCTTGAATCGGCAATGAAAATTTATGAATACTGTTGTTGGTATCCGAATTATCACTAGTATGGTTTGTGTGGGTCCGTATTGTGAGGTGTTCAGCCAAGACTATGTCGGGTTCGTATAAGATGAGCGCGCGTTGTAGTACGTTTTTTAACTCACGGATATTTCCTGGCCAAGAATGGAGACTGATTTTCTTAAGAGCACCTTCATCAAACTGAGGTTTCTTAATCCCTAGATCATCAGATAATTTAGTAATAAAATACTCTATCAGTTCTGGTAAGTCATCTGATCGATCCCTTAGCGGGGGAAGTTCAAGTGAAAGCACATCCAATCTGTAATATAAATCCAGACGGAAATGTTTATTCTGTGCTTCATCTAATAAGTCTTTGTTAGTTGCTGCGATAATTCTTGCCGAAAAATCTAAATCTTTGGTGCCACCTAAGCGACGAAACCTTCGGTATTCTAGTACTCGTAGCAATTTTGCCTGTAAACTAAGCGGTAACTCCCCAATCTCGTCGAGGAATACACTCCCGTTTTTTGCGATTTCAAATAACCCTAACTTTCTCTCGCGAGCATCGGTAAAAGCTCCCTTCTCGTGGCCGAATAATTCGCTTTCAAGGAGATTCTCCGGAATGCTGGCGCAGTTGATTTCGATAAATGGGTGGGCGGATCTTTCTGACCAAGGGTGTATTGCTCTTGCTGCTAGCTCTTTCCCAGTTCCGGTTTCCCCACTAATTAGAATGGTGTCTGCCTTACTTTTTGCGACTTTAAGTAGGCTTCGTTTTAGTTCTTCAGTATTGATGCCTGAGCCGATGATCTCAACTTTAGACCTGGGTTTTTCGAGGCTCTTTAAACTGCTGACCTTTTGGCGTAATAGGGATATTTCAGAAGCCCTTTTTACCGATATCAAAAGGTTTTTGAATTCAAAGGGTTTTTGTAAGTAGTCGAACGCACCGTATCTGAGTGCCGTGATTGCAGAGTCGATTGCGCCGTGAGCTGTTATGAGAATTACTGGCATTTCAGGAGATTCTCGACTCCATTTTTTTAGTAGCTCCATCCCGTCTCCGTCGGTTAGTCGAAGGTCTAGTATAACTAAATCGGGGGCAAAGTCGGAAAACTGTTGAAGGGTCTCGGCTAGGCTGGATGTTCTGAGTGTTTGAGCTCCAAGGGACTTTAACTCGGTATCGATACTCCAGGCTAGTAGGTCTTCATCATCGACGATAAGCACTTTAGTGTCTTTGAGGGATTTATCTATAATGTTTGATTTCATGGTCCGGTGATCCTATTGTGATTTTTTTGGTCATATTCTTAAAGCTATAAGCAATTATGATTCCATAAAACAACTATGCAAATCCGCGGGAAATTTAGCACTTAACAGGGTTATGTCGTCTTCAAGTGCGTTATATCGCACTTTTATGTATTAAATCACCCTAAATCTTGTATTTTCATAAATATAACTAATATCAGTCTGTTAAGCGTCACCTCCGTCACTCTGGGTCCCGGAGGTGTTATTTGTTGTCTATGTGACTGTAGAGGTTTCAGTCGATTAACCTTTTATCTAGGTGTGGCACTGTCCTTGCTTTGTCTTGTGTAAAAGGAGTGTGGCAATGTCTTGTAATTCTGATCTAAGAGCTTTTGATAACAAAAAGGTGGACGATGGTATTTGTAAGTTTTGTGAGGAGAATTTCTCTTGCGGAGTTTTAAAGACTTCAATGGAGGTGCTTCATGGGGAGGCTGAGAGGAGTCAGTATCCGGGTGCAGGAAAGTTAGCAGAAGAGTTTGAGCACAAGATTCTAAGTTATGGTTTTAATTATCGGAAAGCTAATAAGTATTGCTCGTTACATGGCAAGAGAAATTTGGTGCAGGACTTGGCAAGTGAAGCTTCGGATTTGATAGACCTAGTAAGGAAGCGGTGATGCAGAGAACGTTTCAGTTCTCATCGATTGATGTATCGGTATATTCGTGAGCTCTGGTTCGTTCTCTTAATGCCTCGGAAGCGATTTGCTCCTGAGCCGACTCTTTGCCGCCGACGTATCTATCTAGAAAGACCGAAGCTGTTAAGTCACCAGCAACGTTGACGGCAGTTCTACTCATATCCAATATTCTATCGACTCCCATAATGAGGCCAATCCCTGCCGCGGGTATACCAACGCTATCTAGTACTAGAGATAAAATAACTATTCCAACACCAGGAGTGGCTGGAGAACCTATTGATGCGGCTACCGCCGTTACGACCACTAAGGTTAATGCCCCGACTGAAAGATCAATATTAAATACTTGGGCTAGAAATACCGTGGCGACCCCTTGGTATAGAGCGGTACCGTCCATATTTACAGTAGCGCCAAGCGGTATTGCAAACTGTGCAATCGACGGACGAACCCCAAGTTTTTCTTCTGAAGTTTTGATTGAAAGAGGCATGACTGCGGCAGAGCTGGAAGTGGAAAATGCTAATAACTGTACTTCTCTCGTAGCTCGTAGAAATTCAAGGGGTGAGCGTCGTCTTAAAACGGAATAAGCTAAAAGGTAGAGTGAGTTTAAAAGTATAAGCCCGGTAATTACTGTTCCAACATAAGCTGCCATCCCAATTAGAGAGCTTAGGCCTAGTTTAGAAGCTAGGCTTGCCATAAATCCAAACACCGCAAGTGGGGCGAGCTTCATGGCCCACCTTACTACTGTCATACAAACTTGTTGGATAGACCCGAGCAGATCTAGAACTGGTAGGGCTTGCTTAGCAGGCATTGAAACTAAGGCTACACCACTGATCATAGCAAATAGTGAGACTTGAAGCATTTCGAGGTTTACCATTGACCCTAGTGGGTTATTGGGTAGTAAATCGATAATTGCATTAGGGACCGAGGCGAGGTCAATCCCCACTTTCTTTCCGGAGGTCACACTTTGGCTAGCAACATTGGAAATTAAGTCGGCGGAGATCAGCTTGCCGGGTTCGAATAGCTCCGTGATAGTGATTCCAATAAGTATGCTTATTGTGGTGGTTGTCAGGAAAAAAAATGCGGTAAAAACTCCCGCCTTTTTTAAAAACTCTATATTTTCGCTTGCCGCAATTCCTCGAATGATCGAGGCGAATATCAACGGTACAACGATCATTTGAACTAGTGTTAGAAAAACCTGACCTGGTAAAGTGAGCCAACTTGTAATAGTTGCTGCGATTCGAGGCGAGGTTATGCCAACATTTGGGCCTAACAGAAATCCGACTGTTAGGCCGGTGACCATTGCTATTAAAACCTTGAGCCATAACTTACCTTGGACGAGTGTTTGTAAATGTTCATTCAAATGCTTAAGAGATCTAGGATGAAGAATTTCTAGTGCTTTTTTAGGTAGGTTCATGTTTGTAGCAGCTCTCAATCAAATTATATTTCATAACTACCACCCATGCTGGGAATTTCTACCTTTATATGAAGTTTATCTTTAATAATTCGGCGCAAACTATCTGAAGCCTGCGGTTCTCCGTGAACAAGAAAAACTTTCTTTGGCATGAGCTCAGACTTGCTAAGCCATTTAATTAAATCTCTCTGATCTGCATGTGCTGATAGTAAATCCCAATGAAGGACCTTTGCGTTAATAGGAATATATTCACCATGAATTTTAATTGACGAAGCCTTGTTGATCAGCGACGCACCGCGGGTGCCGGGAGCTTGAAATCCAGGGAGCAATATAATGTTTTTAGGGTCCCCTCCAAAGCTTTTAATATGATGTAGTACACGGCCTCCGGTCAACATACCGCTTGCCGAGATGATGATCATGGGGCCGTTTTTTCTATTCAAAGATTTTGATTCATCTACTGTTCTAATGTATTTAGCAATTGAGAAAGTTTTTTCGCATTGAGCCTCGCTTAGCCTGTGCCAATCGGCATGTTTTTGATATAGCTCAGTAACTTTTGTCGCCATGGGGCTGTTCAAGTATATAGGCAGTGGTTGGATTAGTTTTTTCTTCATTGCTTGGTGAAGGCAATAAAGCAAAATCTGCGCTCGACCCACGGCGAAAGACGGAATAATCAAAACCCCCTTTTGCTCAGCTATGGTATTTACGACTTTTGCGATTTCGGTAATGGGATCAATATCCAAGTGATTACGGTCTCCATAGGTCGACTCCATAACAACCCAATTCCCGCCGGGGGCTCCATCTGGTCGGTTTTCTAACAGGTCGGTGTAACGACCGATATCGCCGGAAAACAGGATGCTGTTGTTGCCATCCGATACTCTTATACAAATTGCTCCTAAAATATGTCCGACCGAATTTGCCGTAATGGTAAGGCCTCCAATTTTTAGCGGAAGATTGATGTCGAAAGGCTTAAAGTACTCCAATGCTTTGAGTGCATCATTTTCGGTGTACAGTGGGAGTGCTGGTTGATGTTTAGAGAAGCCCTTCCGGTTTGCATAGCGCGCATCTTCTTCCGCAATATGACCTGAATCAGGTAATAAAATCTCACAAAGATCTTTGGTAGGCTCTGAGCAGTATATGGGACCGGCAAAGCCATCTTTGACAAGAATTGGTAGGTACCCTGAATGGTCGATATGTCCGTGAGTTAGAATTACAGCATCAATTTTGTCGGGGCTTATGGGGATCTTGTCCCAATTTTTTAGTCGTAGTTTCTTTACTCCCTGGAAGATACCGCAGTCCACTAGGATATTTGTTTTTCCCGCAGTAACTAAAAACTTGGAGCCAGTTACCGTATTCGTTGCTCCGTAGAAAGTTAACTTCAAAGACGCTATCTCCTGGTGTTGTTAGGTAGCTTGAGTGAGAGAGGCGATTACTTTAAGTGCGTCTACCTGGGTGAATATACCTAAAACCTCGTCCTGCTTGTTCACAACGACCGTCGATCCGATACCTCGTTCAACCATGTTTGTTGCTACGTTTGATATCTGATCGGTGCTAATTACACAATAGGGATCACTAATCATAACTTCGCTTACGGGCTCTGTTTCTTTCAGGAATTTTAAAGAAAAGTCGATGTCTCTATCAGATAGCAAACCAACCAGCTTAGTTGCGCGTCTTACCGGCAGATGTCTAATATGATGCTCTCTCATTTTAGCTTGGGCTTGTTTTAGGCTTTGAGATGGTTCGATACAATGCGGGCAAGCAGTCATAAACTTGTCTATGGTGTCATCTGTCATGGGATACTCCTTTGGTCGTCTTGTGGAAACGATTATGCAATCTTCAGGCCATCTGAGTAGTCACCTGGCATGGGGTCTCAGGTATGTAATCATTGAGCGACCTTAAATCACGAGTGAGAAAACTCGGCCTGAGCGTTTTAACTCAGTAAGTGCAGTTGCTTTCGTGTTTTTTGTTTTTTACACCTACCTAGGTAGATGGCGTAAATTGATTAGATGCGCAGAAGTCATACCTTTCGGTAAAAATAAGTTTAAAATAGCATTTTTACTAGGGGTTTCTTATATAAAGAAGGCGGTATATTTATTCTGTGTCACTATTTAGAGGGGGGGTATCGATTTTTTATCCCTCTGTAATATTGATGTTTAAACTGTCTTTTTGCCTAGATCTTAAATTTGTGCCTGATAGTTTTGGAGGGAATACCCGATAGCTAAAGTATCGAAAAGATCTCAAAAGGCGGGGTTGTGACCTTAAAAATAACATCGAAAATAGTATTGATATGCACCTCCTTAGTCGTGGGAACCTCGGTAATTTTAGGTGGGTTTAGCCTTTACCGTGAGAGTCAGCTACTTACAGAGACTATTGTCAGTAAGAAGCGAAATGAAATTGAATTGGTCACTACCTATATTCAGGCTCGAATTGATGAATTGAAAAATGACGTAAAATTATTGAGTCTAACCCCCCCGATTCAAGGGTTTATACGAGCCGAAGAGAACAATGGATTTGATCCAATTGACAAATCAACGTCTAAGCAATGGAGAGATAGGCTTGCAACTATTTTTGAAAGTCTTCAGAGAACTAAAGACCACTATGTACAAATAAGATTGATTGGAGTTCAAAATAATGGAAAAGAATTAGTTCGTGTAGACCAGGCTGACTCAGAGATACGTCGGGTTTTTGAAGGTGAGTTACAATCGAAGGGGAATGAAGGTTATTTTAAAAAAATAACATCTATGACAAAAGAAGATTTCTTTTTCTCGAAATTCTCAGCAAATAAGGAACGGGGTAAGGTCGTGGTTCCAGTTCATATGGTTCTTCGTGTTGCGATGCCGATTTTTAATAGTAGGAAAACCCCTTTTGGTTTCGTTGTGATTAATGTCGATTATGAAGAGATTTTTTCTAGGTTAAAGTCATTGATCACGAAAGAATCAGAGTACTTTATTACGAATAAGGGTAAAGAAGTTGTTTACCACTCACACCCAATGTATAACACTAAGCAATCCATTCACACTTTCCAAATGGTCGAAGATGAAGTTCCGGATCTGAAAAATATTTTTTCATCTGATAAAAACTTAGTTTTGAAAGGCTACCATGTAGGTGCGGATAAAGTAATTGTCGCTAATAAAATATATTTCTCTTTAGGTAATACATTAGATTTTTTGCACATTTTCCTGACGACCGATAGATCTGTAGTTAATCAAAAGGTGAATGGTAGGGTTAAAGATGATCTTGCTATTATATTGAGTTTAGTTTTATTTGCGGTTCTCTTGGCGTCTTATTTCTCAGAGTTCATCTCAAATCCAATCAAAGTATTAACTTCGTATGCCGAAAATATTGGTAAAGAAAATTCTAAGGAAATTCTTGAGTCGAGCATTCATACTAATGATGAGATTGGGGTTTTAGCAAATACATTAGCAAAGATGTCTGATGAGATTGACGCTAAAAATATCATGTTAGTTAACCAGAAAGATGCATTGGATCATTCTGCTATTGTCGATGAGACTGATGAAAACGGTGTTATCACCTATGTAAATGATAAGCTTTTAGAGATTTCTAAGTATTCGCGAAAAGAGCTTCTGGGTCAAGATCACCGGATACTGCTTTCGGATGTACACTCGGAAGATTTTTTTAGAAATATTCAGGAGACGGTTTCTAGCGGGCAGGTTTGGCATGGAGAAGTTTGTAATCGAGCTAAGGATGGAAGCTTATTCTGGGTTGATACAACCGTATACCCAGTAACCAGTAATGGAAAAGTAGAAAAGTATGTCGCAATTAGGTTTGATACCACCGGAAGGAAGGAAGCTGAAAAGAACCTT
>Ga0222674_1000241_pt1 | contig 24412 bp, 25 predicted proteins | sample AntAcemetagen866_FD_179804 | JGI IMG/M metagenome (GOLD analysis project Ga0222674, IMG submission 179804) | Saline water microbial communities from Ace Lake, Antarctica - #866 | ecosystem: Environmental > Aquatic > Non-marine Saline and Alkaline > Saline | place: Antarctica: Ace Lake...
GGTGACAAACTATCTAAATGTTCATGGAAGCCTAATTGTGTATGCTCATGCTACCATGACGACCCAGATCATTTTATAGAACCAATAAATTCACGTAAGCCTCTTGAATCTACATGGGCTGAGTTGATTACTATGATTAACGAAGATAAGTCTGCAAAGACTGTCACTCAAAGTGAGCATTACCTCCACATCGAATTTTCTTCGAGTCTATTAGGTTTTGTCGATGATGTGGAGTTTTTAGCGGCAGCAGAGGATCAGGTTATTCATGTACGCTCAGCTTCTAGACTTGGAGTACGAGACTTTGGAGTAAACCGAAAACGCATCGAAGCTATTAGAACACATTTGAGTTAAGGCGCGTCTTCTTCCCAAGGGCTGAAACTTCTGATAGCACCAACCGTATATCCTAAAGTTTTTAAAACTTGATTCGTTTTGTCTAGCTGCACTGTCGGTTTGTTTTTTTCTAGTTGGTAGACGAAGTTTAGTCCGACATCTGCTTGATCAGCTAGTTGTTGTTGGGTTAAACCCCGACGCACACGTTCTTGTTTTACAAAGCTTCCGAGATCCATATATCCTCCTTGATATAAGTAAATAAGGGTCTTCTTATCGTCATTCCCTGCAGCGCAGGGAACCTCTAGGTATTACTGCAGATCCCCAAGGCTCACTAATGTTCGCTGGAGAAGACTACTTATCTGCCTAAGCAGATACCTAAAGCTTCTGCAGTCTTTATGTAAATACTATCAGGCTTGAGCGGAAGAGTCACATCTATGACTTCTTCATAAGGAGTTTCGGTAACGGCACCCTTTTTAATACCGACCACAACTCCGTACCTTTCTTGTTTAACTAGGTCTACCGCGTAGGTCCCAAGGCATGAAGCCAATACCCGATCATATGGATCAGGAGACCCACCGCGTTGTACGTGACCAAGCACAGTGATCCTAGTATCAGAACCAGTGAGGTGGAATAGTTTGTCAGCGACCTCGGCTCCGATGCCACCTAAATGTCTGTTGTTGGTTACTTTGGTGGTACTGGGTTCTTTATATTGCTGAGAGGTACCTTGTTCGTAGGCCCCTTCAGATACGACCACGATGCTAAAGCGTCTGCCTAGTTGTTGGCGGTCTTTTATTTTTTTTGTAATAGCCTCATAGGAAAATGGTATCTCTGGTACTAAGATCGTATTTGCTCCACCGGCAATTCCCGAATGTATAGCGATATGGCCGGCATCTCTTCCCATGAGTTCAAGTACCATGACTCTTTCGTGTGATTCGGCAGTCGACTTCAATCTTGAAATAGCATCAGTAGCGATATCTACTGAAGTTTGAAAACCTATAGATACATCGGTCGCGGCAAGATCATTATCGATTGTTTTGGGAACCCCAATACATTTAACGCCCATTTTATGTAGTTTTCCAGAGATCGACTGCGTGCCGTCTCCCCCAATGACTACAATTCCATCTAGACCTAGGTCGTTATAGGCTTCTTTGATGCGATCTGCTTGAGTGGGATCTGATTTGAACGGGTCACCGGCATTGGTGGTTCCGAGAATGGTTCCGCCACGGTTGAGAATCTCTGAAACATCATTGAGCCCCAGTGTTCTGACGCCGTAGGGTCTAGATTCAAGTCCGTTAAAGCTGTCTTTGATTCCTATTACTTCCATGCCGTAGGTTCCTATTGCATGCTTTACGATCGCCCGAATAGCTGCGTTTAGTCCTGGGCAGTCACCGCCGCCAGTGCATAAGCCTATTTTCACTTTAACCCCTTGCTAGAGTATAAACCTCTACAATACTGCCGAAAAAAATCTCACTATGAAGATATACTCGTATAATAAAGAAACTATTTTAAACTATAAATTGAAAAAAAACACTTTTACATAAATAATACCTGCTTCCGAGAATAGCAAAGAAATAGGAGATACTCGTGCTTAGTTATGCCATTAAAGGGTTTATGATAGGTATTGCAAATGTAATCCCAGGGGTGAGCGGTGGAACAATGGCTCTAATGCTTGGGATCTACGAACGTCTTCTTGCGGCCATCGCTCATATTCATCTGGAGAACATTAAACAAATCATTTCACTGATCGTTAAGATGGACCTCCCGGCTCTTTGGATACTACTTAAGCGTTTGGATATGGTTTTCGTCGGTGCAATCGGTACTGGTGCAATTTGTGCCATTGTCGCGACATCGAGGCTGATTACCTATTTAATTACCCATTGGCATGATCCTATTTATGGTTTTTTTGCTGGGTTGGTTTTAACTTCGGTTTATGTACCGCTTAAAATGATGAAACGTAGGATGAACGTTGTCGGGGTTTGTTGTTTGCTGTGCGCTGCTCTGCTAACTCTAGCGACCACGACAAGTATGACTGGCTCGGAAAAACTTGAACGAGCTGAGAAGAAAGTAGAACTAAGAAGTCAGCAACACGCGGCTACTGCCGATGGTAGCACTACTACTGGTTATTTGGCGGATCACTCCTTGAAAAATCTAGGCTTTATTTTATTTGCATCGATGATTTCTATTTCAGCGATGATTCTCCCAGGTATTAGTGGAGCTTTTGTCTTGTTACTAATGGGAGTTTACTTTGAAGTTCTGGGGGCGATTGCGGCCAGAGATTTAACGTTGGTAAGCGTGGTTGCACTCGGTAGTGTCTTGGGAATTTTAATATTCACCCGTATTCTGAACTATCTATTAGAGCGCTATCATGACGAAACGGTATCTAGTTTAGTGGGGCTTATGATTGGATCTTTATATTCGCTTTGGCCTTTTCAAGGATATGCGATGGTCGGAGGTAAGCGTATTGATTTGGAGGCGATTTTACCAGTCTATAACTATAATTTTTTAGTGACAGTGATTACTTTTGTTTTGGCTGGTGCTCTAGTTATTGGGTTTATTCGCTACCAAGAGCGCTCGTTATCTAGCAGCTAGCTTTTCAAACAAAGAGATTAAATCTAGGTGGGCCTTAGAAGCTGGGTTTGATGACCGAGGGTTATTCATTCTGATTTTTTGATTCTCAAATACTTTATCCCCTTCTTTTTCAAGGTGGATAAAGGTGTAGACCACCCCGTCAAAAGCACCGCTATCAAAGTCTTTTAAATTTTTTGCTTTACTTACTTCACTGCTAAAAGCTTCGAAGGTGTCTTTTTCGATTGCTATTGTGTCTGTTATTTTACTTTTAGATTTATCGACAAAATCTAGAATGCCCTCCGAGTGTTTGGAGGATTTATAGAGCATGATCTGACCGGCATCTTGGTAACCACTGTAGCTGAATAAGCCCCAAGCTTCATCATATGGACCTTTTTGAAAGTTATTCAGGAACTTTTCTTCCCAAGTTGCCGGGTTGGTGACCGCCTCTTTAGTTTTTCTATCTTGTTTTTTGAGGATTGAGCAAGAGTTGCATGAGGTGCTGAACAATATGATGGTTAAAATATAGAAGAGTTTCATGGTTTATCCTACTTACAATGTTTAATCTCTTGAACGGTTCGCGGGATTCCGGTGCCATCTACTTTCATATCACTGTATTTAAACTTCTTCTGATAATGAGCTTCTGCAAATTCTAAAGAAGCCTGCAATCTACAGTCTTGTTTGTTGACAGCAAAATTCCGAGCGCATAAGGGAATCATTCCCTTGTTTACTTTACCAATACGATCTTGATCCGGTACGAGAAACCATTCACATTTCTTCTTGTTGTCGGGGTCACACCCTGCGATTCCAGCTAGTAAGTAAATTAATGTTAGGGTAGGTATAATGGATGTCTTCATGACTCTCCTGGTGATGAAATATCATCTTGAAAATATGCGTACGCTTATTTTATCATGCTTTAACTGAGGGGTTCCACATGGAATATAGTATTATTAGGGAAATTGAAAAATTTGACCAAAAGTGCCTTTCTTTAGGCGGAGATATACAGGTGAATAAGTTAGCTGATTTTGTTTATTTGGTATCACCGGAATTAAAATCCTATCAACCTAAGCTTGGTAAAGAGATCGATTTAACCCTGATGGCTATTACCCATGGCAATGAGTTTGTCGGGGTCCGTGTTTTGAATGATGTCTTGGATTTTATTTCAAACGAGTCCTTCCAACTTAAAATTTCAGTTTGTTTTGTACTGGGCAACCCTTGGGCCGCCAGAGAGAATAAACGATTCTTAGAGGCGGACCTTAACAGAAGCTTTGCGAGGGACAGTTTGACTGCAAAAGAGCACCATAGAGCTCGAGAGCTTGAAGGTGTTTTATCTAGTACCTCCTATTTAGTAGATCTTCATCAAACTCGTGAGAAATCCGAATCACCTTTTTTTATTTTCCCCTATTCAAAAGGTAGTTTTACCTTTGCTCGTGAAATTTCCTCAGAAATTCCTATTGTCACTCATTGGGGAAAACCATTTTCAAAAACAGGTCAGTGCACTGATGAGTTTGTTAACGGCCAGAGCGGAACTGGTCTTACTATTGAGCTAGGTCAAAATGGGTTTGATGCTTATAAAATCGAGGTTGGTTTTAAAGCAATTCTTCGGGTGCTTGAGGTGGTCGAAGGGAAACTATATAAGAATGAGGTTATTGAATTAGATGATGATCATGATGTTTTTACCTGGTTAGATATCGTCGAGTTTCCTGAGTCTGGTTCGGCTTCCCTAAAACCCGGTTACTTCAACTTCGTAGAGATCGTCGATGGTGAAAATTTTGGTGAAAAAGACGGCGAACCTTTGATTGCTTCGGAAAATTGCAAAATACTCTTTCCTTACTATCCCAATAAAACCGAGAAGAAGTCAGCAGAGCTGTGCAGGTTGCTTAAAAAGATTAAGCTATCAGAACTACCGGTTGATTCACTTGAAAATTAAAAGATACACCGCAATAATGACCGGGGGAATGAGTAGCGCGACGATACTTAGGATAAAGTAATAATTTTCTTTTATTCCTGGTTGTCTCATGATGTTCATACCTCCCCCATCGCATGTATAAAACCCTCTCCCTGAGGGTAGCTTCAGGTTACCAAGTTAATCTCTGCAATATTGGTACCAGGTGTGGGGGAGTGATTTTAAAGGTTATTTCACAAATAGTGGTTTAGAATGTAGACTAAACGGATTAATTAATGGTTTTAGGTATCAAATATAAACCTGTAAAATTGGCGGTTTGGCCAAAAGGGGTGACATGTGAAACGGATAAAATGGCTGGGAATTTTTCTCATATTGCCTTCTTTGGTAAGTGCTCAGGAAGGAAAGCTTCCTCGAAAGCAAAAAAAGAAAAAACAGGCGATTGAATCGTTAGAGTCTAAGTATTCAAAAACGAAATCAAAGGCGACCGCCGGTTCAAGTACGGAAGAAAAAACGCCTAATCTGCAGGTAAGTCATTGTGGCAATTCTATTTCGTCCGCAATCCAAGAGCGAGTAGTTCAAGACGAGAAGTATATATATTATCTGGCGCGGATGAAAAGTACAGGGTCCAAACCGAATCAAGGTTTTTTGTATTCTTTGCTTGCTCTCGAAAAGAGTAAAAGAGGTGCCAAGATCACCAAACTTTTCTCTCTAGAAGGACCGTTGCATATGGGGCTAGTATTTCATTCGGATTCTGGCAGCGGATTTTCGACGATCGCTTTTCGTGGCCCGGAAAACGGTTGTGGTAGTGGTATGGGAGTTGGTACGAGTATTCCTTATTTTGCAAATCGCAATAAACAACCCAAACCTACTAGTGCTTTGCCGTCCGGAAATTATTCCTTAGTCAGGTCTGGTCTTGGCAAATTTATTGCCGCTTTTGACCGCCGTCAGGTGATCAGTATGGATCCTGCTAGCAGTCAAAAAAGAACCATTGGTAAGTTCTCGAAAGGGGAGTATCCGATTTCTTATGATTCTGACCGCCGGATCCTTTATGTATGGCAAACGACATATAAAACTCTGGCAGCCCTACCGGGTCTGACTAAAAATGTCGTAAGTAGTTATAAGCTTCTTACCGGCGAAAAGCTGTTAGTAGATGGCTACAGGTTTGCGGTAATAACGCCTACTGACTCGAAGACATCTTTTATGATTGAAGAGCTTGATCGTTCTCTTCAGAAGATCGCGACCAAACGAATGTATCAGATTACTTTACCGTCAGGGTTGCCGGCACGTAACTTACGTTTTGCTCTAAGTATCGAGTCCCAAACATTAGTTGTTTACAATAGTTCTGCGAATGCAGGATCGGGACGAGTTCTCATCTATGACTATGCCAGTGGTAAACTTAAAAGTGATCTACAGGTTAAACCCGGCAAGTTTGTCGATCAAATCGTATTTAATGAAGTCTCTAAAACTGTTAAGAAAAGCAGTGTTCTCGTTTTCTTGAATAATCGAGCGGATAAAACACTTAATAAAATATTAGTTTTCCAAGATAATTGGAACTCTATTCCTTTTTAAAATTTATCTCTTTTTTGTCTAAGTTCAGAAAATTTAATAACCGGGTCCTGTCCGGGAAGATTGATTTTGTCAGCGCGTAAAAATGGGTTAGTGTCTTCTTCGATACCTAGAGTGGTTGGAATAGTTTTCTTGCCGTTTTTTCGAAGATCTATTACTTTTGCCATGCGATCCTGTAAGGATTTGTTTTCAGGGTCGATAGTTAGAGCAAAATTTCCGTTTTTTAATGTGTATTCGTGTGCGCAGTAAATTTTCGTATCTAATGGAAGTGTTTTTATCTTTTGTAGGCTATGCCACATTTGAGAGGGAGTTCCTTCAAATAGCCTTCCACATCCCATAGCAAATAGTGTGTCCCCTACAAACAGAATCTTATCATCAACAAAGTTAAAACAGATATGTCCGCTGGTATGGCCTGGTGTCTCAATGACATCAATGGGGTGTTTACCCAGCTTAAGTAAGCTTCCTTCTGAAACTCCCATGTCTATCTCAGGGATACGGGCGGAATCCTTTTTCGGACCGATGATTTTACAACCCGTGGTGTCTTTTATGGTTTTGTTTCCATCGACATGATCATAGTGATGGTGAGTATTAAAGATAAAGTCGAGCTGCCACTGCCGCGACTGAAGTTCAGCGAGAATAACCTCAGGGTCGCCCGGGTCGACGGTTGCGACTTGTCCAGATACCGTATCTCGTACGAGAAACCCGTAGTTGTCATCAAACATGGGAAGTATTTTAATATCTAAAGTCATGAGGTTCCGCCGTTAGGTGCTTATGAACGCCGCATCGCTCGCTGCATATCACGATCTGAATCTTGCTTCTTCTTGGACTCACGCTTGTCGTAGAATTTTTTACCTTTACCTAAACCGATCTCCGCTTTGATTTTACCGTGTTTGAAATAAAGTTTTAAAGGAACTAGAGCAAATCCTTTTTCGTTGACCGCTCGTTCCATTTTGTGGATTTCTTTTTTATGGAGTAAGAGTTTTCTCGTACGTTTTTCTGGGTGGTTTTCTCGGTTGCCGTGACTATAGGGGCTGATGTGTACTTCTTTTAAAAATGCTTCACCTTCAGCGATATCGACCCAGCCATCCGAAAGATTGGCCTTCCCCTGCCTAAGAGCCTTAACTTCGGTTCCTTGCAAAGATATACCCGCTTCCCAAGTATCTGAAATGGCGTAATTGTGGCGCGCTTTTCGGTTGCTTGCTATGACCTTGATGCTCATGTTAAAACCCTGATCTAGACCTAATAGATGCCTGATTAGGATAGCCTACGACAGGGCGATATGATACAGGAAGATGCACTTAAAGATGAATTTATATGGTTATAGAGTCTAACAATTATAGAAGTTTAGGGGGCTTGGTGACCTCTGATACCGCAGGTATTAGGGTCGATGCTTACCTTGGTAGTGAGTTTCCTTTTTTCTCTAGGAATGCATGGAAACGGCGCCTTGAAGCTGGTGAAGTTCTAGTTTCCGGTAAGCCTGTTCGGTCTAGGTACCTTCTTAAAGAAGGTGACTCAATTCATCTGTTTCATCCCATTGAGCGTGAGCCTGATGTCGATGATAATATTAAAATTTTATACCAAGGCCGTGGGGTCATCTGCGTGTTTAAACCTTCTGGTCTGCCAATGCACGAAGGTGGCCCTTACCGAAAAAATACTTTTAGTCATGTGTTGAGTACCAAGCTGGGATCACAGTGGTCTGCGGTGCACCGGTTAGATCGAGAAACTAGCGGAATTGTTATTTGCTGCGATAACCCAACATCCCGAGATGCGATCGCTCAGCAACTTAGCCAGAAAAAAGTGAAGAAAATTTACTCTGCAATTGCGTTTGGCGTTCCCATACAAAAGAGTTGGAGTGTTGATCAGCCCATTGGAGATCTTGAAGAGAGTCAAATTAGGATTAAAAAATGGGTGAATGAGGATGGTCAGAGGTCTTATACCGATTTCGTAGTCGATGATGTAGCTGGTGAGTATTGTTTACTTCGGGCGTTGCCGAAAACTGGACGGACGAATCAAATTCGGATACATGCTGCTTATAGCGGACACCGGCTTGTGGGTGATAAGCTTTATCACCCGGATGAATCGATCTTTATAGAATTTTACGAGTTAGGTATGAACGCGGATATTGAAAAAGCCACGGGTTTTAGCAGGTGCTGCCTTCATGCGGCTGAAGTAGAGTTTCTTCACCCTGCATTAGGTGAAATGGTAAGAGTTCAAAGCTCGTTGCCTGATGATATGAAAAACCTATGGAATCGGCTTAAGAGCGACTCTGTCGTTCCATAACTTTGTCGCCTGCTGATGTAGGTTTTTGAATGTCATGCGTAGTGGCTTTAACAACCTATTTGAGGAAAGAGGGCCGGTCGAAGGAATCTTTGCGATAATTCTTTCAATGGGGTTAGTTCCCTGTAGGTTTTTATCGTTTTCTATCGCTAGAATTAAATAAAGGCTTTGGTGATAGCTTAGCTGAGCATTTACCCTGTCTAGTTTTAAGAAGCTACCGTTTAGCTGCTTAGGTTCTAAAAAACTGTTTTGAGTGATTGAGAAAAAATTGTGTTCGCATCCTCCAGAACATTCGAGCCGCTGTGCGATGCCTTCATTAACCCAGGTTGGGATACTTCGAAAATTTGTCATCAAAGAAAATAATGCGTGGACTAGTTCATGTCGCAATACGGTCTCGATTTGTGAAAATTTACTGATTCTTGCCTGGTCGGTCGGGATGGATACTCGAATTCGGCCATCGAAAACTCCCGAAGCCCATTTTGGTCCATGCCCCATGACTTTTCTAAAACGATCTTTGGGGTACAAGATCACTTCGATCGGAACCTTCGGCTCCCGGAAGCTGTACTTATTTATAAACTCTTCAAGGGATGTTTCTAGGGTCTCTAGTATGAAATCCACGATATCGTAATCGTCACTGGGGTGGTAACTCAGATTGAAGTGAGAGGTGCTGAGTGAAACCTGCTGTGAACCTTGTTTGGCTTTCTCTTTCATCGAGGCGAGCCGGGTTTTCAGTGTATCGTCTTCAGGTGAGTTTTTAATGGCTTGTTCGAGTGCCTCTATTGATTTCTTGTATTTGAATGATGATTCAAGAGTCTCAGAGTAAAGTATTAGCATCTGGTTATCAGTTTGTTCTCGTTCTAAGTACTTCTCAAAGTACTCCTCTGAACTTGAGAGCGTTTTCAATTTAAAATAACAAATCGCTAAACCTTTTAGGGTGGCTACGTGTTTGGAAAATATTTCAGCTCTTTTCAGTAGGGGGATTGCCGCAGAGCAGTTGTTTGTATTAATTTTCTTCCAAGCTAGCGATGTTAAAATGATCGGTAAGTGGGAGAGAAACCAATTATAAAAATTACCACCTCTCGTAGCGCTTTGAAATGCTGTTTCTGCAGTAGTGAGCGACGCTTGGTAATTCTTATTATTAAAATCTACCAAGATGGTGTCTATGATGTGTTGCTCTTCTAGACTAAAAAGCCCAACTGTTTTGAGTGGTGTTTCAACTGGCGCTAATACTTCACTAACGTTGGTTTTTTGCGGTACTGTTTCTACTGCCGCCTGTGGCTCTTTTTTATTATAGTTGAAATAACCAACCATCAGGAAGATTAAAAGAGCGGCGATCGTGGTGAGGAGTTTCGAGTTCATGACCTATTAAGAGTTGAGGGCTTTATCTAGGTCTCCGCTTTTATGGAGCGCATAAAGTTCTTGAAAACCACCTATAAACTTGTCTTTTATGAAAATCATAGGCACCGACCGATAGCCATTGTTTTCCTGAGAGAGTTTCATCCGAAGTTCATCTTTGTCGTCTAGGTTGACGTCATCGTAGGCAAGTTGCAGTTTTGAAAGGAGATTTTTAGCTTGAACACAGAAACTACAATAAGATGTTGTGTAGATTTTTATTTCTGACATGACACTCTCCATGATTGTGCGGTAGTTTGTTGTCTCGTAGCGATGTTTATACTAGCACCTCAAAGGATAGGAATCTATGGTTGATAAGAAACCTACTTTTACAGAGAAAACTACAGGCCCTGTGCCAGTGCCGAATAGCTCGGCTCCATTCGGTGTGGAGCTTAAACGGAAAGCGATTCCTCTAGTTAGAGATATTATTGTAGTTGCTTCAGGCAAAGGGGGAGTTGGTAAGTCGACGCTCAGCACTAACCTCGCCGCTGGTCTTGCCTTATCAGGGAAAAAAGTGGGAATCGTAGATGCAGATATTTACGGGCCGTCCATTCCTATGATGATGGGCGTCGAAGGTCCCATGGAAGCTAGTGAATCTAAGGGGAAGCTTCTTCCTGTTGAAAAATGGGGAGTCAAAATTGTCTCTTTTGGTTTTTTATCAGATGCCATGAACCCGGTTATCTGGCGAGGGCCGTTGGTTGCGAAGGCTTTTGAACAGATATGTTACCAGGTTGATTGGGGAGAGTTAGATTTCCTGATTATTGATCTTCCTCCCGGTACGGGTGATATTCAGATGACTATGATTGAGCGCCTTCCGGTATCAGGTGCAGTGATTGTAACCACACCGCAACACGTGGCATTGCTAGATGCGCATAAAGCATTAACCATGTTTCAGCGTTTGGAAGTTCCTGTTATTGGAGTTGTGGAGAATATGGCACATTATGAGTGTGGGTCTTGCGGGTATAAAGAACGTATTTTCGGTGACGAGGCAAAGGGCTTCTCTGATGCTCGAGGGGTTGAGATTATTTCGGAGATTCCTCTGAGGGTTTCAGTCCGCGAAAGCTGTGACCGAGGATCACCAGCTGTATGCTCCGATAATGCTGAGGTTCGAGGTGCGTATGAAAAGGTAGTGAATAAGGTGATTGAGTTTGCTCAATGAAAAGGTTATTTGTCGCAGTTATTACAATACCCGTATAGGTCAAGCCGATGAGCTGTTAGTCTAAAGCCGTTTTCTTTTGCGACCTGTATTTGGGTCTCTTCGATTGTATCGTTTTCAAACTCAACTATTTTCTTGCAAGATAAGCATACCAGGTGATCATGATGGGTATCGGGGTGATTGATTTCAAACACAGCCCGGCCATCAGCAAATGATTGTTCTGTAACTAAATCAGCAGATTTTAGTAAATTTAACGTGCGGTAAATAGTCGCTAAGCCTACATTGGGGTGTTTGTTCTTGATCGACGAATGCAGCATTTCAGCGTCGACGTGAGAGTCGATCTCAAGCAAATGCTCGATAACGATCTTTCGTTGTTTAGTTTGCTTTAAATCTTGAGACTTTAAATAGCCATTCAACCTGTTGTTGAACCATTTGAGGTCTTTGTATTTTTCATGTGTGCTATTCATCTCAAGTCTCAATAAGTTGTTAAGTCGTATGTTATAGCCCCCTTAACGATAAATTTGGAGGAAAATCTGCTTTCTCTTGTGAAAACATCGTACAAACACTATATGTTGACGGGATTTGGGTTTGGGCTATTGGGGTCTTCAAGGGCCAAACTGAAAGTGGGTAGGTATTAAATGTCGACGTTTAAAGGTGAAATTACAGATTTGTCATTTAAGGGCTTTGGGGTAACTAAGGACCCTGATGGTATGTCCGTGTTTGTCCAAGGCGGCTGGCCCGGGGATGTAGGGCGATTTAGGATCACAGAACGTAAGAAAAGATACAGCTTCGCCGTCATTGAGGAGTTATTCACTCCTTCGCCTACAAGGGTTGAAGCTGATTGTAAATATCATGGTTACAATGAGATGAGTTGCGGGGGGTGTCCGTGGATGATGATAGACTACCCGGAACAAATCCGTGCCAAAGAACAAATCGTTGAGTCACAGCTTTCACGACATAATCTTATGAATGATGATCTTGACCTTAGAGCTATGATTACTTCTAAGTCTCTAACCGGTTATCGTAATCGAGTAAAGGTAAGAACGGACGGCAAAGACCTTGGTTTTTATTCACACGGATCGAAGACCTTCGTACCTGTGGATGATTGCATTGTATTAAATCAAAGCCTTCGCAATAAACTAAAAGAACTCAAACCAACACTTAGTAAGTTCAAATCGTCTTTGGAAAAAGTCGACACCGTCGCGCTTGAAATAGATGATTCAACTCCCATCGAGGCCGTCAATCCTAAGCGGAGTAATTCATTTAGGCAGGCTAACCCTGGGCAGAATGAACGCATGAAAACCTGGCTGCAAGGGTGCTTTTCAGGTGACGGTCAATCCAAGAAGGATGTACTTGAACTTTTTTCTGGCTCTGGAAACCTGACTAAAGTACTAGTAGAAAAGAAATTTCAGAAAATATTATGTTTTGACGACGACAAGCGAGCGATCTCAAATTTAAATCGTAGTTTCGCGGGGAAGGCACAAGGTTATGTAGCTAATCTGTTTAGCAGCTTGAAAGGCGTTGAAGATTATTCTGAAGCTTTGAACTCTAATATTCTACTCGTCGACCCTCCTAGAGCCGGGTATGCCTTACTAAGTATGTTAGTATCTAAGATGCCTAACCTAGAAAAAATAATTTATATTTCTTGTGATATTTCTACATTTTGTCGCGATGTATCTAAGATACAGCAAGGTGGTTGGAAGATTCGTGTCGTGCAGCCAATAGATATGTTTCCTCAGACTCCTCATATCGAAGTGATGGCGGTGATTGAGCGGTAGGGTTTCATCCTCGTCTGTATTTTTAAATTGATTTAGATGCGACATGTTCCCTGAAAGATAGAGAGATTACATCTTAAGATTTACAAGTAGCTAAATTGATAGAGAAATTAATGGGTAAGTTGATGAGACAACGTTATTGAATAAGCTTTTCCATCATATAATTTTGTTTCCCTTGATTTACCCAGTTGCGCTGCGATGGCAGAAACGAATCCTGACGAGTTTCTTAAGGATCGTCCATCTCCAGTCGTGATCGACGGTATGGTACGTAGTTATGTGGTGGGAATGGATACCGATGAGCTGTTTGTCATTACCAGTAGGTCGTTTGATTGAACGAATTATAGTGATCGTGTTTGAAATCTCTTGATATTGGCTGAGATCCTAGACGCTCACTCCTGGTTCGCTGGGGGCGACGTTGCTCTCTCCCTAAGGTAAGTTCGCCACTGCTTCCAGTTGTCGTAAGGCGATAAACCCTCGTCATGAAATTGGTCACTTAACATGAATTGGATAGCTGTTTTATTCCGATGAAGTCGTTGATACAGCTTAGCGTTTAATAGCTTGGCGCCCCGCCATAGTTTTAATCCTAAGGGCCGAACAAATTTCTCAGGCGGCTCGTCAGCAGTCATCGCATGAAGGATACCATTTCCACCATGATTGATGGTTCCCTGAGGATTATTAAAATCAATTTTTTATTTGAACTGAATTTGCAGCGGCAACGACTGAAATCTGTAGGAGAAAAAACGAAGCGATAAAAAATTTTGTAATTTGATGTTTCTGCACCTCTAAAAAAGGAGCTAATTTTTCATCATCTTCCAAAGTCGTTGCAACTCATTTTTAAAGTTTTGCATCCTCAGTTGCTCTTTTGGGTGCGGGTATTCTTAAGGTATTTATTCGCGAGGAAAGAGCGGTCTTTTCCTGCTCCACTATTTCTCATTCAAAACGTTCTCAAGAATTTCGTTCACTTCTAGTTTTCTCGACCAATCTTTCAAATAATCCATATCGAGATGATTTTCTTGGACACGTAAGATGCCAAGGATATCGCGCCATTGTTTCTCTGATGTATGCTCACCTAATTTGTACCATTATAGTTTTGCCAAGATGACATCCTTGGGAGATGCTAAATCATTTCGGCATTCAAATTAACCACTCTATGCATGAGTATCTTTCGCTTACAATAAACATCCAGCAGCTAATACCCCCACTATATTCCATATATAGTAGCAAAGACTTTCAGTTTGATAGTAAGTTCTAAGCGTTTTAATTCTTTAAGTAATTTCAGTAGGATAGAAGCGACTACTTTTGCTAGCAATGTTTAGAAAAAGCTAATGTACTCTGTTTCTCGCGAGAGATACCTTGACCCAAGCAGACATCTCATATTCCACCCTTTTCTACTACAAAATCAAAAATAACAGGAAAGTATGAAGAGGAGTGTAGGTGAACTCCTTAAATTCGAGCGATCTCTCTGGTAGAGGTATCGAGTCTCATGACCGCTATTTTTGGAGATTCCTACTATTAGCTACCTGAAAACCGACAAGAAATCATGAGAATTGCTGTCGGATCGGATTTATTCTTCTTTACGAGTTGTTAAAATATACCTAACTGGTTAAAGTTGCCGTCAAAAGGAGGGTCTATGAATACCGGTGCGTTACTACTAATGAAGTCTTTTCTTCGCGATGATGAAGTTGAGCAGATTACTAGTCGGCTAGAATCATTGCCCCAAGAAAACTGGAAGCTTGTTCATGAAGCTGGAGACTATTTTTCGGATAATTGGCAGGTTATTCATTTAATTATGGATAACGAGCCAACTAAGTATTTCGAAATGTTTCCAGAACTACTGAAGTTCCGGGAGTGGTGTAAGGCTCATATAGATATGTTGGTATTTTACAAAGTGAAGCCCGACTCTAAGCTTCATCGTCATCGAGATCTGAGTGGTACTCTCGAAGTTGGTAGACTGCGCTTCCATATTCCGCTGAAGACGAATGACCAATGTATTTTTGAAGTTTCGAAAATACCGTTAAAAATGATAAAAGGTGATATTTGGGCATTAAATACTAGTTACCTTCATGCCGTTGAAAATAATTCTACGCAAGACAGGATACACTTAGTTGCTCAAGTTGAGGTTAATGATTGGGCTTGGTCTATACTTCCTAAACGGAATTTGAAGTATTATGCTCATGCTGTATTTTTTGGTTTCATAGTAGCAAAAAAGGCTATCACTTCTATGGTTACCAATCCGAAACTTATAAAAAAACGTTTGCACCAAGGATCGTTTTTTCTACGTAGGTTTTTTACGTCAAATCGTTAATTAGGTTTTGCTACGTTTTGGTTTGGTTATATATTTAAATGTAAGGTTTGAAGTTCCTCCCGAAAAACGGAGAGTCAGTTAAGAACATCTACGCCTCATAGCACGCCGGAATTTGAAAGCCAATACCAGATGCATTCTCTTTCGATCGTAGTAGGTTTCAATATAGTCGAAGAGTCCTGATCATGTATTATGTTGGGATCCTAGTCAAAGGGTTTGTGCTGTACAGTAAACACTTTGTATTAACTGGAGTGTGTTTATCTTAGTCGTAAAATCAGATGTTAAACATCTGGATTAAAAATTGAAATCAACCATCCGGGGTGTCTCGTATAAATATTATTGCTTTTTCAAACTTGTCATAATCAGGCACGTAGCGCCGTCGGGGCATCTCTGATAACAATGCCTTCGAAACTAATAAGGGATATTCCGCTGTTCTTTCAGTAGTTCTTCAAACTGATCATTTTCAATTGCAGTTCTAATCTTGGTCATTAAATCTAGGTAGAATGTCAGGTTGTGTAAAGTAAGAAGGCGGTGGCTGGTGGTTTCATTGACAAAGAACATATGCCTTAAAAACGATTTCGAAAAATTCTTGCAAGTATAGCAGCCACAGTTTGGGTCTAGAGGGTCTTGAGACATTTTGTGTTTTGAGTTCTTGATACTAACACGTCCTGATGATGTGAAAAGTGTGGCTCTGCGAGCATTTCGACTAGGCATGACGCAATCAAACATATCAACGCCGAGCGCGACAGATTCAATGAGGTCTGCCGGGGTCCCAACTCCCATTAGATACCTTGCGCGGTCCTCGGGGAGGTGATCGCAGCTGAACTCGGTCATTGCTCGCATGTCGTTCTTATCTTCGCCAACTGACAGACCTCCGATTGCGTAGCCGTCAAAGCCAATCTCAACTAGTTTGTCACAACTTTCTTTTCTAAGGTCTTCGTAGATACTTCCCTGAACAATTCCAAACTGTGAGAGTTCGTCTTTTGTTTTTGCTTGTCGGCATCGTGCAGCCCATCTCATCGACCTTTGCATAGAGAGCTTTGCTTGATCGTGGGTGGCGGGGTGATCGGTGCATTCGTCTAATACCATATGAATGTCAGACCCGAAGGCCTCTTGGATAGTTACCGCTTTTTCGGGACTAAGGTCAAACATCGATCCGTCGAGGTGACTTTTAAACCGCGCGCCTTCTTCGTTAATTTTATTTAACTTCGAAAGGCTCCAGATTTGAAAACCGCCGCTATCTGTTAAGATCGGGCGATCCCAGTTCATAAAATTATGTAGACTATTAGCTTCGTTTAGGACTTCCATGCCGGGTCTTAAAAACATGTGATAGGTATTGGCTAAGATAATTTGGGCGTTCATTTCAATTAAATCATTCGGAAGTATCCCTTTGATTGCACCGTTGGTCGCGACCGGCATAAAAATGGGAGTCTGAACCGTGCCGTGAAATAAACTAACTTGGCCACGGCGAGCCTTGCCTGATTTTTTTAACAACTGAAAGTTAGACAATAGATTTCCCGAGAGCTGATTGTATGAGTTCTACTGTTAGCTCTGCGGTCTTCTGAGCTTGGTCTTTTATGGGGTTGAGTTCGACAAACTCTGCAGACCTTAATAAGTTTGTATCGGCAATCATTTCTAAGGCAAGGTGAGCCTCCCGGTAGCTGATTCCACCGCTTACAGGGGTGCTAACTCCGGGAGCGAATTGGGGGTCAATGCCGTCAATGTCGAACGATAAGTGGATCGCGGATACTTTCTTTGACATTTCAGAGATGATTTCAGTCATCATCGTATACATACCTTTTTCATCGATGGCTCGCATGGTGTAGTAGTTTACGCCGCTCTTTTTAAGTAATTCTTTTTCTTTTCCGTCGATGTTTCTGAGTCCTATGATCGTAACCTGATCGGGCTTGAGAGAGGGTTGGCCTGATTCTGAGATATCGCTTAGTTCTTTGCTGCCATCACCTAAAAGCAAGGCTAGTGGCATGCCGTGGATATTTCCAGAAGGAGATGAGGTTGGGTTGTTTAGATCGGCGTGTGCATCGACCCAGATGACGCCTAGTTTTTCATTGTTAGATTTGTGATAGCGCACTGCACCATCAATCGACCCTACTGCGATACTGTGATCACCACCTAGAATTAACGGCAGACTTCCTCTTTGGTGAGATTCAAAAACTTTGGTTGAAAGTGTTTTACAAATATCGCGTATGCTAAGCAGGTATTTTTTTTCGACATCGGCTGCACTGACTGATTCCCGCACTGGGACTAAGATATCTCCTTGATCGACGACCGTATAGTCCAAGTCTAGAAGCCTGCGCTTGAGTCCAGCGATTCGGATTGCGGCAGGGCCGATGTTGGTGCCTCTAATGTTCGCTCCGAGATCTGAAGGTACGCCAAAAACATCGATATTTTTAATGTTATTTAAAGTCATATAAAATTCCCAACAAGGTTTAACAGGTGTATGGAACCTACCTTTCTACTTGAGATGGTAGCTGCGGTCAATTTTTTGAACTGAAGATTTTAAGTGCCGAGCTGTATGAGGTAGGGCGGACAACGAAATAGGAGCCATGACTTTTGCTCATGGCTCCAAATCCTTGGTTTTATTGTAGGTTTTCTTCCGTCAATTCTAAGCGAAACTTTCTGTTCCTGATATGAGGCATGGCAAAACTTGCCATGCCTCCTTAAATATTTCGAAACAGTTAGGTCAACTTAAATTCCTGCTACGTTACCCACGGAGCGTCCTACCCAAGAAGTTGGAGCGCAATTTGTGGAGCTTGGTTAGCAGTTGCTAGCACAGATGTTCCTGCTTGTTGAAGAATGTTTGCTTGAGTATATTTCGCTGTTTCGTAAGCAAAATCTGTATCACGAATACGGCTGTTAGACTCACTAATATTCTCAACTTGAACGCCTAAGTTTCTGATCGTTGATCCTAGTCTATTTTGGATAGCACCTAGATAAGAACGATAGTCATTCACCCGAACAATTGCTTTATCCAGGGCAGCGATACTATGCTGAGCAGCTTCCTTGGTGTTTACTCGGGATCCGCCATCGGCTTTACCTAGTTCTAGCGACCCGTCACCTTCAGTAAAGGCGTTTAGGTTGCTAAAATCCATTTTGATAATGTTTACTGGATTCTTTGCATCAATGCCATCCGCACCTTCAAAGTAGTCTTTACCTACTTGGATTTCTAAAGGGAATTTGGATGAGTTAGCAAGTTCTTCCGGTAGGTCTGCTTGTCCAACAAGTAATCGGGTACCGTTGAATTCGGTTGATACCGCAATACGATCGATCTCGTCTTTCAATGCAACAAACTCACGATCCGTGAATTCTCGTTCTGTATTTCCAATAGTATCACTTGCTGATTGAATTGCGAGCTCTCTAAGTCTTACAAGCATGTTGCTTGTTTCGACTAGCCCACCTTCAGCAGTTTGCACTAAGGAAACTCCATCGGCTGCGTTTCTTTTTGCCTGTCCCAACGATCTGATATCAGCTTTTAAGTTCTCAGATATCGCCAATCCAGCAGCATCATCTGCAGCCTTATTGATACGAGAGCCTGAAGCTAATTTCGATGAGGATTCGCGCACAGCGTTTGTCTGATCTGCTAGACGGCGTTGCGCATTTAGCGAAGCGGCATTGGTTTTAATACGTAAACCCATTGTTTTGACCTCCTGTCATGTTGTCGAATCACGTCCTGTAATTCCTAGGTGTGTGGTCGGCATTACGGTAAAGAAGTTTAACAGTTTCTGCCTAGTTACCTACTAACTAGCTGTTTTTATTTAGTAAGTTTTTTCCTAGTTCTGGGCCATTTTTGCCGGGGTTTCTTAATTTCCGTTGGGTGAAGCTCCTTTATTTTTTAGTGATAGCTCATTTTTTTACCGTTGTGCTGGCGAATCTTTGGTAGGATCTTCTCTTAAGTTAACAAGACTGCAATATAGGCGAGTAATGAAAGAAATTATTTATAAGAACTTAGATGAGGCTTCGAAGTGTCTCTCTCGACTACGGGGTGATGAGCAATCAATTGCGCTTATTGCTAAATCTGCTGAGCTAATGGCGGATTGTTTGAAACAAGGAAATAAAATATATAGTTGTGGCAATGGTGGGTCACATTGTGATGCGATGCACTTTGCTGAGGAGCTTACCGGAAGGTTTAGAGAAGACCGACCCCCCATGGCCGCGACAGCAATCTCCGATCCATCTCATTTGACATGTGTTGGGAATGATTTTGGTTTTGATGAGATTTTTGCTCGTTACATTATGGCCCATGGTCGAAACGGTGATGTATTACTCGCAATTAGCACCAGTGGCACGAGTAAGAATGTTATTCGGGCAGCGGAAGTCGCAAAAAGCTTGGGTATGAAAACTGTGTGCCTAACAGGGAAGCCGTCGTCTGCTCTGGGTAAGTTGTCAGACTTCGATATCTGTACACCTGGAGGTGATTATGCTGATCGGGTTCAGGAGCTTCATATTAAGGTTATCCATTCTTTAATCGAAGTTATTGAGAAAAAACTATTTGATTCATGAGGTCATGCAGTGAGCGATACTATTTTTGATAAAGTACTTCGGAAAGAAATTCCGGTTGACGTGGTTTACGAGGATGATTCGGTTGTTGCTTTTCGAGATATAGTCCCTCAGGCGCCGGTTCACGTACTGGTCGTTCCGAAGGTAAAAGCAAAGGGATTGGTTGATTTAGCGAGTCGAACTAATGATGAGGTCGGAGCCTTATTCCGCGGGGCTGCTTTAGCCGCTCAGAAGCTAGGCTTAGATTCAGATGGTTACCGGATTATTGTAAACCAAGGTAAGCATGGTCAGCAAACAGTGGACTATATCCACGTGCATATTTTAGGCGGACGACAACTAAACTGGCCTCCGGGTTAATCCTACTGAGAACAAGGTGTTAAAAGATGCAAGAATCTTGGAATACTCCCATTTTACTAGACAACCATAATTATACGCCGCTTACTCGGACTCCTTGGGCGGGGCGTAAGGTTTCGGCGTTATTTAAAGAGCATTTGTTTCCTGCTGAGGTCTCGAAGCCTGTTGGCGAGTCGTGGGAGTTTTCCTGTGACCCGTCTTTTCCGTCGAAGTTGTTAGGTCAAGATATGAGTTTAAGCTCCCTGGTGGCTTCGAATCCCGAGGAGTTTTTAGGTGCAACTGCTGGTGGTAAAGGGTTTTGCGAGATTCTTATTAAACTTCTTAGTGCTGATCAACCGTTATCGGTGCAGGTTCATCCTAGCGATGGTGATGTAGATTTGATGCCTCAAGAATGCGGTAAACCCGAATCTTGGTTAGTGCTCGATGCAGATCCTGGATGCGGTCTATATTTGGGGTTTTTAAAACCGTTAAGTAGAGATGAGTTAAGAGCGGCATTTTTAAGTGGTGAGGATGTTAGTGACCTTCTTAATTTTGTTCCGGTGAAAGAAGGCGACTATTTTGAAATCTCGCCGGGCGTGCCTCATGCAATCGGTCCGGGAGTTTGCTTGTTAGAACCCCAGCGGATTGTTTTTGGTCAAAGTGGCAAGACCTACCGCATGTGGGATTGGGGAAGAAAATACAATAGCGATGGTGTGCTCGATATGGAACGTGGCCAAGGCCGCGAGCTTCATTTAGATGCTGCATTAAAATTAGTTGATCCTATGACCCAGGTTGGTGATGAGTTTGTTTCAAGTACGAGACGTATACCTGTAACAAAAGTTGTTGATTCCGGTGTTACCGTGAAGTCCTTTCCTTCGAATCCCTATTATCAAGTTCATGTTTTTGAGTTTTGTGCAGGCGGCAGGTTGGAGTTTACGGTTGAAGGTGGTTACGGGGCTTTTACAAGTCTTATGGGTGAGGTGGTTTCTCCTGAGAAGCTACGGATTCCTATAGGTCAGTCGGCTTTTTTCCCAGCCGGGTGTTACCCTTTGAACCTTTCGGCGGAAAACCCATCGACTGCATCACTGGTTATTCCAGCTCATACTAGGCTTTCTTTTTAAAGGTTCTTTTAGAGTTTAGCTTTAGCATTCCTAGTTTTAGCTGGTCTGAAACTGTTTTTGCTATACTCTGCTGGGTTTTTATTGAATCGATGAGTTTTGTTCTCGTTTGGTTTAGAGAAAGATCGTCAAGGATGGTTTGTTTTCTGCCTTCTGGCAGTTGGTTTAACAAATGATGTTTAATTTGATCATCGGCACAGCGAAGCGCTGCGGCCCAGTCTTTTGGTGGAAACATCCCGAGCACTTTCTTTGTGCTACTAACGTCCAATCGACTTAGGTCGGAGAATAGAAATTCGGTTTCTTCTACCAAGGAAGCGAGTATGGGCGATTTGCTCATGAGTTTCTTGTGAAGTTTATTCCGAAAGCTCGGATCTCGAATCTCCCGAAACATTGCAGCCAAGATCGCTATGCCATTAAATTGTGTTGGTTGTCTGGTTTTCATGGTCTTAGGATCGGGGGCGGGCGAAAATACTTGATGATAATTAGCACGCGATAGAGCTAATCCCTTAGCATTACTCTATAAAAGCTTAAATCGGGCCAATACGCAGATTTGTCGCGGGCGGATTCCTTTTGCTTTTTATCCAAAAATTTTCTATTAATACTGCAGCTTACGCTCACTGGAGGAATATAAAATGAAACTGTTTTGCTTAGCTATTGTGCTAACATTCTCAACGCTTGGAGTATCTGCTCCCAAAGTCCTTAAGTATTCAGAGGATGGTACTCCCACGAATATGGACCCCGTACAGAGCGCTACGCTTTATTCCAATAAAATCGTTACGGCTGTTTATGACACTTTATATGAATATAAATACCTCAAGGTTCCTTACGAGTTGAAACCCCGCCTTGCAACCGGCTTTCCCGAAGTGAGTAAAGATGGCAAAACCTATACCTTTAAACTTCGTAAAGGGGTTAGGTTTATAGACGACGCCTGCTTTAAAGGTGGTAAAGGCCGCGAGGTCACTGCCCAAGATTTTGTTTATTCTATTAAAAGACATTTCGACCCGAAAAACCGATCTCAAGGTGCATGGCTTTGGACCGGGAAGATTGTTGGTCTAGATGATTGGAAGGCCAAAGGCGCTAACTACAAAAAAGAGGTCGCTGGACTTAAGGCTCTTGATAAACACACCGTGCAGGTTACTGTGACAAAACCTTTCCCTCAACTTCTTTATACTTTTGAAATGGGCTTCTCTGGAGTCGTGCCTCATGAAGCTGTTAAGAAATATGGCAAGGAATTAGCGATTCATCCGGTAGGGTCTGGGCCGTTTAAATTAGCGGGCCATAATTCTAAGCAAACTGTTTTAGTTAAGAACAAAAACTACCGCAAAGAAATTTTTGATCCGGTTGCTGAGGGTTATGATCCTAAGATTCATGGTGGCACTGGTATCGGCAAACTAAAAGGAAAACGACTTCCTATTGTAGATCGCGTCGAAGTCAATTGGATGAAAGATGTGGTTCCTCGGTGGAACTCATTTACTAAGGGCGATGAAATTGTTTGGGCTGTTGTACAGAACGAATATATCGATCAAGTATTAGCATCCAAGCAGCCAGTTAAACTTAAGCCAGATTATGCTAAAAAGTATAATTACCGAGTCGCTACAGAAGCGGGTTTTGTCTATAATAACTTCAATATGGATCACCCAAAACTAGGTCATTCTACTGATAAAAAACAAAATGCAGCCAATAAAGCCTTACGTTGTGCAATCAGGAAGTCATTTAGCTGGCCGCAGAGGGTTGATAGGTTTTATTTAGGCATCGGTGAGGCCTACCCCGGAGTGATCCCTCCAGGAGTTGATGGTTATGATGAGAAACTACCTAAAGAATCTATTACTCAGGATATCGTGGGCGCTAAACAATTATTAAAAGATTATGGCTGGAATAAAAAGAACCTACCTAAGATAGTTTATCCAGCAGTTGCTCAGGTTCGGTCGAAGCAATTTTTCGAGCAGTTTAGAGGGAATCTATCTAAAATTGGCTACCCTAAATCCAAGATCCGCTACAAATCTTACGCGACCTTTGGTGATTTTAGTCGTGCGATCAAAAATCGTAAAACGGACTTAGTGCCAATGGCTTGGGGGTTAGATTACCCTGATGCCGAGAACACCCTGGGGCTGTTTTATGGTCCAAACTCTTCTCCTGGTTCCAACAGTGGAAACTATACCAATCCAGAATATGACGCTCTTTTTGTCAAGGCAGCTCAGATGATGCCCAGTAAAGAACGTACTGAACTCTACAAGAAGCTTAATAAAATTATCATCGATGACTGCGCGACTATTAGTGGTTTTTCAAGAACTCGGATTTATGTTTGGCATAAAAACGTAGCTATTTGGCCGCAGCGAGACTTTGTTAGTAATGTTTTTAAATATGTAGATGTAAACTAGGTACGACTCGCTGTGGATATTCTTTACTATTGTTTCCGTAAGTTGTGTTATGGAGTCCCTCTTATTTTGGGTGTGACTCTTATTAGCTTTATTCTCATGGTTTATTTTGGGCCGGATAAAACCTACGAACTTTTAGGTAAAAACCCCACTGTGAAAGATATTGCTACAGTGCGGCATGAGCTGGGCTATGATCGATCTTTTTCCGTAAGGTATGTTGAGTACCTTGAGCAAATTGCTACGTTTAACTTTGGTTATTCTGATTCTACTGGGGAAAAAGTAGAATCGATTCTCGCTCGTTCAATTCCGGTAACACTTGCATTGCAAATCCCTGGTTTTATTTTAGGAAACGTTCTGGGTGTTTTGTTGGCTTTATTAGCCGCATTTTATCGTTCGGCGTGGCCGGATAAACTCATTATGGCCTCCGCTGTGGTTGGTATGAGTATTAGTATATTGATTGTGATAATCTCTTTTCAGATTATTTTTTGTTCCAGTTATGGCCTCGGGTGGTTTCCTGTGCAGGGGTGGGACATACAATCGATCGGTGATTATTTAAGTTATGTGACAGTACCAACTCTTGCGACTGTCTTTGTTGCGCTGGGTTACAATACTCGGTTTTATCGGGCGGTGATTGTTGAAGAGACGTTACGTGACCATGTACGTACGGCTAAGGCTTTTGGCTGCCCTCCGGTGCAGTTGTATCTAAAACATATTTTGAAAAATAGTATGATTCCTATTATTACTCGGGTGGTTTTTACGATTCCTTTTATTGTAATTGGCGGAAGCTTGTTAATCGAAAGTT
>Ga0222674_1000242_pt1 | contig 24340 bp, 20 predicted proteins | sample AntAcemetagen866_FD_179804 | JGI IMG/M metagenome (GOLD analysis project Ga0222674, IMG submission 179804) | Saline water microbial communities from Ace Lake, Antarctica - #866 | ecosystem: Environmental > Aquatic > Non-marine Saline and Alkaline > Saline | place: Antarctica: Ace Lake...
CTAAAGATGCTGAAAAAATAAAAAGATTTTTAAAATTCATCATTTTACTGCCTTTCATGTGTTCTACGTCAATTTCGAAAAACTTTATTTTATTGGTGTCGTACTATCCGTTTAGCAAAGTGGCTGGCGACAGGCAAGAAAAATGGGGCTGTAACGTAGTAGTTATGGTCTCTTTGGGTCACTGGGCATAATTTTCCCTGTAACTACCAGTAATCAAAGAATTAATTTACAATAGTAGGTGGTGAGAAGAATATTCACCTCTGGCTCTTAATTTGATGCAATGGACGTAAATGGAGCGGGAAAGGGGACTCGAACCCCCGACCTTCTGCATGGCAAGCAGACGCTCTAGCCAACTGAGCTACTCCCGCAGGGCTAGAAAATTCAAGAGGCTTTATTCATAAGTAGGGACGGACTTAAAGTCAAGGGTAATAAGTGATGTATTTATATAATGTTATCAAATGGCTTCGGTTGAAAACGCTAAACCTCCTCAAACAGCTGGGTTTCTCTAAGGTGTCTGAGACTGGCTACGATAGCCGCCCGTTGGTTCGTCAGCGGCCTATTAGTTTAGAGACCAGGTATGTTCCGGTACAAAGCACCGACGAGGTAGAGCGGTTGTTTGGTCGCCTCAATCGCAGGATATTTAGTGAGATAGACCGGTCTGAGCTGGATAGTGCTCAGTTTGGAGCTAAGCTCCAGCCTAAAATGATACGTGAAAGCGGTAAACTACCAGGTCGTCGGCCGTACTTCTTTGTTCAGCCATTGAGCCATGATGGATGGTTATTTGAGCGCTCGGAAACGGGATGGGTGATCTCTCAGGCTCGAAAGATTGTCGATATCAGCACCTTTATGAGGGCTTATGAGAACTGGGATATTGTCACGGTTTATGAGCCTAACGATGGGCAGGGAACGATCCGGCTAACGTCTAAACGTTTTGAAGATAACTTGGTAAGTTTTTCGGTATACGAACAGAAAATGTTGAAGTCTCTTGGATTGTCTTAGAAGGTGTGTGGGTTGCGAGTAGCGGTTTTCTTATTACTACTAAATATTATCATTCAGAGCTCTGCTGTTTCTGCTGGGCCTCTCGTATCGCTTGGTGTGCATTGGAATAACTTTGCATTTGAGCCTCTAGACGAGGGGGACCCGGTTGCGAATTTCTATGGTGCCGGAGGAGAGCTGAACTTGGGCTACACAATGGCTAGAATTTTCAGTCTGAGTACTTGGGGTAGTTACACTCCATCGAGCATGAAAAACGTCGAGGTTGGCCGTGAAGATGCTGTGCTTTGGGCCTATGGCGGAAAACTCGGCTTTAATATCTGGAAATCGGTTTTTTTCAACCTTCATGCTGGTCAGTATACTTACGGATTAATTTTTAATGAGAGACCTACAGAACTAGATGGCCGGTGGGCCGGGCCTGGTGGCGGGCTAGCGATGGGTGGGATTTTCCCGGGTAAAAATAAAGCTGGGTTTTGGACACTAGGCGTCGAGTTTACGCGTAGCTTGATGAAGAAGATGAAGGTGGAAGATGAAAGTGATGATTCTACGAGAAAGCTTGACGTTTTTGCGGTAAGCTTGAGTTATGTTTTTACAGGGAATTCGCGCGGTTCCAGTTTTAATTTTTTGAAATCTATTTTTTGAGGAGACGAGGGTGAGTATAGTTCAGGCTTTTTTAGATATAGCGTTGTTGGGTAGTGCCTGGGTCTTATGGTTGCTGGTAGCCCTGAGTATTTACTCTGTTGCGATCATCATTGAACGGTGGCGCTTTTTTAATTCCATGAAAATTGATTTCCCTGCTTTTCAAGAAAGGTTGGTGAATCTATTAGGAGCCGATAAAATATCTGAGGTAGAAGAACTTTGCCGAGATGACTCTAGTCCAGAAGCCCAAGTTGTTTTAAAGGGTCTCGCTCAGAAGCAAAATAGCGTAAAAGCGATGGAAGAGACTATGACGGGATTTTTGGTCGTGGAAAAACAGCACCTTGACAAAGGCCTCGTTGTTCTAGGAACTCTAGGGAATAACGCTCCGTTTATCGGTTTATTTGGTACCGTGCTTGGGGTTATTGAGGCGTTTAATGCACTTGGAAATAATGCTGCAGCGGGCTCTGCTGCCGTAATGAGCGGGATATCTGAAGCCCTCGTAGCGACAGCAGTTGGATTGATGGTAGCGATACCTGCTGTCATTGCTTTTAATGCTTATAACCGTGTTGTTAGACGGCGGTTAGCGAACTCAGAATCTCTTAAGAAGATTTTAGTCGCATATTACAATCACTGAAAGGTAAGGTCCTATGTCTGGTGGAGCATTAGATGATGACGAAGCGATAACCGGAATTAATGTAACTCCTTTTGTCGATGTTATGTTGGTGTTGTTGGTTATTTTTATGGTGACCGCCACTTATATTGCAAATCAATCGATTCAAGTAAAGTTGCCTAAAGCATCTACAGGCGAGGAAGCTAAGTCGATTAATTTGGGTTTTACTTTAGATAAAGAATCGAACCTATATTTAGACGGTGTTCCAATTCTCATGGACTCGGTGAAAGACCTTATTGCCACCAAAAAGAAAAATACCACCACAGGGCTTCAGGCGTTGATTACCGCCGATGAAAGTACTCCTCATGGTTCGGTGGTAAAACTCATTGATGTCATCAGGAAAAACGGTATAACTGAGTTCGCTATCAATGTCGAAGTAGAGAAATGATTGGAATTTGGCTGTGTCCACCTCTAGTCTCCTGACTAAAAAAATAAATCTTGATGATTGTTATCAATATGTCGAAGACCAGGTTTTTTGCCTCCGTCCCCAGAGCTACTGCGTTGAATATTCAAACTGGCCAGGACAGGTCGGAATTGAGCTCGAACAATTCGTTTTAAATAAATCAGCTTTTCTAAATAATGTTCCCCAACTGTTACCTCTTCATAATGGTGGTAATAATTTATCCTCCATACTTCAAGATCTAGCTAAAATTCGGGGGTGGTCCTGTAATTTTAGTGATGATGACCATGCGACTCTCATGAATGTTAAGCTCGAAGACGGTGATCAGCTGACCTTTGAACCAGGCGGGCAGTTAGAGTTTTCCTCGGTACCATATCCCTGTTTATCCGATGCTCTTGCTCGGTTGAATTCTGTTTCTAAGGTGATTGAAGATTTTTTGTCGAAAAATGATGCTCATATGCTAGCGACAGGTATTAACCCATGGCAAACTTCGGATGAAATTGGTCTGCAAATGAATAAGGCTCGTTACCGGGCTATGAATGAGTATTTTTCGGAGATTGGACCTTATGGTCCCCGGATGATGAGACAGACCGCAACGATCCAAGTGAACTTGGATTTTGGTGCGAATGAGCAAATGCTCGCGAAGCGCTTTTTGGCTGCGAATCTTATCGCGCCTTTAGCAACTGGGATTTTTGCAGCATCTCCTCAGGTAAATACCACTATGAGTAATTTTGCGACGACCCGAGCCGAGGCATGGCGCCACATTGATCCTAGCCGGACCGGAGTTCCTGAACTCAAAAATGTGGCAGAGTCTTTGACGAAAAAAAGCTGTGTCGAAGCCTATCTAAAACAGCTTTTAGATGCACCGGTGATTTTTGTGGAGAAGTTAGACTATCAGCGACCTAAAGGGATGAAGTTTTCAGACTGGCTGAAACAGCCTTATCAGGGTGTCTCTGCTACTATGCAGGATTTTGTGACTCATATGTCACTTCATTTTCCAGAAGTGCGTGCTAGGGGGTTTTTAGAGCTACGCTCGGTCGATGCCCAGGCATCTGCGTGGCAGTCAGTCCCGGCTGCTTTTTATACAGGTCTTTTATATGTGGATGAAATTATTGATGAAGTTATCGAGCTTTTGGCACCTAAAATTTCTAAATTATCTGATACTTTGAACCTTGCGTCCTATGGTCTTGAGCGGGATGAAATTGCCGGCGATGCGCAAACACTGATGGCGCTTGCTTTACGAGGGTTTCAACTATTGCCTGATTGTTTCAAAGGCGAAAGTACAGAAAAACAGTTTTCGGCTTTTGCAGAAAGATTTACTAATAGGGGACGTAGTCCTGCCGATGATATGAGATATTATGCAGTTAAAGATGGTGGGAAGATTGTGCCGGATACATTTAAACGTCTAGATGATGACTGGCTAAAATTGGTAGAATAGAAGAACGTAGTAATAGATTTAGTAGTAACACTAAGGAGTAATAGAGGATGGTCGACCCTAAACGTTCATTTGAACTTGTCGAAGATTCGGAACTTATAGATCTCGAAGAGCATGGCCTGTCGTCAGACGGCAGTATTCCGGCTTACGAAGGCGTTAAAAGCGGCGAGCAATTAGAAACCTACATTGAAGATATTGCCGATACCGTTAGAGTCGGTTTAGACCAAAGTATCTCAATACTGACTCCTTGGTTTTTTAACAATATGCCCACTGTTTATTATCAGACCACTCCTCGACCGGAGAAGGTTCGTCACCTTTCGGCTATTATTACTGGCCATGTTTTTGAAACTAAACAAACCGTAGAGCTGTGGGATCGCGACAGGTCTAAAGTAACTTACATTGGACCTGGTTCCGATAGCAGTATCTTAGTTGAGATGGCCGAGAAACTTAAGTTGTTTCCTTTTAAAATGGGCTCGTTGTATTTTTCGCGTGATAAGCTTTTATACTTATCGACTTTCTTTTGTGAAGAACACATAGACATTGATCAAAGCAACACACGGGTTACTGAAAAAATAGCCGCTGCGCGGGCATTGATGGTTAAAGAATTCCCTGAAGACACGACTATCGTCGATCATTTCTTAAAAAACATCGATAATGATTTGGTTATTTACGCGACGGTAAAGCGTATATTATTTATTTTCAGAATGTTTCACTATATGAACTTTCATGAGGGTGCTCATACGATAGTCGAGCCAATCGAAAATTCCTCGAGGGCTCGCCTTACGATTGGTATGAAAAATGCCGAACCTTCATCTGTTATGGAAACGATTTTCCATTTACTGCATAGGTATAACTTTAATATCCGTCGCGCATTTGTAGTTAATTTTTCTCATAATCACGAAGAACCTATCCTCGTATTTAACTTTATTTTAGAAGATTACGTTGGAGAAAAGATTACTACCGATTCCATTCCAATGAGAAAACTTAGCAAGGCTCTTAGAACTCTTGGTTGGGTAGACGTCGATGAATATGATTGCTTTGGCCGGGAACCTCATAACATCTCCGTTAATGCCGTGAACTTTATTAGGTCTCTGGGAACTTGGGCGCATTTGTCACTCGGTAAACAGAATCCGTATATTTATTCAAACTATAAGATCCGAACCGCTTTTATCAACCATACAGACATTACGATTGATTTGGTGGCTCTTTTTAGAGTGAAGTTTGACCCTCTTGAGTCTGGTAAACGTGAACAAGAAGGGTACAAGCGTGCTTATGATGCCCTGCGAGAAAAGATTGAAAAAGTTATAGAGGAAGTTGAGAAGAATATATTTTTTGAGTGTCTAAAGTTTATTGAGAACCTTCTTAAGACGAATTACTTTCTTGCGACCAAAACCGGTTTGGCGTTTAGATTAGATGCCGGTGTTTTGGATGATCGGCATTATCCGCAAAAACCATTCGGTATTTTTTATATTGTTGGTAAGAATTTCAGGTTCTTTCAGGTTCGTTGGAAAGATATTTCTCGTGGTGGGCTCAGAGTTGTTATGCCAAGAAGTAGCGCAGATTATGACTATGCTTTGTCTGGTTTATTTGACGAAGTATACGGACTAAGCCACGCTCAGCAGCTTAAGAATAAAGATATTCCAGAAGGTGGCTCGAAGGCTGTTTTATTACTCCATTCCGGTGGGAATCGTGACCAAGCAGTGCGAGGTAGTGTCAATGCACTATTAGATTTATTGGTATCTGAAGATGAATCTCATGAAGGGACCACTGATGAGTTGATATCTTACTATGATAAAGAAGAAATTATTTATCTCGGCCCGGATGAGAATATGACAAACGAACTGATCGATTGGATTACTAGCCAGGCTGAAAGACGTGGCTATGATTACTTTAATGCTTTTATGTCCTCGAAACCTGGCGCGGGCATTAACCACAAAGAATACGGAGTAACCTCTGAGGGTGTGAGTGTTTTTGTTCATAACATTCTTCACTTTTTAGATATCGATCCTAAGAAAGAAAAGTTCACGGTAAAGATGACCGGAGGGCCTGACGGAGATGTTGCGGGTAACGAACTTAATATCCTTTACCGTGAGTACGGAGAAAATGCCCGAGTGGTGGCGATTTCTGATGGGTTTGGTGCTGCTTTTGATCCTGATGGGTTAGAGTGGAAGGAGCTTCTTCGGCTTTATAAAGAAGGGTTACCGATAAATAACTTTAACCGAAAATTTCTTAGTAAGAATAAAGATGCTTTTGTGGTTACAGCTGACAATAACAAAGATATTCTAACTAGAAATGAACTCGCCGCTAAGTGTTACGCAGATATTTTTATTCCAGCTGGTGGACGACCATATACGGTGAACGACGATAATTGGAGTGAGTACTTAGATAAGGATGGGAAGCCTTCACTTCAAGCTATTGTTGAAGGGGCGAATATATTCTTTACTCCTTTGGCTAGAGAGAAGCTTCAAGAACACGGTGTGCTGTGTGTTAAGGATTCTAGTGCTAATAAAACAGGGGTTATATGTAGTTCCTACGAAATTATCGGCGCCTTGGTTATGTCGCCAAAAGAGTTTAGGGACAATAAAGAAACTTATGTCTCACAAGTTATTGATATTTTACGAATGAAGGCTGATCAAGAAGCGAAGTTGTTGTTTCATGAGTATGTTAACTTCTCCAAAGAAAAAACGTTGGTTGAACTTTCGTTGATGATTTCAAAAGAGATCAATGAAGTTACCGATGCATTATTGGCCGAGTTTTCGGGGAGAGAGAAACAGTTGGTTAATGACGAACTGTTTCAATCTATTGTGTTTCGTCACTGTCCGCCGATTCTCGTTAAGAAGTTTAAATCTCGAATTCTTGAACGTTTGCCTAAAGCTCATCAAATTGCGATTGTTTCAGCTTATATCGCCAGTAATATTGTGTATCGAGAAGGCTTAGGGTGGCTTCACCGAATACCTAAGGGCCAACGGTTTAGAGCTGCGAGAACTTATATGGAAAAAGATTGCCAAGCTGAGAAGCTTATAGATTCTGTTAGAAAGTCTAGTATCAAAGATAAAAAACAGATCGAAGAAATTTTGCGTCGAAGTGCTGCTAGGGATTTGACAATGTTAGAAATAGAAGGATCGTAAAAATACGGAGCCCTATTCTTCTTCGTTGAACTTACTGAAAAGAGCTACTGCAACGGTTTCGTTGACGCCCTTTACTCTTTTTAATTCGTCTAGCGATGCTTTTTTTATTCCGTCTAAACCAGATAATTGTTCTAGAAGCCTCTTTCTTAGGGTGGACCCTATTCCTGGGATTTCGTCTAAGATAGAACCTTTGAACTGAGATGATCTTTTTTTACGGTGATGGTTGATTGCAAACCTATGGGCTTCGTCACGTATGTGAGTAAGAAGCCTATAAACTGCACTACCTGGTTTTAACGGTACAGAGTTCTCTTCATTTTTCAGAAAAATACGTTCGTAGCTACGTCGTGCCTTGCCAGGTTTATCAGCTTGATTTTTATCTAGCCGAGATTTCGCAAGAGATATGGTCGTGATATTTGCTTCGGGGTATTTGTTGAGAGACTTCATGGCGGCAGATAATTGGCCTTTGCCCCCGTCAATGACTAATAGATCAGGAAGGTCGCCTTCATCGAGCCCTTTTCGAACCCTGCGATCCACGACTTCACTGATACTTGCAAAGTCGTTTTGTTGACCAGGTGGCAGTTCCTTAATCGAATAATGACGGTAGAGCTGTTTAGCTGGCTTACCATCGATGAAACAAACCAAGGATGCAACGTTCGCCGTACCTTGTAGGTTAGAAATATCGATACACTCGATGCGGTGAGGTGGCTCTGGCATTCGAACCAGTTCCTGAAGCAGTTCGAGTTCGGCGCGAGTATTTTTATGTAGACGATCTGACTCCTGCGAGTGGTAGCGGGCATTTTTTGTTGCCATATCGATAAGGTCTTTCCGTGAGCCTTTCTGAGGGATCTTAATTTCGGTGCGGTAGGATGGTCGCTCTAAGTCTTGCGGCCCTAGTATGGGGATAAGTTCCGTCATGGATTCAAATTCTAGTGGAATAATCAGTTCTTTTGGTAAGAATTGATTGTCGTAATATTGAATGAGAAAGGATCTTAACGTTTCAGCCTCGTCTTGAATCGGAGAGGGAACTAGGAAGTTTTCACCGCCGATAATCTTACCCTCTCTGATAAGAAGGATATGAAAGGCAGTTTGTGAGTCTTTGGCATAGAAGCCGATGACATCAGCATCTACGGTTCCCTTGATTACAACCGACTGGCGCTTAGCAACTTCATCAAGCGCCATGAGTTGGTCTCGATACTTTGCAGCGAGTTCAAAATTTTGCGAATCGGATGCATCCGACATTTTTTGCTTTAGCTGAGATGTAAGCTCTTTGTTTTTTCCTGTTAAGAAAGAAACGGCATCTTTAATCATTGCAAGGTATTCATCGCGATTCACTGGTAGGACGCAAGGTCCAAGACACATATTCATGTGATAGTAATTACAGGGCCTCTTCGCATTCTTAAACTCGTATCTTGAGCATCTAATGAGAGGAAAAATCCGACCTAGTAGTTTAAGGGAGGTGTTTAAATACCCTGCATTGCTAAAGGGTCCTAAGTAGAAGGCCTGGTCATCTTTTCGTTGTCTTACTTTTTCTACTCTAGGCCAATCATCTTTGAGTTGAATACGAATATAGGGGTATTCTTTGCCGTCTTTTAGAAAAACATTATAGCGAGGGTTGTGATGGCGAATCAAAGTACGTTCTAATAATAGCGCCTCCTCTTCGGTTTTTGTCATAATGACTTCTACGTCGCTTATCTCTCTAACTAAGGCTTGAGTTTTAATGTCTTTCGAACTAATTCCTGTAAAGTATGAGCGCACCCGTTTATTGAGCGCCTTAGCCTTGCCTACATAGATGATCTCACCTTTTTGGTTTTTCATCATGTAGATACCTGGTTCTTCAGGTAGGTGTTTTAGTCTTTCTTTTAATCGTTCGATGATCATTATTTTATTTCGTTCGCATAGCTTAGTATGATTTCTTTTAAGTGATTGATCTCATCACGTAGCTCGGCAGCATCTTCGAACTCCATTTGAGCGGCTTTTTTTTCCATTTGCTTGGATTTTCTCTTGATGATCCGTTCAATGTCATTCATTGATTTTATGTCGTATCGTTTGATGGTTTCACTTAAAGACTCTTGGTTTTTGGACGGTTCGGAGTCCTCCTCCCGGAGTAGGCCGTAGAGTTCACGAATATCGGCAGCGATCTTCTTGTGGACCGTAGTGGGGGTAATGCCATGTTCAGAGTTGTAGAGGGCTTGAATCTCCCGACGTCGTTTGGTTTCGTCCATGCAGGCTGCCATCGAAGCTGTTATTTTATCAGCGTAAAAGATGACACGACTCTTTGAGTTTCTTGCGGCTCGTCCTGTTACTTGGATGAGAGCTGGCTTTGACCTAAGAAACCCTTCTTTATCCGCATCCATGACTGCGACTAGGCCGACTTCGGGAAGGTCGAGTCCTTCACGTAGTAGATTTATGCCGACTAAAACATCAATGACTCCGGTACGAAGTTCTTTGAGTATTTCTATACGTTCTAGGCTCTGAACATCAGCATGTACGTAGCGGATTTTCACTCCCATTTGCTCGTAGTAGGTGGTCAGGTCTTCAGCCATTTTCTTTGTTAATGTGGTAACTAAGGTTCTTAACCCTGCGGCGATGGATTTTATGATCTCACTATATAGGTCATCTACTTGGCTGGAGATTGGTTTTATTTCAATTGGGGGGTCTAGTAGCCCTGTTGGTCTTATGACTTGCTCAGTAGGATCAAGCGGAGACGTTTCTACTTCGTAAGTGCTGGGTGTCGCAGATACGTAAAGGATTTGATCGCTCCTTTCTAGAAATTCGTCGAAGTTTAGTGGCCGGTTATCAAGGGCTGATGGGAGGCGAAAGCCGTAATCAACTAGGTTTTGTTTTCTAGCGCGGTCGCCGCGGTACATCCCTCTTATTTGGGGAACGGTCAGATGACTTTCATCAAGTATCGTCAAGAATTCTTTGGGGAAATAATCTAGAAGAGTGGGAGGAGGGTGGCCGGCAGGCAGGCCTGTCAAGTACCGTGAGTAGTTTTCAATACCGGGGCAGTAGCCAAGCTGCTCGAACATCTCGACATCGTGCATCACTCGTTGCTCGATTCTTTGATATTCAACAATTTTCCCTTGGGCTTTTAACTCTCTTAGTCTGATACCTAGATCTTCTAAGATTTCTCGGACAATATTCTTAACGTCGTTTCTATCGCTAACATAGTGGCTGTTGGGGTAAAACGATAATTCATTGACTTCCCGCAGAGTTTTTCCGGTGAGGGTATCTGTGATGAAAATATTTTCGATTTCATCGCCGAATAACTCAACCCGGACCGATTCATTTTTCTGATGTGAAGGTAAGATATCTATAATATCACCTCTTACTCGAAAGCTTCCGCGTTGGAGTTGGCTGTCGTTTCGTGAATACTGAATGTCTACAAGTTTTCTCAGCAGCTTCTGCCGAGTAATCTCCATGCCTTTTTCAATAAAGAACACAAGTTTCGCGTAGCTTTGGGGGGAACCGAGTCCGTAGATACAACTTACGCTTGCGACGATAATGACATCTTTACGTTCAAATAAGCTTCTAGTGGCAGCGTGACGCATCTTATCAATGTCATCGTTGACTGCTGAGTCTTTTGCAATATAGGTATCAGAAGAAGCGATATAAGCTTCTGGCTGGAAGTAGTCATAATAGCTTATGAAAAACTCAACGGCATTTTCGGGGAAGAGCTCTCTGAGTTCCGAGAATAGTTGGGCGGCGAGAGTTTTGTTTGGGGCCATTACAAGCGCAGGCTTATTGAGTTTTTGAATCAGGTTAGCCACGGTAAAGGTTTTACCAGAACCCGTTACTCCCATAAGCACATGATGGCGATTTCCAGCTTGAAAGGAGTTAGTTAATTCTTCAATAGCGGCGGGTTGATCGCCTTTTGGTGAAAATTCCGACGTAAGTTGAAAGATATCTGACGTATTTTCCGATTTGCTTTCTGACATAAAAAAAGCCCTATACTAAGTTGATTAGTATAGGACGATGATTAGTCTGGGTCGAGGCTTAGTTTCCTTTTGGGTCCTTGTCTTGTTGTAGTGGTTTGTTGCCCGTTACTTTGGCTCGTACTACAATGTCATCCCTGTCACCATCAGAAGGTCTCACGCCCGCATAAAACTTAACTTTATAGGTTCCCGCATTTAAGATTATTTGATTTGGAAACCTTTGAGTACTTAAGAAAAATACATTGTCTGAATGATTTAATACCATTTTATTATTGCCTACGACTTGGTTGTTGATATCTACCAATGACACGGTGTCTTTATCGTTATTCGAGGATCCATGAGTAAAGTCTTCATCGACTCCACAATGATAGGCTTCAATTTGAACCGTAGTGCTGTTCTCAAGAACCGTGAAGTAGAAGTTGGCCTCTTGTTGGTTGTCTAAAAAGTTTACCGAAACTCGGCTTTTACAACCGGTTCCACTAAAGTCTCCATCGCCTATATGCCAGCTTTGACCTAAAGATCCCCATTCGATGGCTAAGCCCCCACCGTTACCATTACCGTCACCGTTGTTGATAGTAGTCGGGCCGTTTGGAGTGTTGATAATGTTAGTACCCGGGTTAGACGGTGAACCGTTAGGATCAGTGGTCGTTGGATACGTTGGCTGGGTCGTCGCTGATTTCTTCTTAGACGCATTCGAGCCTGTAAAGCTAGAATCCGAGCAAGAAGCAACGGCAAACACCAAAAGTGCTGTTGTGATCGATAGTGTAATATTCATGAAAGACCTCAATTTAATATTTTTTTGACTACCTATATAAATGCAAGCCCTAGGCCAATCTTGAACGGGTCTTGTTCGTAGATAAACTTAGTAAAAATAGAGTGTTATGTTTTTGATGATAACTCGATATTTGGCTATAAGGTTGACACTGGCTAAAACTTTTACGATTTCGAGGTTTTAATTATTGAAGCATTTACGATGGAGTTGTGAGGAATTCAACATGAAATTTCTACACTATGGTGCCTTTTTTCCTGTTTTGCAGGCTTGTGCGTGGCCTTTTTTACAGGCTTTCGTCATCCAGAGTTTAGTTTCAGGCTTAAGACCCTGATTTTTAGCGATTAAGGCTATTTGAAAGCAGCCTTCACCGGTGCTACTAGGAGCCCGGCACGCCGCTCTTAACCATCTCATTGTCTCAGCGATATTATTTTGTTTTTTTTCGATATCGGCCAATTTCAGACAAGACAGATGGTCTGAAGCGTAGCAAGATTTTTGGAAGATCGGGGTGGCTTTAGTTATTTGCCCAGCTCGCTCGTAATAGGTTGCTAAGCGGATACACGCGACTAAGTCATCTTGATCACATAGTTTTTGAGCAATGACCGGGTCAATTTTCGCAGGTAAATTTTTAGCGGACAAATTTCCGCACCAAAAACAGCTGAGGGAAAGATTTATGGAAAAAAGGGTTAAAAACTTTAAATTTAGTGTCATATTGGGCCTGTATTTGCTCGATAGTTGACTATTTTTGGATCATATAATAGAACTCAGCGCTAAGTATATATAAATATTTAGGACTCAGCGTTGAGTTAATTAGGAGGTAGCATGCTAAAGATTTATTTGCTGCTTGGATTGGTTGGGTCGGTGACTTCTTCTCTTTCTGTAGCAATGGAAGATGCTAAGGTTTTGCCTAAAGGCGCTAGAAGATTAGCTATTACAACTATTCACACCGACTTTAACAGTCAGAATGATTCTCAGGGAAACGAAAAATCAGCGGGATCGCCGTTAGAAAAAACAGTTTCTTATAACGATTTTATCGATCAACGCTCTGGGGTTGATAAGGCTCAATTGAAGGCTTTGCTTTTGGCGAATGGTACAGCGGAAGGTACGGTCGTCGGAAGGTTTGAAGCTGATGTCGAAGGCCAAGTAAATGTGTTTGCCCCGAGCTTTGGCTATGGTCTTAGTGATAAGTGGAGCATTGGTTTCGCGATTCCTATTTATCAAGCGCGTACCGATGCTGCAGTGTCTTTCCATCCAAACGAAGAAGCCGATCGATTTATTGCAAGTCTAGCTGCAAGTGGTTCTGGGTTGGCTTCAAAAGTTGATGAAGCGGTTGCTACCATAAACAATGTTTCGGAAATGTTAGATCAAAAACTTGAGGCCAATGGTTATGATCGTCTAGGCGAATGGGAACAAACCGGTTTAGGAGACATTATAGTCAAAGGCAAATATCAAGGTCTTAAAACTAGTCGGCAGCGTGCTTTAGTGGAAGTAGGCTTTGTTGCACCTACGGGTGAGACTGATGATCCAGATGTACTTACCGATGTGGCATTTGGTGACGGGAGTTGGGATCTCGTCGTTGGGGGAAGTTACGATTATTCTTTTCCTAACACACCGCTATTTTTAAATGGCTACAGCCGCTATACGGCACAACTTCCGGCTAACCGCCGGGTTCGTATGAAAACTGACGATGAACCCATCGTATCTGAAACAGAGAACGTCCGTTATGACTTAGGAGATAAGTTTGATGCAGGAACTTCGCTTCAGGTTGATTCACAGTTAGGGTTGAATGCTGGTATCGGCTACAACTATTTTTATAAGGCTGAAGATAAATATTTTGCCGGGGACTCTTCTGGCCCTTACGAGCAAGATACTATGCAAATGCAACACTCGGGAGAATTAAGCCTCGGTTACAGCTCAGTGCCAGCATTTTACCGTAAGCAATCTGCGGTACCCTACACCGGATCTTTAAGTTACCAACGGCAATATCATGCATTGAACTTGCCGAACGCTGACCGAATTCAGTTTGATTTTAAACTTTACTTCTAAGCAAAATCGGAGACCGTATGAAGAGTGTTACTAAAATTATGATATTAACGATTATATCTCTCGCGTTCGGATCTTTTTCTGGGTGCGGTAAGAAAAGCGCGTCAGTTAAGCCCGGTAGATCCATGACTGCGCCAAATGAAGAAGGTGCTGACAATCTGTTTTTAGGCGACAAAATGACTGTACCAATTTCTTTTGGTGGACAGATGCTTATGTGGAACGAGGATGTATCTGCAGTTGATATGGCTAATATTATTCGATTGTCGACTGGAATGATTCAGAATGGCGTTAAGCAGCTTAAGTATATTGAGAAGAATATATATCCGCTTGCAGCTCCGTTTCGAGATACCTTGGCAAAGGTGAAGAATAAAAAATTCGAAAGGCTTTCTATAAGCTACGAACAAAAAACCCGTGCTGCAGCCACTTGGTTTATAGCTCCTGATGGCAGTGGTGAACTAGTTTCGTCGTTGACCGCTGTTATGTCCGAGAATCCCGAGGATACCGCGACTATTCCGGCTAGAGTCCAAAATGGGGCTAAACATGGAATGCAAGTTTTACTACAGTATTGCGAAGCTAAAATATGGGAACGAGCATTCAAGCCTGAGTTTGTTAATGAAATGTACCGAGGTATGAGGCCGACGCCATCTGCAATGTGCGAAGGCGTTTATCAGAAGTTTTCGTTACTTGATCGATCAACAGAGGCTTGTTCCGGATCTGAATCATACAAAAACTTTTTCCCATGCCTACTTAATGAAGGGGTTAGGAAAACCTCTCTATGGCGTAAAAGTTACCCGGAAGGTAGCGAGGTGGCGAAAGCTTTTAATGAGCTAAGCACCGATACCTTACAGTGGGTTTTTGGTGTTAAGAGAAAAGGCCGGTACTTGATGAAACAAGCTGGTCGCATTCGTTTTGAAGATCCTCAAAGTGGTAAAGACTGGGATATTGAGACTGCTAACCCAGCTAACTCAGGCGAATTGAATGCAACTCAGTGGGTTACTGCTGTTGAAGGACGTACAGATAACAATGATAATGTGCGGTTTATTGCGCTTGAGGGTTTGAATGCGGATCAGATTCAAGTAGCTAATGAGCAAAATTTAAAGTTAAAAAATGTTTTTAGAAATTTCAATTTAATGAAAACGGGATACTACATTAACGAAAATATTTTCAATAGGCTTCTCCAGAAGGATTCTGAACTTAAATCTGCCATTTTAGTCGATGTGCAGTCCGACCATTTCCAACAAGCGATACAAGACCTTCCTAAAGTTTTCGATGAAGGAGATCCTAGACTTGTGAGCCTAGACCAGGAGATTAGTGTACTAATTTCTGAAATAAAAGGTATCGGTGCTGAGCTAAAGCAAAGGGCTCAGCCCTTGAGTGACCGGGTTGAATGTCCCTTAGAAGGGAGTCTTTTCTGCGAGGCTAAGCAATTATCCAAAGCTGGGATTGCCGCAATCAAACCAGCTAGTGTGAGCTTGAGCTCATGGTATAGTCATATCGAATTTGAGAAGTCTTCTAATGGTGAACTTATTTATATGACGATTTTGCCTAACCTTGCTACAGCAACCGGTAAAGGTATTAAGTTGTGCGCTCCCTTAGTTGACGGCGCTGAATGTAGTAATCCTGAAGGTGGTAAGTTAGAAGTCAATTTAAACAGTGGTAAAGTCGAGGCGGTAATTTCTCTTTCTGAAGCTAAAAAGCTCGGGCTTAACCTAGGTGAACGAGACAGACTCGGAAGTGGTAGTGTGAGTTTTTCTGAAATTCCCGAAGATCAGCTGGCTCGGTCTAATCTTAAAATTACTGCTGTACTGAAAGAGTTGGGCGGAGTTTTAAATACCTTTATCGGTGACGCTAAAATCATTGGTAGTGATAATGATGAAATATTGTACGTAGGTAGTATTAAAACGGTTGATTTGAAGCCAGAACTGCGGGTGTTCGCAAAATCCCTTATGAATGAGTTTTGCGCTTTAGACCCAAGTCAGTGTGAGTGATTTTAGTTAAGCTACTTCTTTTTTTTGTTGCTGTGGTGGGTTCCCAAAAAGTCCATCCGGAAATATTTTATTCAATGCGTTGAATGCTGCGACGCGGTATGTCTCACTTAGAGTAGGGTAGTTAAAAATCATTTTATCGACCAGATCTTGGATGTGGCCATCATAAACCATTACGCTTACGCCGGTGTGAATTAAGTTACAGGCATCTGGTCCGACAATATGGATTCCGAGTATCTTGTGAGTTTTAGTAGAGACTAGTATTTTGACCAGACCTCTTGTATCACCCCGAATATAGCCTCTAGCGATTTCTTTAAATCCCGCTCTTCCAACTACGTAGTCTATTTTTTCTTCCTTAAGTTCTTCCTCGGTCTTACCTGCCGAAGAAAGCTCCGGAATGGTGTAGATCCCGATGGGGAAGGTTTCCGGAAATTGCCGGTCTCTGCAATTGAATGCGTGTGCTGCGGCATAGCGTCCTTGTTCCGCAGACGTTGCAGCTAACGCCGGTGCTCCTATAACATCCCCGACAGCATAGATATTTGATTTTGATGTTTGGTAGTGCTCATTAACGAGTATTGCTCCTCTTGCCGAGGTTTTTATGTCGTGTCTATCTAGCCCTAAACTTTCAATGTTTGACACTCTTCCTGCTGCGAAGAATAGTACGTCTGATTCGGTTTTGAGATCATTACTAAAGTCGGCAATAACCTTTGGACCCTTTGTTGTGACAGACTCAAGGGTATGACCAAGTTGGAACTTAATTCCTTGTTCTTCCATAATGCTTTTTAGTTCTTCGGTAATTTCTCGGTCCAGGGTCTGCATTACGACATTTCGAGCGTCTATGATGGTAGTGTCAACTCCGAGCGCGTTAAAGATGCAAGCATACTCGCATCCGATAACACCGGCACCGTATATGATCATTTTTTCGGGAACTGCCTTTAGTTTGAGAATTTCATCAGAATCTACGACGCGCCAGCCGTCGAAGGGGATGTCATCAGGGCGACGTGGACGAGACCCCGTTGCAATAATAATACTTTCTGTAGCGATAACTTCAGCGGTATTTTGGGTGCTAATAATTCTAACGTGTCCTTCATCTTCGACTGTACCGCAACCAACTAAGATATCGACACCATTGCGTTCAAGGTATCCTCTAACAACAGTCTCTTCTTGGTCAGCGACTTGAATCGCTCGTCCCATGAGGGTTTGAGCAGAAAGATCGTGGACCATTCTAGTTACCCAATCCTTGCCAACATGAAACTTGATGCTATGAACGGTTGCTAGGGCTTCTCTTAGAGTTTTTGAAGGAATGGTTCCGGTATGAATCCAAGCTCCACCCAGTTTGTTGACGGTCTTCTCGATGATCGCAACTTTTTTCCCTAGTTTAGAGGCTTGTATTGCCGCATGTATTCCGCCGGGACCGCTGCCGATAACGACTAGATCATAAGATTTTTTTTCAGAAAGTTTTGTCACAAGTGATCCTCGAAAAATGTTTATCTATTTAATCTATCGGCGTAACATGACAAAGACTTAGGAGAATTAGTTGATGAATATTGAACTGTTGGCTGTTTCCGTTGTTCCTATTGTGCTCTATGTTTTTGTAGATACTAAGTATGGTATGAAAGCCGGTATTATAACTTCCTTACTATCTGTAATTACGCTGGGAATTTATTTTTTTTATCGAATAGGGAAATTCGACTATTTATTTCTATTTGACGGTGGGCTTTTAGTCGCGTTGGGTCTTTTGAGTATTCATTTGAATAACTCTAAACTTTTTAAGCTTCAACCGACCATAGTTGGTCTACTGATTAGTGTGTATTTGGCTTACTTACAGTTTTTTCAGGAGCCAATTATGATTAGAATGTTGCCAATGATGGATGTTTTGGCTCCTGAGCAGGCAAATGTATTTAAAACTTTGGGAGGGATGACGGTGTTGGGTCATCTGTCTTTGGTGGTGCTTGTCTGTACGACATTTCATGCGGTGTTGGTTGGATACGCTGCTGTTAAGTGTTCGAATATAGCATGGTTAGTAGCGAGACTTTCTATATATCCAATTTTGATAATCGCAACTATGGCTACTTTTTCCTACTATCGACACCTACTGTTCTAGTAGATCAATTTCCGTCTTTGCGATAAAAATTCAATAAATCATTGAGACAGTATTTTAAAAAACCGTTTTGTTTGCTAAAATTGAACTCAAATCCGTTAAATTACACTAAGTTTTCTACCCTAAGTTGGGTGGTTGGATACACGGGGTTATCTTTGTAGGTTTTTATGACCTTAACGAGATAGTGAGTAGGGGTAGCGGCATTATGACTGTAGCAAGTGAGCACGCGGTAAGAGAGAGTCGCAGGTCAATTACGGTGAAGAAATCTTCACAGTTGCTTGATGATCGGCATAAGGACTGGAAGGCTGGTTTACCGGCATATGTTACGGTTCCAGCAGGTGAGCTACCTAGTATGATTGCAGTTGGTGGAGGTAAGGGTGGAGTAGGTAAGAGCCTACTCAGTGCCAATCTCGCAAGTAAACTGGCGATGATTGGTTACAGGGTTTTGGTCGTAGACTTGGATTTAGGGTGTGCAAATATTCACACTCACTTTGGAATACCTAAACCAAAGTATACTCTAGCCAACTTTCTACTTTCGGGTGATAAAAGTTTTGCTGAAATTGTAACCCCAACGACGGTTCCTGGAGTCGCACTGGTTGCTGGCGGGCAAGAAGCTGTTTGGGGACAGTACCTAACACGGGGTTCTGAAGCCCTACTTCCTTTGTGGGATGTTTTACTAAGAAGCCGTCAACAGATGCAAGCGGACTTTGTCATTATGGATTTAGGAGCGGGAACCCTGAGTCATACTTTAGACTTTTTCACGTCAGCGCACTTAGGGATTATCACTGCACTTCCCGAACCTACATCAATCGAGAATGCCTATGTTTTTATAAAGACATATCTATGGCATCTAATTGATCATATAGCTGTTAGATTAGGGCAGCCTGATGCAGCTGCTGATATCCGGACTGCTTTGTTACAAGTCGGGAAAAAAGGTTATGCCAAGGGCTATGCTGAGGCTTTTCAGGGATTATCCTCCGCTTATCCTGAAATGATTTCTGGTTTACTATCTGCTCTTCGGGGGCGCTCAATTGGTTTTGTTATCAATCAAACTCGTAGCAGGGCCGATGTAGAGATAGGTCATTCTATGAAGTTAATTTCTAAACGGTATTTCGGGTTCTCTTCGGAGTTTTTGGGAGACTTGAATTACGATGACTCCGCGTGGAAGTCCTTACGTAATAGAAGATTGTTACTCCAAGATTTTCCTCACTCAACTCTTTCAAGAAGGTTTGATCATATTATCGAACGAATATTATTAGCTCTCGGATACGGGGAATGACCCAATAAAGGATTGAAACTATGCATAAGGCTACAGATTGTCCCGACTATTATGAAGTTCTAGATGTCTCCAGAAAATCAAATAATATGGAGATTAGAGAAGCGTATGTAAGGATGAAGCAGACTTATGATAGCCATAACCAGGCTTTATACTCTTTGTGCTCAGACGAAGAGGCTCAGGAAATGCGCTCTCAAATTGAGATGGCTTATTCTGTTCTGCAAGATGAAGTAAAACGGAAGGCCTACGATGACACGCGGTTTAGTTCCGATACCACCGGTCAACATGCTGTGGCACACCCCGTTCGTGGAGTTCAAGATTCTTTCCAGTCTCGTACTGACTTGGGTTATAAAAGCGCGTCTACCTTACATCCCGTTAAAGCAAAGCAAATCCATGCTCCAGGTGGCAGGGATGACACAGTGCAAGCAAAACTTGCTGAAATTGTATCAGCAGGTGATCCCGGGGATGGAGCATTGTTGCGGAAATTGCGAGAAGCTAGTGGTGTTAGTGACTTGCAAATGCACGAATCCACAAAAATAGGAATAGACCTTATTCGAGCGATTGAAAGCAACACCTTCGAGAGGTTGCCAAAAGGTATATTTGTGAAGGGTTTTCTAAGAAGTTATTTAAAGTATTTACTGGTGCCTGATATTGAGGTATTTGTTTCAGCGTTTGTTGAACGTTTGGAAACCTCTAGAATGCCTCAATCTGATATATGATATATAACATTGGTAAAGAACCCGTTGATATAACCGTCGCCGAAACTGCTGATGGGCAGCGGGTGGACTCCTATTTAGGTGGGGTAGAGGCTAAGGTTAGCCGATCTCAAATTCAGAAAATGATTCGAGATGGACTTATTACCCTTAATGGAGTCGTCTGTAGAGCAAAAGAGCACCTAAAAGAAGGCGACTTGATTCATATTTCGGTTCCAAAAGTCGCTAAGCCAACCCCCCCTATAGATCTGAGTGAATATACCGAGTATGAACTTGATGTGATCTATGAAGATGAATCGATTCTGGTTATAAATAAGCCTGCTGGGTTGATTGTTCATGATGGCGCAGGAGAGCAAGGTCCGACTTTAGTAGATTTTTTAAAGAAACATAGTCCCCAACTTAGCACTCTCGGAGGCACCGATCGCCCCGGTATAGTACATAGGCTAGACAAAGATACTACGGGTGTTCTGGTTTGTGCAAAAGACGACGCTAGTCATGCGCATCTAGCGAGTCAGTTTAAAAAGAAGACTAATTACCGTGAATATATAGCTTTATTAAATGGAGTGATGGCTTCTGAGCAAATCTCTCATACTAGTTATTTGGGTCGTGATCCTAAGCGGCGGGTTATGATGAAAGCTTGGGATATTAACGAATATCAAGATTTAGATGAAGAGCATAGACAAGGGTTGAGGTCTTCGGTGAGTCACTTTAAACTCGTTAAACTATTTTTTGAGCGTTTGAGTTTGGTTTCAGTTCAGTTGGAAACCGGGCGCACTCATCAAATTAGAGTGCATGCACATCACCTCGGGTCTGGAGTTTGGGGCGACCCGCTATACAGGTCCAACCCGAAATTGCCCGATAGCATTGATGCCGAGGTACGCTCGTTACTGTTATCAGTAAAAAGACAGCTTCTACATGCTAAGTACTTAGGGTTTGTTCACCCTAAAACCGAAGAAAAATTAGCCTTTGAAGCTCCAATGCCGGAATGTTTTTCTCAGGTGCTGGAAGCCTTAGGTAGCTTAAGAGGTAATGATTAAGCCCTCTTATCAACATGACTTCCCTAAATTTGTTGAGCAGAAGGTTGGGTCTGAGCTTTCTCCGTCAAATATAGAAACTATGCAAATAAATCTAACTAAGCTATGCAATCAAGCTTGCGTGCATTGTCATGTCGACTCTTCTCCGAGGAGGCGTGAGTTTTTAACAGATGATGCGTTGGAGGCGTGCTTACAGGTTTTAGAAAATCATAGTGAAATGGTTAATATTGATTTAACTGGTGGAGCTCCGGAGCTTCATCCTAGGTTTTGTGAGTTTGTCACAAGAGCTCGTAAACTCAATAAGCATGTGATGATTCGACATAATCTTACTGTTACCTTAGACCCCCATCCAATGACCCAAGAAGATATGACCTACCTACCTGAATTTTTTAAAAAATCTAAAGTAGAAATTATATCATCTCTGCCTTGTTATACCGAAGAAATGACTAACCGTCAGCGTGGAGACGGTGTTTTTGAAAAGAGTATTTCTAGCCTTAAACTTCTAAATGAACAGGGTTTCGGTGTTGAGTCGAGTGAGTTGAAGTTGAATCTTGTCTACAACCCTGTGGGTACCCATCTGCCCCCTGAGCAAGTTGCTCTGGAGGAAGAATATAAAAAACAACTTTCACAGCATTTTGATATTAAGTTTAACAAGCTATTTGTCGTTACTAATATGCCTATACATCGCTTTAAAGTGCAGCTTGTTCGCGAGAAAAAGTTAGAAGAATACATGGAATTGCTTGTAAACTCTTTTAACCCTCATGCTGCAAATGGAGTGATGTGTCGTAGTATGATCAGTGTTGACTACCAGGGTAATCTTTATGATTGTGATTTCAATCAGATGTTCGATATGAAAATTGGTGCAGCGGAACCAATGACCGTTTTTAACTTTGATCGAGATAGGCTTCTAAGTAGGAAGATTCGTTTTGCTGATCATTGTTTCGGTTGTACTGCCGGTGCAGGTAGTAGTTGCGGTGGAGTCACTGCTTAGTTGGGTTAGTTGAGTCATTGATAAGAAGTATTTTACTTAAATACCTGAAACTTTACGAGTGATTTTGCCAACTCTTTCTAGACGTTCCTCAACTTCAAGAACTCTTTCGGAGTATTCCGGCCCGTGGCTCGACAGTATATCTGATGTAAGACTTATAAGTTTTAGGTATGCGCGATTATTTTCGGTAACAAGTTCAGAAACCAAATGTCTCATTTCGAAAAGGTGATAAGCACTGTGAATCATTGAAATGAACGTGGCTTGTTCAACAGGTTTTTCGAGTAAACCATATGCACCGATATTTAGGAAATTTAAAATATCTTCCCGACCGGCGTATCCTGAACATATGATAACAGGAACCTTCGGCGCGATACGTTTGATTTCTGTAGTAAGTTGTAGGCCATCCATATTGGGCATTTTAAAATCTGAAACTACTATGTTAGGCCGAGGTCCAGAAGCGAAAAAACGCAGCGCTTCTCGGCCATCTTCGGCTTCAAATACTTTAAAACCCTCATTTTGAAGCATCTCAACTTCGATTTCTCTAATTTCTTTCTGATCTTCAACGACAAGTGCGATGCGTTCGTAGTTATCTCCCGTCTTTTTATTTTCTATTTCTTCGGTCGGAGGTGTTACTTCGATAGTATTTGTCTTAGTGGCTCCTTCGGTGGCCGCTTTTTTTTCTTCGGATATGGGAGGTGTAGTTTGATTGTTGTTTCCGACACTTTCTAACTGTACGAGCCCTTGTTCTAATTCGAGGACCGCATCGCGATCGTCAGTCAATACTCGGATCGAGTTACCAATGGTATCATTTGCAATAAGTAGGACGTCGATAATTTGTTTACTACTTTTGATTGATCCAGAGCGAATTCCATTTAGTACACCTTCAAACTTATGCGCGAACTCACCTAGATTATCGAAGTGAACAGTCATCGCCGATCCTTTGATAGTGTGAGCGATTCTGAAAATTTCATCGATAATAGTATCGTCGTCTGGGTTGGATTCAAGGTTAAGGAAGCACTGCTCGCATTGTTCAACGAGCTCGATAGCTTCTGTGAGAAATTCCACTCTAATTTCTCTTAAAAAATCTTGATCGTCGATTTCCATTGATCACCTTTCGTGACTAAGCGTCAGAAATTTTATCGGTATAGTTTGTGAAATATTGATATTTTCTATTTATATATCGTGTTTTGTTATTGTAGTTATCTCATAAAATCTTTAAATATCAGTGATTTACTTGAGTTTAGCTTAGTTTTAGCATTTTAGATGATTCACTATAATCGTCGAACCCAACTTCTTTTTGTTCGCTAACATTTCTTATTTTTTTAATAATATCGGCAATTACCCAAAGTGATTTCTCTAGCTTAGCTTTCGTTTCAGGTATTTTCTCTAGTTTATCTCCATTTAAACAGCCAAGTGAAATCGCTAGCTGATTGTTAATCTCGTGATTATATGTAGCGATCATCGCGTCCAGTGCCGCAGCTTGCTGTAATTTGGCCATTTGATGGGATAGATCTGCCATTTTTAAATGAGTGCTAATTCTTGAAAATGCGATATCAAAATTAATTGGTTTGGTAATGTAGTCGTTAGCTCCATTTAGCAAACAACTAATTACGTCAGACACATCTGATTTCGAGGTAGCCATGATTACCGGTAATTCCACGGTGTTGAATTTATCTCGAACTTTCTGGAGGATGTCTGTGCCTAAGAGACCTGGCATCATGATATCCATTAGAATTAAATCAATTTTTCTATCTTTGATTATGTTAAGACACTGCTCGCCGCTAGCAGCCTCAACTATGCCTAGTCCCTTTCGAGATAAAACTTTGGTTAAAAGTCCTCGATCAAGATCACTGTCGTCGACAACAAGTACTATTTTATCTTTCATGAAGGACCTTTATTGATCACAGGTTCATAAATAACTTCGACATTCCTTTCAAATTCTTTAGGACTATATCTAACTATATGATAGTAGGAGGATCACCACTCCTAGAATCGGATTCAATCTCTGAAGCAACCGGAACAAAGTTTTGATTTTATTATGTTTCATTTTATTTTTATTTAAAAAATTGAAGTAATATTCTTTTGTTAGCAGCCTTAATTCAAAGTTAGGAACTGTCCATAAATAACTTAGACAGTTTGCGGGCTTATAGTGTAGTTCCATTCCCCATGAAATTTGTGCCTGCGGATGTTTAGACTTTTAATTTCATCTTTAGGAACTTTTTTCCCCTTCT
>Ga0222674_1000245_pt1 | contig 24106 bp, 22 predicted proteins | sample AntAcemetagen866_FD_179804 | JGI IMG/M metagenome (GOLD analysis project Ga0222674, IMG submission 179804) | Saline water microbial communities from Ace Lake, Antarctica - #866 | ecosystem: Environmental > Aquatic > Non-marine Saline and Alkaline > Saline | place: Antarctica: Ace Lake...
CCGCTTTTAGGTATCCTACTATTTCATGCGCTCCCGCCATCGCTAAGTCTTGAGCAGCTTTAAATCCTACTAAGTCTGAATGGCTTGGTGAGTGATCTACGGGAGGGCATATTTGTTTTAATATCGGTACTGCGGAAATTTTAGACGTTTTTTTAAGGAGCTCGGTCAGCATCGGGTTTAGTGGCATTTAAAAAAATCCTCCAAAAGCGTATTCAGTAAAACCGGGTGTTCTCTTTGAGGCCAGTGACCAGCCTCAATTATCCTAATTGTTGGATCACGAGCTTCCTTCAGGAACTCGTCTTTTTTTGGCAGATTTAAAAAGGGGTCTTCATTTCCGTACACTATCATCACAGGCGCGTTTATTTTAGTCGGGGGACCTAGGGCCATCTCCGTCACCAATGCTGGGAGATTTCGAGCAACGGATTTGTATTGTTTTATGGGGTCAACAACCCCTGTAATCGAGCTTGAAAGCTTAGCTCGATTTTTAGAGGGAAGGCGACCTAAGTGGTATGCAAACTTCAAAAGTCCGGCAGGGAATCGTTGGGCCAAAACTTTCGGAACTATTGGAAGTAGAAGTAAATAAATGTACCAGGATTTTTTAAGTTGTGACACGCTTGTGATGCGAGATAGTGCTTGCTTGATAGATAGACCATTGATAATTACCAACGCCTTAATCTGTTTGCCGAGTAAGGGGCATAGTGCCCAGGCTTGGAGAGTCCCCATGTCATGTCCAATACAATAAATATCTTTAGGCTTGCTGCCGCTTTCTATTTTTAAGATTTCAAGTAGGTCTAAAACAGTGGACTCCAAACTATACCGAGAAAGGTCGGAAGTTGACTCAGAAGGTCTGGCACCACGGGTGTAGGGAGCTACGATATGGAAGTTTTTCTCAAAGTGATCAATTTGATAGTCCCAACTTTCCGGTGTGTCAGGGTAACCGTGCAGCAATAGTAAAATAGGACCGTTTTTATTTCCAGAGCTGATCCAGCCTGTCTTTAATCCCCGGATTTTTTGCTTAACTACGCGACTGACCATATGTCCTCATTTGTGCTTTCAGAAATCAGATTTAGTTGTTTTGGGTGATGTGATTTAGAAAGTTTTGGGCTAGGTCTTGGTATTGATATGGCCTTGTGTGACAACGCAGTTGCCGCGGAAAGTTTATGATGGTGCTTATTTAATATCAAACTAACGTAAGGTGCGCTAACAAAAAGCCGGCTGGTTAACTCATGAGTGCTAAGGTTTTGCATAAGAGGTAAACAACTATTTAAGATTTTGAAGAACTCGTTATGCTCCGAGAAATCTTTTACTAGTTTGACTCGGTTGAGCTCTGAAACTATCCAAGGAATAGAGAAAAGTTCAGAATATAGTAAATCTAATTTATTGTGCACTTTCTGTTTTAAGGATTTATTTCTAGTTTTGATGAGGTCTAACATCAGAAAAGCGTAATTTGTATGTTTAGATTCCTCTTCGAAGTGTTTTTTATGAATTTGAAAGTACAAAGGGTCGACACTTTTTCGGTCTTTGTATAGATTTTGATAGATTAGCAGTGCTACTTCTTCGACCATTGCTACGACCCACCAAAAAGCATGTCCGCCCGCTTTTGCGTTTTTTATAATCGCTTTTTGGAACTGACTTCCGTAAGCCTTAGGGAGAAGTCGATCTAACTCTTTGGGGTCAATGTTGTTTGATTCACAAAAAAGATTGTTAAACTTTTTAAATAGCTGAGAATGTTTAGCTTCCTCTGTAAAAAACTGTTCACCGAGTGCATACATCTCGGGATTCACCGGGTAAGAGTCCAATGCTTTACGCCATGCAATATCTCTTATTTTTACCGCAACATCTTCCATTTCCGCAATCGTCGCATTTACGAGGAGGCCCATAAATTGGGATAAAACTAATCTTTGTTCGTAAGATGCATCGGGAAATGCGACGGAGTCACGGTCTAAGGGAAGGAACTGTTTTTCCATGTCGATATTCAGATGCCATGGAATATCATGGTCTATATCCCAAGCGTGAGCTTCTTGGTATTCAGCTTGGTTCCGGAGGCCGTGGAAGTCATATATATTTTTCGGTTTCATATCGATACCATGTTCGGAATTAATTATGCCAATATTGCCATCAGACTACCATTTAGAGCATTTACGCTCAATTAAATACCTACAGATGTCCGTCAATTTTGAAGTATTTACTCAGGTGCAAATATCTGGGTGTTCTGGTGAGTAAACACCGTGGGGCTAAATACTGCTGAAGAATTCTTTGGCGTGGAGGGTTCTTCGATAGGCGGGACCCCAAGGTGTTATTCTCGTATCCTAGCTAGGTATAGGTCGAAGTCGTCTTTGCTTTAATAGGTCAGGAAGCTCGTTGTGGTATTTTGGGGCTTGATGTGGGCCGATGCTTAGGATTGAGGTGAGTACACCCAAGACCTTTCTGGGGGGCGTGATTCGGCCGTTCAGGTCATCGATATACTGTAAAACCAATTTTTTTAAAAACCTAAGAGATCGGTCAGCTTGACGTGGAAATCCGAGGTCGCTGAGAGGGAACAGTTTTTTCCCGAGGTTTGTTCTTTTTACCCTGTGATACAGCGAACAGTACCGGTCGTTCAGTGGATTATGTTTGCTGTTGGACTTATATTTATTCAGCCAGATGTACCCAAGTAAATGATTCATATATGTTAAGGTGCGGATTGGTGGAGATTTGTATCGGTCTTTTATAGCTTGTGAGTTTCTATTGTGAACCAAGTTTATAAATTTGGATACTTGACTATGAACGGTTCGCGTAAACTCACCTAAGTACCGCGCGTTACTTGTTTGGATGAGAAAATGACAGTGATTATCTAGGATGTTAAAGGCGTATATTTTTATTTGATATTTTTTTTGATTAGCAAAATAAAGGTCTATAATTTTATCTTTTATTCTGTTGTCTTGGAGTAGCGGATCGTCATTGTGACATTTCCAAACTAAGTGGACAAAGTCATTACGGCTAACGATGTATGCTCTCGGTACTCTCATGTAAGATGGTGTAGCATGCGCGATAGAAATGAGCTACTATTGTAGTCTAATGCCTGGTGCGGACGTTTTTTTTATTAGTTATAGTAAAGGGTCGATATGAGAAGTGTAGATCTTAGTACAGATTTTTTATCGGATGAAGTTTCTCGACTTTCCGATAGTTTGAAAGATGCTTCGGTTGAAGCTCTGAGTGGAATTACTAATCGGACGTGCAAAGGTTCGGAGTGGTTAGGCTGGTATGATTACCCTAAGCGTTCAGGTGAAGGGCTTTTGAAAAAGATAGAATCTTACAAGAAATCTATGAATATCGAGTACGATGTGGTCGTAGTTATAGGAATTGGGGGTTCTTATCTTGGCGCTCAGGCTGTTACCGATGCCCTTAGTCATCAATATCTACCTGATTTAGGAGGTGGAATAACCAGAGCTGTTTACGTCGGTAATAGTCTTTCAGCAAATGCCCTAACTGAAGTACAACAGTTTCTTGACACTAAAAACCCTATCGTCAATGTCATCAGTAAAACTGGAGAAACGACAGAAACCGCGATTGCGTTTGCATTTATTGAGAATTATATGAAGGAGCGCTATGGCGCAAATGATGTGGCTCAAAGAATCGTTGTGACGACAGACGCGGAAAGTGGAATGTTACGCTCTTTATCTGAAGACCGAGGGTACAAGACATTTGATGTCCCTAGGGATATTGGTGGCAGGTTTTCGGTTCTTAGCGCCGTGGGTTTGCTGCCTATTTCTTTATGTGGGTTTAATGCTCGAGAGATTTTAGGTGGGGCTGATGCGTTATTTGCTTCCGTTTCATCGAAAAACGGTGACGGAGGAGATCACCCGTGTTTGAAGTATGCTCAGTGCCGTGTAGCCTCTTTTAAGTTAGGCTACAAAATAGAGTTGTTAGCTTACTCTGAACCCAAACTTCGCTCGTTAATAAACTGGTGTCAGCAATTGTTTGCCGAGTCTGAGGGTAAGTCAGGTAATGGGATGTTTCCTGTTGGGGCTAGTTATTCTGCTGATTTACACTCTATTGGACAAATGGTGCAAGATGGGCCTAGAACTATGATTGAGACTTTTCTTTCCTTTCGTTGTTTAGATTCTGAGTTGAAGGTGACGGAGGCGGATGGTTACTCCAGTAATTATGAGCATCTAGCAAATGTTTTGGTTGAGGATATAAACCGTAATGCGATGTTAGCGACTAAAGTTGCTCACGCAGACGGGGGGGTTCCTTGTTTAGAGCTATCATTTGAAGCATTGAATGAACGAGGTGTCGGCGGGGCATTAGCTTTTTTCGAACTGTCCTGTGGTGTGAGTGCTGCGATGCTGGGAGTTAACCCTTACGATCAACCCGCTGTAGAGTCGTACAAAAGAAATTTATTTGGCCTTCTGGGCAGAAAAGGCTTTGAGAGTTTGGGTGAGAATCTAAGAAACAGATTAAGTCGGTAGCTTATCTAATGACTTCTGAAGCTATAAAAAATAAAATAAATAAGCATACGATGAGTAAAAGGAACATTTTTCTGTTTCGGAAAAAACTACTAGATATTGTACTCATAAACAGCCTCTTTTTTTGTGTTTCATCCCTAATGACTAAAAAAGTAAAGGTCGTGAGAAAAATCTGTCGCGCGTGTTTATCGTGAATTAGAACAACTAGTAAAAAATTCTCTGCTAACAAATTTGTCAGGTGAAGCGTTTAATACTGCTGAAATTTGCATGGTCACGCGGCACATATAAGTGTGATAGAACAAAATTTGCTTAGAAAAATTATACGTTCCAATACTTGAGCTCTCTTGATAGCTAAGAAATTCGGCCTTATCGAATCGAAAGTGTTGAGACCAAGTGCCTTTCTTTAGAAGCTCGAGTTCTTGGCGGACAATTACAGTGCAAAGGTTAGCGAGTTCAGAGCTACGTGACCGGCCAGAGCATGGTCCAGTGATTTGAAAGTCCTGCAAAAATCCTTTGTAGCCTTTTTTGAGTTCACTAAGGAATTCAGCGCTGCGTTGGAGATCACCTTGGAATATAGTTGTTAAAAAAGTGTGTGCTGAGCTGTTAATCTGCGACGGCTCATCAGCTTTTAGGTTGGCAGAGAATATCAATAATGTTGAAAGCAAAAGCTTCATAACAATTCCTCAATAAAGATGTAAACAATGCGTGGTTTCTTGAGTGATAGGTAACATCATGCAGAGCGAATTTCAAGAAAAAAGCTAATGGGTTTAAATGTTTGCTGAAATATTATTACAAACATTAACTGGAGTGATTTGAAAAAGTGGGGGTAATGTTTGTAAGCTTTAGTTTTATTCCGTCAATTGTTTTGCCAATGATTTCGATCTCCCAGTTACCACCTTTAATAAGTGAACTAAGTTCATCTAGCCAAAGTATAATATTTGAACAAAACTGTTTCGGATCTTCGTCAAGAGTGTCTGCGTAAACCTTAGACAGATATTCTTCCCAAGCATTATCAGGCTTTCCAATTAGGTTGACCAGGTTGTTAAGCTTTTTACTTTGCTCTTCTTCTTCCCAGCCCCCTGAAATTCTGAATGGGAAGGTGTCTTGGTCCGTTTTATGAACCCATAACTTAGAGTGTCCATCAATAGATATGGTTGTAAAATCGTTGGGAGTGGCACCATGGTAGCCGTCAGGTCTTTTCCATATGAGATTCATCTGACCTCCGTAAACATGTGAGTCCAACCTTTTTCTATCATATATAGAAGAATATGTCCCATATGTTTTATCATGTGTAATCGGAGGAGGGGTGACGGAGGAGTTTATTACTAAACTAGCAATCTAGGCGGACTGCTTATCTTTTCCTGTCTGAAAGCGATCGCCATGGTATCTTTCGACAAAACCTTCCAGGATTTGACGTTGTTTCTCGTTAAATTGATGAAACTGAACCCCCATTCCAGATGTCTGGTCTTCCCTTTGGCTTCCAGATTCTTGTACCCAGATAATCTCACCCTTAGTCTTTAGAGTTTCTTTGCTGTCGGGGATGGTGAAGGTTAGTTCTATGCTACTTCCTTTGGGGAGCGGGGTTTTGGTTTGAATGAAGACGCCTCCGGTACCGAGGTCTCTGCAGAAATCAAAAAGGTAGTGACCGTCTGCACGATAATCAACGAGTAAGTTGATGGGGATCCTGTGATCGCCCCGATCCTCCTTAGATTTAGACTTTGCTTTAGACTTTGTTTTTTTTGAGTTTGATGACTTGGTTTTGGTCTTCGCGCTCTTCTTTTGACCGGCCATTTTATAAACCTCCAACTGCATTAAGTATTATTTTCTCTTTTTTGAGCGTTCAACCAATTTTCTGACATGACGGTTGTGCTCTTTAAGAGTTTTAGAAAAGTGATGTGTAGTCATATCATCTGAATTCACTACATAATAATAATAACCTTGATTTGTGGGATTTAATACCGCCTTTAGAGATAAAAGGCTTGGTGATCCGATTGGTGAAGGAGGTAAACCTTTGTGAATTCTAGTGTTATAACGGTTGGTTCTATCGGATAAATGCTTCCACTTTAGGTCGCCCTTGTAGTCATGAATCCCGAAAATTAACGAGGCATCAATCGCAAGGGGCTCGCCATTTTTTAATCTACTCCATATGACTTCTGATACCTTGTTACGTTCTTCGTCTATATTGGTTTCCAGTTCTATCAATGAAGCAAAAGTAACTGCTTTGTGTAAGCTAAGTCTCATCTTTCGTGAGTTTTCTTCATATTCTGGCGGGAGCTTTTCCCAAAAGGTTTTTATAGAGAACTCGATGACTTCTTTGGCGGTCATTTCTTTGGTGAATTGATAGGTTGCGGGGTAGATGTATCCTTCAAGCGATGGTGACGATATTTTAAGTTTTTTCAACAGTTCCTTGTTTCTATATAGTTTTTTAAACTCCGACATCGATCCGACGCCTAGTTTAATTAACCTTTCCGAAAATTTCTGATAGGTAAAGCCCTCAGGGATAGTGAACTTCAAAACCACCGGGTGAAATATATCTCCTTGGGTAAGGCTTTGTGCGATGGTTTTCGGGGAGGTACCTTCGGAAAATCGGTATAAACCCGCTTGGTATAATCGGTAGTCTGAGAAAGTACGGACCCAGAAAGAGAATAGGCGTTCATTGGAAATAAGGTTCTTTTTGTACAGTTCTTTTGAGAGCCCCTTTAGGCTAGTTGCGGGTTTAAATTCTACCTCGATTGGTGTTTGGATTGGTGCAGCTAGCTGTCCCCATTGGTGAAGTAGGTATAAAGAAAGAGTCGAGATCGCTATCATTCCTAGCAGTAGCCGAACGACCCTACGGAGTTTGCTTTGTTTTCTGGCTTTGTTATAAAACCTTGGCTTCATCTGCTTACCCCTTGATTATGTTTAGAATTTCTATGTTTACTTAAAATAACAGGGAATAGGTCCGCAGGGAATAATTAAATTAAAGGTATTTTTAATAAAAATTGATAAATTCCTTTAAAAGTGCCATATTAACCGCCAACTTGAGATTGTATTAATAGCGGAGGCAGGGTCCGATTTTGAGACGAGAGACTAGTAGTTTAAACGGTGACGGAGGAGAGTACCTCAGTTCCTTCGAGCTATCTTTAGATACTTTGTGTTCAGAATTGGATTATTCGTTTTCCGACGTCTCTTTGCTTTGGGAGGCGCTGACTCATAGCTCGGCTTTAAAGGAGTTGAGTTGGCAAGTGGGTGTGCCTACCTGTAATGAGCGGTTAGAGTTTTTAGGTGATGCAGTTTTGGACCTTATTATCTCCACACGAATTATGGAATTAGAAGAAAGTTACCGTGAAGGTGATATGTCTAAACTTCGGGCTTCGTTAGTTTGCGAGCCTCAATTAAGTCAAATAGCTAGAAACCTTTCCCTAAATGAACTAATTCGCCTGGGTAAAGGCGAGCGGCACAGTGACGGAGCAGACAAGGACTCTATTCTCGCTGATGCTGTTGAAGCCATTATAGGCGCTGTATACTTAGACGGTGGATTTGGAAGCGCTCAGCAAGTTGTAAATAGACTGTATAACGATATATTTTCCGAAGATTATATGGGCGCCATCACTGACTATAAAAGTAAGCTTCAAGAGCTGACTCAAGAAAGGTTTGCGAAGCTGCCAGATTATGAATTAATTACTCAAGACGGACCTGCTCATAACCCTTTATTTGAGGTTGCAGTCTCTGTTAATGGTGGAAAAATTGGAGTTGGTAAAGCCTCATCAAAAAAGAGAGCCTCACAAATTGCGGCTCAACAAGGCTTGGAGATACTTCAAAGCCTACAAGGGAAAATGTTATGAAAGGTTTAGTTGCTATAATTGGCCGGCCTAATGTGGGGAAGTCTACAATATTTAATCGTTTAACAGGAAGTTCGGATGCCTTGGTCAATGACAAGCCCGGCCTGACTCGTGACAGAATATATGGTGTAGTCAGATCATCGGAGGATGATAACGACGGTTATATGGTTGTCGACACCGGAGGTTTTGAAACCAAGGGTGTATATTATCAACCTTTCGCGAAAAACCTTGTATGGGAACAAACTGAGTTAGCCGTAGAGGATGCTGATTTAGTACTGCTAGTTTTAGATGGGCGAAATGGGATTCATCCTCATGATTATGAATTAACACGTTTTTTGAAGAAGCAGAATAAAGAGATTATCTTCGTAATAAATAAGGTTGATAGCAATGAGTTGGAGCAGAATGCCTGTGAGTTTTATCAACTAGGCATCGATAGTTATACGACTGTTAGTGCTGCCCATAATAGAGGGGTCGGTGATTTATCAGATGATGTTGAAGAGCGACTCAAACAAAATCCTGAGTTAATAAAAAGAAAAGCTGCTTTGGATGAAGCTACAGCGATTGCCCTTATTGGTCGTCCCAATGTCGGTAAATCTTCTATATTAAATCGATTAGCAGGTGAGGGCAGGGCAATTGTTAGTGAAATTGCAGGTACTACTCGAGATGCCGTAGATACGTCGATTAATTACAATCAGAAGCCTTATATCGTAATAGACACGGCTGGCATTCGCCGAAAGGCGAGGATTTCTGAGAAGATCGAATCCTTAAGTGTTATGAAAAGTTTAAGAGCCGTTGAAAGAGCGGATGTTGTATTGCTCATTATTGATGCGGAGCAGGGGTTGGCTGAACAAGATGCTAGATTGGCGTCCATGGCTGTATCTCAATATAAACCAATGATCATAGTTGTAAATAAGTGGGATTTGATTAAAAACAAAGACTCTAACTCAACAAAGACCTACGCAGAAGATATAAGATATCAAATTAAGGCTTTAGCCTATATTCCTATACTGTTTGTTTCGTGCAAAACCAATCAACGTATTTTTAATATAATGAGCGAAGTCGAAGCTATCGGTAAAGGTTATGAAAAAAGAATCAGTACTGCTGATTTAAATAAAGTACTTGCCAAAGTTGTGCAAGAGCATACCCCAGCCCTAATTCGTAACTTTAAAAAGCGGATAAAATTTTACTATGCAACGCAGGTAAAGGCTCGACCTCCTACCATTGTGGTTATGTGCAATTTGGCCGATGATATTCAAGAGTCTTATAAAAGATATATGACTCATAGGTTTCGGGATTTGCTTGGTTTTGGAAGTATACCTTTAAGGATTATTTTTCGAGGTAAAATGGAAGTTAGTGCTAAGAAGCAAAAGGTTCCAGACTTTATTCCTGTGACCAAGCGGAATGCTAAGTATATGCCAGCCGAACGCCGATAATTTTATAAATATAATATGACGAAGTGACGCGCTATTATTTAATAAATAATTTATTTGTTTTTGTTGTGCGAAATCGCTAGAATCCCCTCAAGATATATCTATTAATTTTAACGAATAGAGAGAGGAATGCTATGATGCGTTTTTTCCTGCTGACTACAGTGTTGATAGTTGTTACGAGTTACTCGACTGTTTCTTCGTCTTCGCTAGCAAAGTTTAGCAAACGATTGAGTGATCAGATTGCAAAGGGTGAGCAAAATTTCGATGCTCTCATTATCCTTAAAAATCAAGCAGATCTTCAATACCGTGACGATACTGACCTTACAAAAGGTCAGTATGTATTCAATGAATTGGTCGAGACCGCTAAGAGTCAAGATTCACTTGTTGCTCGGTTGGATGAAGATGAAATTCGTAACCAAGCATTTTACGTTGCAAATATAGTCGCTATATTTGCGGCTACCCCCAAACAACTTCAAGAAATAGCCGATCGAGACGACGTCTTGAAAATTGTTTCTAATGCCGAATCAAAAACTTTACCGCCAGTTGATAAAAGTGAAATTCCTCCTTCAAAAGGGATGGCGGCTATCGAAGAAAGCATTGTTTCTATTGGCGCTGACAAAGTTTGGAGTGAGTTCGGGGTTAACGGAGAGGGTATAGTTATCGCGGGACAAGATACTGGGATAGACTGGGATCATCAGGGGTTGATTAAATCTTATCGGGGTTGGGACGGTGAAAATGCTAATCATGACCTTAATTGGCATGACTCAATTCGTGAAAGTATTTCAGTAAAAGAAAATAAATGTGGATTAAATACTGAAGAACCATGTGATGACAATGGTCATGGAACTCATACTTTGGGTACGATGGTCGGTAGTGAAGGTGATACGAATCAAGTAGGTGTAGCACCAGGTGCAAAGTGGGTTGGGTGTCGGAACATGGACGAAGGTGTTGGTAGGCTTTCGACGTATGTCGAGTGTTTTGAGTGGTTTTTAGCTCCTTACCCAAGAAATGGAAACCCTCGGATTGACGGCAATCCAGATTTAGCTCCTCATATTATCAATAACTCATGGGGCTGTCCTACATCGGAAGGCTGTTATGGCGAAGAAATGATATTAGTTTTAGAGGCGATGAAAGCAGCAGGTATTATGGTCGTAGTTTCTGCTGGTAACGACGGTCCGGGGTGTTCGACTATTCAATCCCCGCCGGCAATGCATACGGAGCAAACCTTATCAGTTGGTGCGCATAATCACCGTGATGGAAAAATAGCTGGCTTTTCAAGTCGTGGACCCTCTGCTTTTGACGGTGGAATTGGGCCATATGTAACTGCTCCTGGTGTTAATATTCGTTCTACTACTCCTGGTGGAAAGTACGCTGGGTATTTCTGGAGCGGTACTTCAATGGCTGGCCCTCATGTCGCCGGGTTAATAGCGTTGTTGTGGTCGGCAGACTCTAGCTTAATAGGTGATATAGATAAAACATTAGAGGTCGTTCGGACTACCGCGACACCTACTGCAGCTGATGGGCAAAGCTGTGGTGATGTGGCTGCGGATGCGAATCCTAATAACACTTTTGGATACGGACAAATTAATGCTTATGAAGCGGTAGCTTCAAGGCTAGGTGAGACTAACTAGTACTGATTTAATTTGATCGATATAAAGAGGCGAGTCTATAAATTCAGACTCGCTTATATCGCTTGATGACCATCTTTTTTATGGTTACACGCATCGACTACAGTAATAATAAGGCGTCGTAGGTTTTCTTCTAGAAGTAACCATTCTTCTAAATCAACTTTGCTTAAACCGCTACTCTCCATAACCTCTTTCAAAATCACTTGTCGTCTATCAAAGTGAGCTTTACGGATACTAAACTCAGAGTGGGCCTTTTCTAGCGGCTGACCGATATAATTTTTAGGGCCACCTAACATGCCTATTGCAAAAGAAACCTGGCTTTTGGTTAAGGCAACACGGTCCTTGTTGAAAAAGAAGTGACCGATAAATCTATCTTCAAATGCTCTTTTATAAAATTCGGTAACTACGATAGTAATATTATCTTCACCGATTCGTTTGTATAAATTCATTTAAAACTCCTGTCTGAGCTACTTGGTAGAATACTTTGCTTACAAGCAAATATATATTATTCTTGTACTATGTTTTTTTAATTCACGTAATGAGCAAGTCCAAAGGTAAGCTCTCGCTTTTCTATTCTTGATCGTTTTCTTCCTATTTCGCTGTCACTATCATAGTCTCTTAACTGTATTGCGCGATATAGATAATTTGCGGTGACGAAAAATCCATTAGTAATGTGTATCTCAACACCACCACCAAGGTGATAACCTGGTCCAGCACCATGAGAGTCATTTTGCGCTCTTTCTCCGGTGAAGTTCCCACTAGCATCTAAATCTCGGTACTCGTCGGTAATTTTTATCCTTTGATCGTATAGCCCAATGCCAGCTTCGAAGTACATGTACTTTGCAAACATAAACCTGAGGAAAATATTCCCAGCTTTCATAGTCGCATTACTGGTTCTTTCGATCTCTTGGTCCCCATCTTTACTTGTGAAAGAATCTTTACTGGACTGTTCTTCGAACATCCCAGAGATACCTAGGTTAAAGTGATCACCTAATACTATTCCTAGGTAGGGGTGAATTGCTGTGGTTTCTGAGTTTTTCTGTGAATCGTTCTCATCACCTTGACCGTTTGTTTGATTAGCAGCATCAAATAGCCTTAGCCCGATACCAAAGTTTACCCCGTCTCGTGGGTTACGCTTCGCTTCAGCTATGGAGCTAGACCCAATGGCAGCCATAATAATTATTTTAAATATGTGTTTTGCACTCATCTTTCTTACTCCTGACATAGGTATTTTACTTACCTATAATTCAGCAATATCTAGGCCAACTCATAACGGTGACGGAGGGGTGTTTAATCAATATAAAATCAATGACTTATGATTTTGGGTGGATTTTTGGGCCTGTCTGATTTCTGATAAAGTGTCAATAGTATCGACGATTTTCACCGAATCCCTACCTCTCGACTAAGTCATAACTATGAGTTTGATTTGATCTCAACAAATGATATCGGTGACGGAGGCCGTGGAGGGCCTAGAAATTATGGGGACTTTTTAGTGGCTAATCAGTGGAAGAAGGGCCTGTTTTTATCTCTTACAACAGCCTTTATGTGGGGACTGCTACCTATAGCTCTTTCCGTAGTCTTAAAAGATATGACACCCGTAACTGTGAATATGTACCGATTTTTGTTTGCTGGGATTATCTTATTTTCGATACTTTGGGGAGCGGGTAGGCTACCGAGCCTAAAGAGTCGTTCTTCATCATTTTGGCTATATTTGTTTATTGTTATAGGCGGGTTGTCGTTTAATTACTTTTTTTATGTTCTTGGTCTGAGTAATACATCATCAACTGCAGTCCAGCTACTGATCCAGCTAGCTCCGATTGGATTGACGATTAGTTCAATTTTTATTTTTAAAGAAAGCTTCTCTCTGAAGCAATCTTTGAGCTACCTGATTCTAGTTTTTGGACTATTGTTATTTTTCCATGATCATTTTCATGACCTTACAAAACCGGGGTCAACCTACCGTATGGGTATTGTATTTATCATATTTGCGGCGATAACCTGGATTTCTTATGCTTTAGCTCAAAAGAAGCTTTTGAAGACTATGGGGTCTCAGCAGATTTTGATGATCACTTTTCTAGCGTGTGGGGTTATCTTATTACCATTTTCGGTTCCGGAGGAAGCTTTCGAACTAGATATGATCCAGGTAGGCTGTTTGGTATTTTGTATTATTAATACCAATATCGCGTACGGAGCATTCTCGGAAGCTATGTTGTGCTGGGAGGCATCTAGGGTTAGTGCGGTTCTTAGTTTAGTACCTTTAATTACTCTTGGACTCGTAGCCTTTGGTTCTAAGCTTTTCCCCGACACTGTGCCGGTTGAATACTTTGACTGGATTAATATTCTAGGTGCTTCGTTGGTTGTATTTGGATCAATGGGAGCAAGCCTAACCCGAGTCGTTATTAAAACTAACCATAACCAATAATGATTCTACTGGTTTGATTCCCCTTCAGTTTGCTAGACTAATACCAAGCAGAAAAATGATATTTGCTGACTTGGAGATTATATGAGTGTTCGCATTGAATCAGATTCTATTGGTGAGATGGAAGTTCCTTCAGATTGTTACTGGGGCGCACAGACTCAGCGTTCTATTCAAAATTTTAAAATCGGTGGCCATACAATGAAGCCGTCGATGATACGAGCATTCGGCTTCGTTAAAAAAGCAGCAGCTTTGGTTAACTGTGATCTTGGTAAGTTATCCAAAGATAAATGCGATTTGATATGTAAGGCGTGCGATGATGTCATCGCGGGGAAGCTTAATGATCAATTTCCTTTGGTAGTATGGCAAACGGGAAGCGGCACTCAAAGCAATATGAATGCGAATGAAGTTATTGCCAATCGAGCCATCGAGTTAGCGGGAGGGGAGTTAGGTTCTAAAACTCCAGTTCATCCTAACGACGATGTGAATAAGTCGCAGTCATCGAATGATAGTTTCCCGACCTATATGCATGTAGCCGCAGTGGAGGATGTAGAGTCTCGACTTTTACCTGCTGTTTCCGAGCTAGCAAGTGCCTTTGAAAGTAAGGCGAAAGACTACGATAAGGTCGTAAAAATCGGTAGGACTCATCTAATGGATGCTACACCGTTAACGTTAGGTCAAGAACTCTCCGGGTATGCAGCTCAGCTACGTTATAGTGAGACTCGTATTAGGCATTCTTTGGGTGGACTCTACGAACTCGCTCTTGGTGGTAGTGCAGTAGGTACAGGTTTAAATACTCACCCTAAATATGCGGATGCAGTAGCGGCAAAAATTGCAGAACTTACTGGCTACCCCTTCAAATCTGCACCGAATAAGTTTATGGCGCTAGCAGCACACGATGCGGTGGTAGAAATGAGTGGAAGTTTGAAGTTATTAGCGACTGCCTGTATGAAGGTAGCTAATGACATTCGTCTACTAGCAAGTGGACCGCGGTGCGGAATCGGTGAAATAAGAATTCCTGCAAATGAACCTGGTAGCTCTATCATGCCCGGTAAGGTCAACCCTACACAGGCTGAAGCATTAACAATGGTCGCAGCACAAGTCATTGGAAACGACGTAGCTATTTCAGTGTCAGGAGCGACGGGACACTTTGAACTAAATGTATTTAAACCGGTGATGATTCATAACCTGCTTGAGTCTACCGCGTTACTTGGCGATGCATGTAAGAGTTTTCACGATAACTGCGTTATCGGGATCGAGCCGGACTATGAAGCAATTGATGCTAACCTTAAAAATTCGCTTATGCTGGTAACTGCTTTAAATCAAGTTATAGGCTATGACCAGGCCGCTGAAGTAGCGAAGAAAGCCTACAAAGAAGGAACGACTCTTAAGGAGTCAGCATTGGCTTTAGGTTATGTAAGCGAAGAAGATTTTGATAAATATGTTAAGCCAGAAGATATGGTGCACCCGTAACTATTCGAGTTGAGTTGACGGTATAACTATGAAGTTTCAAGGACATAGGTTAGGAATTTAAAAGCTCCAAGTGAAGTAACTTCACTTGGAGCTTATTTTTATTTTTTGATGCACCAAATTCCTAACTGATGCGGTGACTAAATGGACATAACCAGTAACTGAGGTCATTGTCCATCAATGCAGTATAGATGCAAAGAGTCAGTACATGCCTTACCGTTATAGTATGTCCAATAGCCGTTAACATCGGTAGTTCTTCCGTAAAATACATACCAGGTAGTATTAGTCCAATCACCACAGAAAGAGTTGTAAGTCGTTTCTTTTGTACCGTCGGTTTTACTTCCAGTGAAGACGTTCTGCGTGCCAACATCGCTACCATCTTCTGCATATTTAATCGGAACAGCGATGCTGCCGTCCCAAAGATCGGCTGAATCCGCGGCTAGCAGATCGTCATTTATGTCGTAAATTGGACCTGTGATCGATATCCGGTCTAGAACGTTTACAGTAGAGGATGAAAGCATAGCTTTCCATGTCCCGCCAATAGCTGCGGTATCGGCTAAATTCTGGCAATAGGCATCCCCCCCAGTTAAACCACCGAGGTTACCAGTCGTAGTCGTAGAAGTTACGAAGATACGGTGGGGCAGACCTTTACTTTTAACCTTTTCTTTGTAGTGATTCGAGTAGGCAAGGTTACTGTCCTGATCATAGACACATGCGCGATAAGAAAACTGCGCGCCAGGATCACCCGGTGAATCGGTGAATGAGTCGTCCGTGAATGTAGTGTAGCTCTTAACTTCTACGCCGTCAGTACTACAATCGCGGCTCGGTGCTTCTGCACCCGCTAAGCGACGGATTTTTACTGAACTATAGTCGGAAGTGTCCGCTGGAAAATCGACGGATACTGTTACCGTACCGTCTGCTCCAGTGCCGGTCACAGCATCAATGCCGGTAAGCTCAGGAGTATATTGGTTAATACAATAAATTGGGTTTGTACCGCTGCATGCAGTACCGTTATAATGCGCCCAATAAGCGTTGACATCATAAGTTCTCCCGTAAAATTGATATCCAGCAGTCGTTGTCCAATCACCACAGAACGAATAATAAGTCGTTTTTGCGCCGGTAGCCTGAGTGGCTGTGAAAACTATTTTAGAGCCGACATCAGCCCCGGTCTCCGAGTAGTTAATGGTTGCTGAGATACTATTATCCCAAAGATCAGTCGCATCAGTAGCAATTAATTCGCTGTTCATATTGTAAATAGGGCCTCTGATAGCAATCTTGTCTTTGGCGTCAAGGTCTGAAAAACTTGCAAGCGCCCGCCAGGTGCCACTGAGACCGGCCTGGTCTGCACTATATTGACACCGAAAGTCGATCCCCTCGTAGCCGTCAGCAAAAGCTGAAGCATGCCCAGTGGTTCCTGCCATCATATTACCGTCGTAATCAGTAGAAGTGACGAAAATTTCGTGAAAATCACCTTTTGACTTCACCGCTAGTTTATAGTGGTTCGAGTAAGCAAGGTTGTTGTCCAGGTCGTAAACGCATGCACGATAAGAAAACAGTCCGGCAGGGTCGCCCGGTGAATCGGTAAATGAGTCGTCAGTGAATGTGGTGTAGTTCTTAACTTCTACGCCGTCAGTGGTGCAATCACGGCTCGGTGCTTCAGTGCCTGCCAAACGACGGACCTTTACCGAACTATAGTCGGAAGTGTCATCGGGGAAATCGACAGAAACTGTTATAGTTCCGTCTGCTCCGGTACCTGTTGTGGCATCAAGCCCTGTAAGAGTAGGGGTGTATTGGTTAATACAGTAAATAGGGTTTGAGCTGCTACACGCAGTACCGTTGTAATAAGCCCAGGCGGCATTCACACTAGTAGTTTTTCCGTAAAATTGATATCCACCAGTTCCTGTCCAGTCACCACAGAAGGTGTTGTAAGAAGTTTCCTTTGTACCGGTACCCTTAGTGCCTGTGAAAACAATTTTATAGCCAATATCGGCTCCCGTCTCGTTGTATTGGAGAGTTGCAGAGACGCTGTTGTCCCAAAGATCAGTCGCATCTGAGGCAACTAACTCGCTGTTCATGTTGTAAATGGGGCCTCTGATAGCAACCTTGTCTTTTGCATCAAGGTCCGTAAAACTCACAAGTGCTCTCCAGGTTCCACTGAGGCTAGCTTGCTCAGCACTATACTGGCAACGAAAGTCGATCCCTTCATAGCCATCAGTAAATGCCGAAGCATGACCGGTGGTTCCTGCCATCATATTTCCGTCGTACACAGAATCTGTTACGAATATGGAGTGAGTGTATGATTTAGCTTGAATGTTTAGGGCTGTGTTTGTCGAGGTAACATTACTGGCAGCGTCATAGATGCATGCTAAATAGCTATAATAGTCGTTTGGAGTTCTTCCTGTATCAGCAAAACTAGTACTTCCAAAGGAGCTAATTGTTGTAACTAACGTACCGCTTGAGCAGTTTGCCGGTGCTGAAGCGCCTGCTTCACGCCTAATTTTGATGTTGTCATAATCTGTAACTGAACCTGGATAGGTCCAGCTTAGGTTGATTTGACCCGACGATGTTCCGGTAGCTCCGGCAAAGGCTGCAAGAGCGGGAGGTGCACTGGTATCCAGAGTAATACCGCCTGAGCATGTCGAGACAACCGAATTTCCGGCGTTATCGTATGTAGTAATTTTAAATGAATAAGTGGTTCCATCGCTTCCGGAAAGAGCATAATCCGTCGCGGTGATTCCGGTAATATCGGTTCCCCCAGAAGAACAAGACCCATCCGGGTACCATGTCAGTGTATAATCAAGCAAACCAGAGGTAGCATCAGATCCCGCGGTCCAATCCGCGTAAAAATTCAAATCATTATCTACTGTGGCTGTCGCCCCTCCCACGCTATCTGCTTTTGTAGAGAGAGACGATGCACCTGTTGGTGCTACCCCATCTACCATTACTCCATTCGAGTTACTCGAATACGAACTTTCATTTCCCGCATTATCAATCGCTTTAACCCGGATATAATAAGTCGATCCGTTTGATCCCGTATATTGATAGCTTGTATTTGTTCCTACATCTCCCGCATAGGCATCACTTGCACCAGCTGAGGTTCCGACTTGTACATAGAATGAAGCAATACCTGATGATCCGTTATCGCCGGGATTACTCCAGCTAAAAGTTACTGTGCTATCATCATAAACCCCATTGTCGTTAGGGGTGCCAGGTGCGTTTGGAGCTTGGGTTTCTAATGCGAAGCTAGCAGGATGAGTAGTCGCGTTTTTAGTATTAGCAAGGGAGTCTTTTGCAGATAAACATAAGTAGATAGTTCCGTCGCTACCAAGGTTAGATAAAGCCTTAGAGGTTCCTGCGATATCGTTATACGTCTGCAACGGCGACGAGCAGTCGCTGGAGTCATCAACTAATAAGTCATAAGTACTGGCACCAGTTGATGCAGTCCAAGAGATAGTTGGAGTGGCGGTATTTGTAAAACTTCCTAATCCTGAAAGATCGAACGCACCGGGAGCTGTGGTATCCCTGGTAAATGCCGCCTCTGAAACAGAACTAGAATTTTCTGCAGCGTCTAAACCGACCACACACAAGCGGTAGTCATCATCAGAAGAAAGAGCTTCGGATATAGGGGTGGCTACTGGTGTAGATGCACTATAAGAAGCAGTCGAACAGTTTGCTGCACCACTCGCTAAAAGATCGTACTTATAGTCAACAACTCCAGTTCCACCGACAGTTACTGAAATAGCAGAGTCGTTCATGGTGCTCGCGGGGGTTCCCGATAGCGAAACAGTAGGAGCTGAGCTGTCTTTCGTTAGGGTAAGTGTCTTTTCATCAAAGTTTCCTGAAGCTGCTTCGTGGCGAAGCGTAAAACTAAGTGAACCATCAGCTTTAGCTGAAAGGTTAACATTAGTAGTGAAGCTTCCTGATGAACAACTAGGGCTGGCAGTTGCATCTCCACTGATTGCTACGGTTTGGGTGTTTTCCGAGCATGTACCCGCAATAGTATATGTAGCAGCGGAAGTGCTATTTACATATGATCCATTAGTATTTGTTACTGTTAGAGCAGTCGTGGTGTCTTTGGTTATGCTTGCTGCACTGCCGGTTCCACTGTTTCCTATGCTGTCTACATGTGAGCTGACGATGCTTAGTGATCCGGAAGCTTCTGAACTTAGGTCTAATGATACGGAAAAACTCCCGCTTGAGCATGTGGTGCTCTTCTCGGTACTACCCACAGTAATCGTGACCGCTTGATCATCTTCAGAGCAAGTACCAGATATTGGAAATGAGCTAAGGTTCGTATTATTGACAAACTCATCGGCGCTTGGGCTAGTGATCGCGATGCTTGGTAGTGTAGTATCTTTACTGATAGTTGCTTGAGTGATCGTTTTGGTTTTACTGGCATCAAAAATCGTTAAAATAATATCACCGTCGATTAATAGCCCAAAATCAATAGCTGCGGTTAACTTATTGTCTGTACATGTTGATTCTTTTTCCGTGGTAGTACCGTTACTGTCTTTCGCCTCGATCACAAAGGTATCGGAGCCGGTACAGTCTGCTGAAAACCCATATTCAGTCTTGTTGCTGCTACTGGCTGCTGGCAGGGCAGGGGCATCCATGGAAACGGAACCAGTGGACCCACACTCTTCAACGGCCGTGACCGGAGTGCCGTCAGCGCAGACTATGGATGAACTCCGGGTATTTGTCGAAATAGACTCCGTTTTGTCACACGATTGCATTACAGCAATTGTTAATATCCAAAGTGGAATGATTTTTTCCATCATATGTCTATTCCTTTCTTTATACAGAGGCCGAAAATATCCATGTGTAAACTCTTACAAACTCAATCGGCATTCCTGGGGGATTTCTTAGATTTTTTAATATATCTAGTAAAATCAGGATATTATGATGGCTTGGTGAGTTGTGGTAGCAAAGTGTAAACCGATAGAATCAAAGGGTGTCTTCATTACTATTTGTAAAAGTTCAGAGATTTGAGTTAACGATATAATATGTGAGGTTTAGAGCAAGTTGGACAGCTAGGAATGGCCATTCTCGCGTTGACATAAGTATAGTAAAGGTATATATTCTATACTATGTTTGAATGGGATCTGCAAAAATCTGAACTAAATAAGATAAAGCATGGAGTCTCTTTTCAAGAAGCAATTGAAATTTGGCAAGCTGTCCATTTATCTGCAAATGATATTGCCAGCAGCATAGAAGGTGAAAGTAGGAGCGCAACGATTGGCTTTATCCAAGGGAAGCTTCACACCGCTATATGGACTCAGCGAGAAGATAAAATTCGTATCATAAGCGTTAGGAGAGCTAGAAATGGTGAAAAAGAAGTTTTTAAAAGTAAAAAAGTTTAAATCTTCTGATGACATGGATAAATTCCTTGATGACTCAGATATAGGTGATCTATTCAATCGGTCAGAGTTGAACCAACCCAAGATTAAAAAGATTAATCTCGATTTGCCTGAATGGCTCATCGAACACCTTGATCTTGAGGCTTCTAGGGCAGGAGTATCAAGACAGCCACTTATCAAGCTGTGGTTGATTCAGAAACTTGAAGAGGAGCGCAACAAAAGATCTGCTTGAAACTCACTCGAAGGTGAAAATTTCTTTTTGAATATTGTATTGAATAACAGGAATCGATTCGCCATCAAATAGTAAGAATCAAGTGCCAAACACACCCGGCCCCTGCATAAAATTGTAACATGTTATTTGTTGCAGATCCCATATACAATTTAAGCAGCCCTTAAATCACTTGGGATGGTGAGTGAGCAGTACTATACTTCAGCCGAGCGGGCGTCTTGTCGGATTACTTTAGATCCTTGTATATTATTTAATTTTAGATTCTTTGAATTCGACATGCTTCTTTAGCTTGGGATCAAACTTTTTTAAAAGCAGCTTATCTTGTCCGCGTTTTTTTGATGTCGTGTAAAAGTAACCAGTTCCACCGGTTGAAACTAATCTGACGAGTTCTCGTCTGTTTGACTTAGCCATTTTTGTGCCTCCAATAATCAGGTCGCCTAAAATATCCGTATATAACTGATATTGCAACACCTTTTCTAAGGTGCTGGTTGTAATAAGGTTTTTAGGTAGTTAGGACGCAATTTTGCTAATTTGGGTTTGAGGAGTATCTAGGTTCGTCCATCGGTAGAAGAGAGAGTGCGCCTGATTTTGGGTGGTTTGGCTATTCTCGCATAGGCTCGCAAAGTAATGATTTAGCCTACCTTTGTGTTCATCGCTGAGATCTAAGGCAAGTGAAAACCTCTTGTTTAGGACTGCCCAACTATCAAGAAACAGAATACAGGTATCAATATTTGCGTGCGCTTCTACAAGCCAAACGGAATACTTACTCAGTAAATTTTTGACCATAACTGCGTCACTGAATTTATCGGTTTGTAGTAGGTTGGTAATCGATTGAATGGACTTGTTTAAAATAAAATGACTTCGGTTTAATTGTTTGTTACTCGGTACCGCTTCTAAGAAATGAAGGTAATCCTTTCCTTCGTCTACAGAGAGATGCTCAATTTCACAAGTCGCAAGCATAACCCAGGCTTCGTGGTGTCTCTGACTTTTTATTTTGGAGGCATATTGTAATAGTTTTTGTTTGTTACGAACTGCCCACTTCTCAATTTGTGCCTTATGCAAAAGTTCACTGGGATAGCCTACTTGAGTAGTCGCGAGGAATGTAGCTTTGTGAAGTTTTTCTTTTAATTGTAAGGACCCCTCATCATTTGTCTGGGTATTTATAACCGATAGTGCTTGTACATAACATTTCTTGATGACTTGTAGAGCGAGATCTTTTTCTTTAAATCCATGCCACGGATATTCAGATATATGAAGGAGAAGTTTTTGAATGTTATCCAGATTTGCATCGTTTACTAGCTGGAGTTCTAGTAGCTGGATGAAGCGCATACTGTCTGAACTAGGTTCGAAGTCTTGGAGGCGACTGCGGATCTTATCTAAGTCATAAAATTTCTGTAGCCTTGGAATGAGATCTTCTAACTTGATTAGAAACACAAGTGAGTCGTCACCTTTTCCATTTTGTAAAAAATGATCTTGAATGATCGGATGAAGCATAGGAGCCTCTAGGAGAATTCTAGCTCTAGCTTGAGCATTTACCCAGATAAACGTACTTGCTTGAATGCCTTTATTTTTAAGGAGCGTTTTTATGTCTTCTGGACTTATGTGAGCATCCAAACCTTGAGATATACTGTAACTGGATTCATAGTCGGTATGAATCATCTGTTGATCTACCCAATTGTGATCTAGTTGATAGAGCCATGGGCTTTGATTTTTTAATGTTTCGTCGAAGTTTCTCGGGAGTCCTTCTACTAGTTGTGGGTCTAGTACTGGTAGAAGATCTAACAGTCCAAGTAGTCTCTTTTCAACTCGGGTTACTGCATCTAGGTGAATAGCCGCAAACATTAATAGCGCGTCGACACAAGGTCTTAACGAGGTCTCAGGATCGATACTTCCAGTGAAGGAATGACCTTTTTCTTGACAGGATAGGAATTTATCTTCAGCGGTAGTTTGAATGCATTTCTCTATTTCTTTGGTTCGGATATATTGAAGTGTCTTGGGTAGTATGGATGATAGTTTATGGTCCGGGTCATGATTGATACTAAAGTTACAAGTTTTCGAGGAAGAATTTATTGCTTGAATTTGGTCTTGGTCGAGATGTCTGTTTAGAAATTTCTTTTCAGAATTATTTGTGAATGAGTACACTCTCTTTTGTAGCTTTGTATTTTGTACTCCTTTAATTGAGTTTTGAAATATTAGAACAGCTAAAGGAATGATAAATAGAATATAGCTAAAAGTGTGAGTGATAAGTGAAGATTCGTTCATGAACTCGTTTATATATATCGCTGCTGTAATAGTAGTGGGAAGGATGAATAAAATCCCAACCTTGATATTTTCTTTTCTTGTCCAAATAAAATGTAGGATTAACTTCAATGACTGCATGTTCGGTTTAAGGCTAAGTTCTCGAGCTTTGGTATTGAGAGACCAAAGGTAAGAAGCCAATGGGACTAGAAGAGCGATTATCATTGAGATTAATTGAACGGACTGTTGTGGGGTATCATTTTGGCCCCCTTTGTTCGTGATGCTTGCATTTACTATAACTATTATTAGGGCTGTCGCAGCAATTATTGTAACTTGTTTCGTTAGTGCGATATCGTTAGTTAATGTTTTGGTGATAAAAAAGCAGATGCTTAAGTAGAAAATAGCCGTGATAGTAGCTTGCCATGCAAAGCTCCCAACTAAATTTATGTCGGAGTCCATTGATATGAAGTAGTTTTTATATAGTATTGCAGTTAGCGATATCGAAATTAGAGAAATTACTTTCGTATCTAAGTTAGGTTTCTCTAGATTAATCTTAAGTGAAAGAAAGAACAACCCAGAGGCCATTGCGCCGCTGAGGATTAGCAAATAGCTTTGCCATGAAGTGTTTGCTACAATCGATTCTGAACCAATTACGACACTGAGTGTGATACCGGCAAGGATATATATGGCCATATGTTTGACCGTGTCCGTGTATTTTGGTTCTATGAGGGCCGTTAACGATTTCATGTATTTTCTTCCTGAGTAGATTCGATCGGTAGCGATACTTTGAAGGTGCTGCCTTCGCCTAGTTCACTTTCAAATTCAATTGTGCCGTTTAGTTCTTTCATAATCCCATACACCACTGCTAGGCCTAAGCCAGTTCCTTCACCGGGCTCTTTGGTAGTAAAGAAAGGGTCGAAAATCTTACCTTGCTGTTTTTTGGCAATGCCTGGGCCTGTGTCTTCGATTTCTGTGACTAGCCATGAAGTTTTGTTGTCTTGAGTTATTTTATTTTTTAACTTTAGACTTCCTCCCTGATCCATCGCCTGAAAAGCATTTTGAATGAGGT